>OJBD01000069.1_pt1 | contig 24481 bp, 30 predicted proteins | sample 1590481 | NCBI WGS metagenome assembly OJBD01 (sample SAMN05416811, study PRJEB24817) | seawater metagenome | isolation source: Sea water | place: Canada:Atlantic | collected 2013-07 | reverse complement strand
GATCGCTCGTCGGCAGCGTCAGATGTGTATAAGAGACAGAAACCCATCTCTATCGGGGGGACGACCGTGATCGTGCCCGAAACGGAAATCGATATCCAGGAAACCGACGGCAGCTTTAGCATTCTGAACGGTGACGTGAGCCTGCAGGAACTGGTTGATGGGTTGAACGCCATTGGCGTTGGCGCACGGCAGACAATCGCGATCCTGCAAGCGATCAAAGCCGCCGGTGCCCTACACGCCGATCTGGAGATTATCTGATGACGGGTCCAATCACGTCGGCACAGCCTGCCTTCGACATCGCCAAGCCCGATCGCGCGGCGCAGACGGGCAAGGAATTCGAAAAGGTGTTTCTGACCCAGTTTGTCGATGAGATGATGAAGACGGCCGGCTCATCTGCGTTTGGGGGCGAGCAGCAAGCCGATATGTGGCGGTCGTTCATGTCAGAAGCCGTTGCTGGCCAGCTTGTCGAACAGGGCGGTTTCGGGTTCTCGGGCAGCGTGTCGCAGATGCTGGATGCTTACGGTCAGGGCAAATCCACGGTCGGAGGGCAGGGCGAATGATGTCGCGCACCTTCCGCTTTGGTCAACGCGGCAGCACCCCAGAGGGGGAGGCGACGGACCAGCCTGCGTTAACCCCGCAGGACGAAGAAAACATCCACGCCTATGTGGCGAAGATCCACGATACAATCAACGTGCTGAACCGCGAGATAGACGCGATCAAGGCCGGCGATCTGGACGTCGTCAGCGCGATCTTCGAGGAGAAATCCCGCGCGCTGAAATGGTTGGAACTGCAAACACCGCTTGTAGAGCCCTTTATCGATCACCCGATTATGACGGAGCTGGAGGTCAAGCGGCACCTCAAGCACCTCAAAAGCGCGATTGAAGAAGACAGCGCCATTTTGTCCCGCATGGCGGTGGCGGCGCGCACCATTCTGCGCGAGGTGAAAAAGATCAGCAATCGTAATGATCTAGACGGGAATTACGGGAAGATGGGGCAACGTGTCAGCGGTGTTGCCGACAAGAATATGCGTGTTGATCAGAAATTCTGATCCTCTTTCTACCGATTTACCCATTTTGTTAACCCTGCTTTAACCTGAGCTGCTAAGTAGTTCAGGTTAGCCTTTCTACGGCTGACCTCAGTCAGAAGACTGGATCAATACGAGAAGCAAGGAGAACATTAAATGTCGTCCATTCTCACCAATAGCTCCGCAATGAACGCTCTTTCCACTCTTCGTGATGTGAACCGTGGATTGAACGAAACGCAAGACCGAGTGTCCACAGGTTTGAAAGTCGCGTCCGGCAAGGACAACGCCGCCTATTTTGCCGTCTCTGAGACGATGAAGGGTGATAGCGGCATGTTCAAAGCCATTAACGAAGGCATGACCGCTACAAAAAACTCCGTCGCAACGGCTCGTCTGGGCGCTGAAACAGTAGCAGATATTGCCCAGCAGATCGTTGAGCGTGTAGCGTTTGCTCAAACTGAAGGCGTAAATCGTGCGGACGTTCAGCTTGAAATCGATGCGCTTGTCGAAAATATGACATCAGCAATCAACCAATCTACCTTCAATGGCGACAACCTCGTCGATGGAGACTACGGTTTCGAAGCCGATGGAACGACAGCAAAGACATCGGTAACCGTGGTAAACGGCATCACTCGTGGTGCATCCGGCGGCATTACAGCAACGACCTTTGAGTTTTCAGAAGTGAACTTGGGGGCGATCAAAGACGAATTTGCTAAGATTGATGTCACCAATACGACAACAGGTGCAGCAGATGGCGAGACTCTAGCTACGAAACTTCAGTTTGCTGAAGTGGAGCTTGCAAAGTCAATCACCGCCGCGACGTCTTTGGGTATCACTGAAAACACGCTTGATGGACAAATGCAGTTTCTTGACGCTTTGACAGACACGCTGGATTCCGGCGTGAGCTCGATGGTTGATGCGGATATGGAAGAAGAAGCGGCGCGTTTGCAGGCCTATCAGGTTCAGCAGCAGCTGGCGACGCAGTCCTTGTCGATTGCAAACCAGGCGCCTCAGAACATCCTGAGCTTGTTCCGTTAATTCGGTTTAGGCGTTATATGAAAAACCCCTCTCCGCCTTTGGTGGGGAGGGGCCCTGACGAAGCACCCACCGGCTTGGACAGGCGTCCCGCCGGTTTTTTATTGCGCCTGACCAGCCTCGGCGCGGGCGCGTTCTTCGAAAAAGCTGCGCAGCGGGTCATCGATGCCGGATTCAAGGATCATCCGGTAGGTGTCGGCAAAGCCTTCGGCGGCTGGGGTCTTGTCGCCGCGGCTTTGTGACAGGAACGGGCTGGCCGCGCGGAAAAATGTGATGGCTTGGTCCGTTTCCGGGTCGGACCCGGCTTTATACGCCCCCAATCGGATCAGATCTTCCATATCGGCGTAGCGGCCCAAGGCTTTGCGCGCGACTTTGCTGATCTCGTATTCTTCGGGAGAGTGGCAGCCCGGCAGCATCCGCGACAGCGATTTTTGCAGATCGATCGCGGGGAAACGCCCCTGTTCGGCGATGCGCCGGTCGAGCACCAGATGCCCGTCCACGATCCCGCGCACCGCATCCGCGATGGGTTCGTTCATATCGTCCCCGTCTACCAGCACCGTATAAAGACCGGTAATGTCACCTTCCGCCGCCATACCGGGGCCCGCGCGTTCCAACAAATGAGGCAGTTCGCTGAACACCGACGGCGGATAGCCCCGCAGGGTAGGCGGCTCGCCACGGGCGAGGCCGATTTCACGCTGCGCCATCGCAAAACGGGTGACGCTATCCAGCAGCAGCAGCACCTGCTTTCCCGTCGATTTGAAGTATTCGGCAATCGCGGTCGTGGTTAATGCGGCCTGTTTGCGCAGCAGCGGTGCCTCGTCCCCGGTAGAGACGACGACAACGGCGCGCGCCATGCCTTCTTCGCCCAGATCCTCCTGGATGAACTGTTGCACCTCGCGGCCGCGTTCGCCGATCAGCCCGATGACAATCACATCGGCATCCGTATTGCGGGCCAGCATGGCCATCATGGTCGATTTACCGACACCTGAACCGGCGAAAACACCCATCCTCTGGCCGCGGCAAATCGGGGTGAAAATATCAATGCATTTGATCTGTGTTTCCAGCTTCTCGCCCACCTTCTTGCGGTCGAATGCACCGGGAGGGTTGGCGCGAAAGCGGGTTTTGCGGCGCGGGCGGCGCGCGCGGGTGTATTGCGTGAGGGGGCGGCCAAGCGCATCAACCACCGTGCCGATCCAGCTGTCGTCGGGGGACACCATATCGTCATGCTCGATCAATTCGACGGTATTCCCGACGGACACGCCCTCCCATGTGCCGAACGGCAGAACGCATAGATCACTGCCCTGTGCGCTGACGACTTCGCCATCGATGTGTCCTGCGGGGGTGTGCACCCGGCATTGGCTGCCGATCGCTGCCATCGCCTCTAGCCCGCTGACGGTGAGGGTCATGCCAGTGATGGACCTGACGGTGCCCGAGATCTTTGCGCTGGCGCATGAATAGATGGACTTTTGCAGGTTTGCGAAGGCAGAAGTCAAAATATACTCTTTCGAAAATATTCTATCCTTGCTATATAACAAGGATAAATAATGAGTCTAGTATGAATACAGATCCCACATCCTTGTTCAGTCTTGCACCGAAACGTTTGCAGTGGCTTGCCACGCGGCAGAATGTCGTGTCCGAGAATATCGCGAATTCTGACGTTGCGGGATACCGCGCGCAGGATGTGCAAAGCTTTGCCAGCTATTTGGAAGACGCAGGTCGGTCGCAACGTTTGCAGGAGGCCGAGGTGGTTGAGGCGCGGGTTCTGGGTGGCGCTACGGCAACCGGGAATAACGTGAACCTGGAAGAGCAGTTGGTCGAGGCGAACAGCGCCTCGGGTCAGTTCCAAATGGCCGCGAGCCTGTACCGCAAAGCGCACGAGATGGTCTACGCCGTCGCTGGCCGGAAATAACGGAGAGACGCGCGATGGATTCCCTTTCCAGAATTTCGGCAACAGCAGCCAGCGGGATGCGGGCGCAGGGTGACCGGTTGCGCATCGTCTCTGAAAACCTTGCCAATGCCAGTTCGACCGCGCAAACGGCGGGGGGCGACCCGTACCAGCGCAAGACGATTTCTTTTGAAAGCGCTACGGATCCGTCAACGGGGGCAGCGATTGTGCAGTCTGCAGGCGTGCTGCGGGATGATGCCGATTTCACACTGCGGTATGAACCATCGCACCCCGCGGCGGATCAGAACGGCTATATCAAGATGCCGAACGTGAACCCGCTGATCGAAATGAGCAATATGCGTGAAGCCGCGCGCAGCTATGAAGCAAACCTTTCGATGCTGGACAAGGCGCGTGACATGCGCCGTCAGTTGGTCGAGCTGTTGAAGTAAGGTGCCAGAATGACAGATTTTTCCGCCATCCGTTCTTCCTACGTTGAAGCCGCCTATGCAAAGACGGTGCAAGGCGAAACGCGTGGTGCAAAACCCGCTGGCCCCGCCCCAAAAGATTTTGCCCAGATGGTCGGCGATGCCGCGTCGCAGGCGGTGGATTCGGTGCGCGAAGGCGACCAGATGGCGATCAAGGGGCTGACAGGGCAAGCCAGCCTGCAAGAGGTTGTTCAGGCCACCATGGCGATGGAGCAGACAGTTCAGGTTTCGGTCGCGCTGCGTGACAAACTGGTGGAAGCGTACCAAGAAGTTATGCGTATGCCGGTTTAACGTCAGGTTAACACGCGCCATGTTTTTCGGAGGTCCGCTGTGGATTCTGTCACTATCTACGAAATCATCCGGCAGACGTTAACCGTGACATTGATCGGATCGGCACCTGTGCTTGTTGTGGCGCTTGGCGTCGGGCTTGCCATCGCGTTTTTCCAGGCTTTGACACAGATTCAGGAAATGACGCTAACGTTCGTGCCCAAGATCGCTGCGATTTTTGTGACGCTCGCCATCAGCATTCCTTTTATTTTTTCGACACTTGTCGGGCTCTCGGACCGGGTGTTCGATCTTGTTTCTAACGGCGGGCTCTAGGGTGCGCCTCACCGTCTTGTTCATGGTTCTCTTGCTGCCCGTCTCTGCCTTGGCGGACAAAGGCGGTTGGACGGGGTTTTACACGTCATCCGCTCCTGCCGTGAAGTTGGGTCGGCAAAACGCCACGTCAAACCCGATGCGCGTCTGCGTGGACGAAATCCTTTCGGCTGAACAGCGCTATAACATTCCCGGTAACCTATTGTTGGCGATCGGGATTCAGGAAGCTGGACGTCAGGTGAACAACAAGCTGGTGGTATGGCCGTGGACCGCAAACACAAACGGTACCGGCACGTTCTTTGGCAGCAAGCTCGCATTAGAAGCGCATGTGCGCGAGACAGAGGGCCGCGGCATCCGGTCCACGGATGTGGGATGCATGCAGATTAACCAACGGTGGCATGGCGACCAGTTCTCCTCGCTAGAAGAGGCGACGACGCCAGCGCATAACGTCGATTATGCCGCACGTTTTTTGACCGCGCTATATCACGAGACAGGCGATTGGTGGCAGGCTGCCGGCCGGTACCATTCGTCTAACCCCAGCTACAAAGCTGTTTATCTGCAGAAGTTGCAGCAGAACCAGCGTATCGCCCAGGCATTCCTGACCCGCTTTGCAAGCGATGTTGGCCCGGGCAATAGCACCCCGCAGCAGGTTGCAGTCACCCGCGAGATGCCCGATTTCAACTGGAGCGCCGATCTGAGCGGTGCAAACTCCGGCAAAGCGGGCGGCGCGCTGTCTATCTATTCTACGCAGGCGTTGGCCCCCATCCTGCCCCATTACGCAGAGGTCAACTGAGCGTGGCGACACCAGACACAAATCCGCAGCCCTTCAGCTTTGCCAAGCTTAGCGGTGCCAATCGCGACATCGGGTTCGCCGTGGGGATGGTTCTCATCCTGGCGATGTTGTTTATTCCGTTGCCTCCGTTCTTTCTGGATCTGGGTTTGGCGATTTCCCTCGCGTTGTCCGTTCTGATTCTCATGGTGGCCCTGTGGATCGGTACACCCTTGGAATTTAACTCCTTTCCGACGCTTTTGCTGGTCGTCACGATGCTGCGTCTGGCACTCAACGTATCCTCCACCAGATTAATTTTGAGTGAAGGTCATAACGGACCGGGCGCTGCGGGGAATGTCATCGAGGGATTTTCGCAGTTCATTCTGGGCGGCGACTTCATCATCGGCATTATTGTTTTCACAATTCTGGTGATCATTAACTTTATCGTCATCACTAAGGGCTCTACTCGAATCGCGGAGGTTGCGGCGCGATTCTCGCTGGATGCGATGCCGGGTAAACAAATGGCGATCGATGCTGACCTCGGCGCCGGTGCCATTACGGAGGAGGAGGCGAAACTACGGCGTAAAACGGTCGAGGAAGAAAGCGCGTTCTTCGGGGCGATGGACGGTGCGTCCAAGTTCGTCCGCGGGGATGCTGTTGCAGGGTTGATCATCACGCTGATCAACGTTTTTGGCGGCATTATGATCGGTATGATCAGCCACGGACTGAGCGTGGGCGACGCGATGAGCCGCTATACAGTGCTAACGATCGGTGACGGTTTGGTCACGCAAATCCCTGCGTTGGTCGTGTCTCTTGCCGCTGGTTTGCTGGTGACCAAGGGCGGAACACTGGGTGCGGCGAATGAAGCCGTCTTGGGGCAGCTCAGCAATTTTCCCAAGGCTTTGTATGTCGCGGCGGGGCTGACATTCTGTATCGGTTGGCTGCCCGGCTTTCCGTTGATGATCTTTCTCGCGCTCTCTACCGGGATGGCGGGCTTTGGCTATATCATGCAGAAGTCCTTTGTAGAGCGGGACAAAGCCGAGAAGCTCGCCGCCGCGCGCGACGCGGCACCTGTTGAGAGTGCTGAAGACAAGCTGTCGGATATGCTGCGCGTTGATGATGTCCGGCTGGATCTCGGCTCTGGTCTCGTGCCGATGATTACCTCGGTCAATGCGGCGCTACCGGGTAAGGTTAAAAGCCTGAGGTCGTTGTTTATAAAGGACTTCGGGTTTGTCTTGCCGTTGGTTCGGATCAAGGACGATGCGGAGCTTCCCGCCTATACCTACGCCATTTCCCTGCAAGGGGTGGAGGCCGCGCGTGGGGAAGTTGACCCGATGATGATGATGGTGATCAACCCGTCGGGGCAAGAAATTAACCTTCCCGGCAAACGCACGCGCGAACCGACCTTCGGGTTGGAAGCGATCTGGGTTGACGAAACGCGCGCATCCGAAGCCGAGCTCATGGGGATGACTGTCGTTGATCCGGAAAGCGTGATCACCACGCATCTGACAGAGGTGATCAAGGAGCATATGCCCGAGATCCTGACCTATGCCGCGACGCAGGAATTGATCGAGGGGCAGGGCAAGGAATATCAGAAACTGCTTTCAAGCGGCTCGGACAGCAGTTCGGCTGTGATGTTGCAGCACGTCTTGCAGGCGCTGCTAGCAGAGCGGGTGTCGATCCGAAATCTGTCGATGATCATCGAAGCGGTCGCGGAGGCAAGCGCCACGTCCAAGAATATCCGGACAGTGATCGAGCACGCCCGTAGCAAACTGTCCAAACAAATTTGCCAATCCTTGAAGGATTCCCAAGGATATGTGCCGGTCATAAATCTGGGTGGAGATTGGGAGCGCGAGCTTGCGAGTTCGATCTCTAAAGCGAACGGGGAAGAAACCTTCCTGATGTCGCCGTCGCGGGTGCAGGAATTTGTTCTTGCAGTACGCAAGGAAATCCAGAAGTTTTCGAGCGCGGATGAATGGCCGGCCATTTTGGTCAGCCCGCAAGCGCGGCCCTACGTCCGGTCGATCCTCGAACGGGTGAGCCCCATGACCCAAGTGATTTCGCACAACGAAGTCCACCGCAAAGCGTCGCTACGTACTGTTGGCACCGTCGGTTAACCGATCGTGGCAATCGAACCCTTCATCTCGACACTATTTTTCTCTTTTTTCGTGGTGTTTGCCCGCATTGGCACGGCGCTGATGTTTATGCCCGGGTTTGGGGAGGTGCAGATTCCGGTGCGCCCGCGGCTGTCCTTGGCGGTGCTGATCAGTCTTTCCCTGCTTCCGCTGACGCCCATTGCAAGCGCGCTGCCTGATAGCGCGGTGACCGCGGTGTTCCTGTTGGGCGCCGAGGTGCTGATCGGGCTGTGGATTGGTCTTTGTGCGCGCATCCTGTTGTCAGCACTTCAGTTTGCGGGGTTTCAGGTCGGGCAGGTGTCTGGTTTGGCAAACGCTTTTGGCCCGTCGTTCGGGTCGTTTGAAGGCGCGACGATGGTGGCGACCTTGCTGCTGATGAGCGCGGTGACGATGATCTTTGTCACAGACACCCATCATCTGATCATCCGCGCATTGCTTGCCAGCTATCAGGTGTTCCCGCCCGGACAGTTCGTGCTCGCCGATCTTGCTGATCAAATACTGCGTGTCGCGAGTGCGAGCCTTTACATCGGGACGGCAATTGCGGCCCCCTTCTTTGTGATGGGTGTGATTTTGAACCTTGGCATGGGGCTGGCAAACCGGATGATGCCACAACTGCCCGTGTTTTTCGTGGCGGCATCGCTGTTGATCGGGGCAGGGCTGCTGATCCTTGCTATCGCCCTGCCGGCCATGCTTGATTACTTCCTAGTGCGATTCCAGGAGTGGATCATGGGCTTTAGGATCTAATCATGGCCGAGAATAGCGACAGCACGGAAAAGACCCTAGAGCCGACCGAAAAGAAGCTTAAGGACGCGCGCAAGAAAGGGGATGTCCCGTCTTCAAAGGAGACGGGGAACATGGTCGTTGTCGTGGCGATGTTGGGGATCGCCGCCTTGGTCTTGCCCTATCAGGCCCCGCAAATCGTCGTCGCGCTGTCCGTTCTGCTGGACCATTCCCCAAATCTGATGGTCGCCACGGGAGAGCCGGGGGTGATCCGGCTGGGGCAAATCATGAGCGAATTCTTCTATATGATCGTGTGGGCTGTTCTTCCTATCTTTGGCGTTTTGTTTTTGGGCGGTGCGATTGGCGCTGTGATTCAGGGTGAAACGGTCGTCGCGGCAGAGCGTATCAAACCAAAGCTTTCCAAATTGTCACCGCTGGAGGGGTTGAAGCGTCTTTTTTCGGCCAATGCGCTGGTCGAATTCGCGAAAAGTATCGTCAAAGTCTTGGCAATCGGTGGGCTTGCCGTGTGGTTCACGAATGAAGCGGTGCGGCGCATCTGGACCTCGTCGGGCTTTATCCCCGAACATCTGCCCGGCTATCTGACCGCCGCTGCTGTTAAGCTGTTAATTGCGGCTGCAATTCTGCTTGTGCCAATCGCGATTGCCGACATTCTGTGGCGTCGTTTTGATTGGCGGCGCAAGCAAAGGATGAGCCAGAAAGACATCAAGGACGAACATAAGGAATCCGAAGGCTCCCCCGAAATCCGGCAGAAACGGGCGCGTCGCCGGCGCGAGCTGTCACAACAGCGTACAATCACTGCTGTGCCTTTGGCGGATGTCATTCTGACCAACCCGACCCATTATTCAATCGCGCTGAAATACGACCCGGCGCAGGATATGGCCCCGGTCTGTATCGCCAAAGGCGCAGATCATCTGGCGCGGCGCATCCGCGAAGTGGCTGCGGAGCACGATATTCCGATGATCGAGAATAAACCGTTAACGCGAATGCTGTATGACGAGATCGACGTCGATCAGGTCATTCCCGTCGCCCATTGGGAAATTGTCGCCGAGATCATCAGCTTCGTCTTTGACCTGCGCAACAATAAAAAGCGGGCGGCACCGCAGGGGTCTACCCTGCGGACCGATCCATATTAACGAAGCTTGATACCTGTAAGGTCTTGGTCCGCCGGAAGCTGCGAACGTTCCAGAATGATTTTGGAGACGGCGCGCGCCCGTACAGGCGGGATCTTTGCAAGGATAGGCGCGGCTGTTCTTGGCTTCATGGTGCCAAGGATCATAATCGTCGTCTCGATGTCCAGATCATCCATGATACGCGCCGCATCGGTCGGCTTCATATTCGTGTAAAGCTGGATCAGACGATCAAGGTCTTCGGTCTGCGCGGCATCAACGCGGCCCAGCAGATCCTCGATAGAGGTCTTGAGCTCGGTCAGAGATGCTTTTTCGATGTTAAGCCGTTCGCGGGCCAGCGCAAATTCAGCACGTTGGTTTTCCAGCTCTTCCTGCTGCAACCGCACCAATTCGCGCTCTTTCGTGAGCGAGATCAAAACGTCTTCGGGCGCTTCGCAACCGTTTGAAAGTTCGGGCAGGTTGCCCACCAGCGGCGGGGCATCCTGAACCGGTTGCAGGCCCGTTTCCTCTTTGGTTTCAGCGGCAAGAACGACCATCGGCTGCTGCGGCAGCGCACTATCCTTGAACAAGGGCAAGTCAGGAAAGGATAGCGCGGCTTTGGCGCAGAGTGTCAGGGCCAGCCCCCCAAGGATAATTTTCCCGTTCAACATACCTGGTCCAAACATCTATCAGCCCTTTGCCGCAGAAGAATTTTCGAAAAACGCGCGCACCATCTCTTTTTTATCCCGTACCACACGCACGCCATTGCGTTCTGCCGGCGCTTGCTTGGTCGCGCGGCGGCTGGCGAAAGAGGCGGCTGTTTCTTCGGGCGGGGGAGGCGCTTCGACGGGGGCCGGCGCACGTTGCGCGGTTTCGATGCTTTCGCGCATGTGGTGCACAGATTGTTCGGATTTATCGACCGCAGAGGAGAATTGTTCGACCAGCGGTTCAAGCTGTTTCAACGTCGCCGTCAACTTGCGCAATTTCATCGAAACCACGTAGCCATAGCCGATGCTGCCAATCAGCAATACGACGATCAGGCTGTCAATTATCGTTGCCATCATCTTCGTGGTCCTCCAGAATTTCCAGCTTTTCGGTAATTTGCACAGCCACATAGCCGTTGTTGCGTTTGCCCAACGACACGTTGAACATCGGGGTGTCGGCACAGGTCACAGTGGCATCGCGGCCTTCCTCGATGCCGAAATCAATGGTGTCGCCGGGCCGCCATGACATGATTTTTTGGAGCGGAAAGACGTTTTCGGACAGGACGACATCCAGATCGACGTTCGCCCGTTCGATCTGCGCCCCGATCAACCCGCGCCACTGGTCTTGCGACACCATACGGTCGCCGAAATAGACTTTACCCAAGTCGGGCAAGATCTGTTCAAGTGCGTCATAGGGGATAACAAGATCAAGGTTCCCGGTATTCCCTGCCAGGGTCAACGACAGCCGTAACCGCGCGCAAAGGCTTGTGTTTTTGGCAATCGCGGCACCTTCGGCCTCGGTTTCGATGCGATCGAGTTCGAGGTTCGCAGCCCCCACAACCGACAAAGACCGCTCCAACTCGGCAAAGACGGCAGAGGCGAGCCGTTCGCCAAAGCCAAGCTCGATCGCGGTAAAGGGATCGGTGTTGTCGAGATCGACGTTCTTGGCGTTCCCGCCCAGCATCAGTTCAACCGCGGTCATAAGCACCGCTTGATCCATCACCACAAGGATTTCACCGACAAAGGGGTGACCTGTGCCAACGGCCAGAAACGTGGGTTTGGGCAGTCCTTCGATCACTTTGCCCATGGGGATATAGTCAAGCGAAGCCAGTGAGGCTTCACACATGGCGCGCATCAGGTCGGGCAGGGCAACCGACAGGTTTTCGACCATGCGATCGCCAATGATGTCGAGCATGGGCAGGCGATCAAAGGTGAAATCCGACATGCGGATGATCTCGTCGATCAGGGTGCTGCCTGCTTCGTCGGGTCGCCGTGCTGTTGTGTCGCTCTCGCTCATCGCCGCCTCCTACTGCACGATCAGGTCTTTGATCAGGATTTCCTGCGGCAGATCGCTGCCCACGGCGGCGCGCGCCCGTTTCAGCAGTTCGGCCTTGATATAAAGAATGCCCGCCATGCCGCGCACGTCGTTTTCGGTCAGCCCCCGCAGGTAGCCGTTGAAAAGATCGCGCATAAAGGGCTGGCGTTCGACCATCAGCTTGTCCGCGCCCGCATCGGGCCGGTAGGCTACCATCAGGTTCACCTTAAGAAATGCCGATGTCGGGGTGCCGTTCTGATCGAAACCTTGGATGTTGGTCAACATCTCGCCTAGATCAATCAGCCCTGTGCTTGCGGCCTTGGTATCGTCAGCGTGGTCTTCGGCATCACCCTCGTCTTTGGCGTGATCGATTTTACCATGATCTTCTGTGTCGGCGTGATCATCCTTGGTGTCCGTCTGATCGGCTTCTTCGCTTTTATACTCGGGCTCGAAGGCTTCGGCGTCTTTGACGTAGGCCGCACGGGCAAGGAAAAAGCCGCCGCCCAAGGATACCACGCACATGAGCGCGGCCGCGATCAGCATTTTGCGCGACCCGCGTGGCCGGTCCGCTGCGTCAGCAGAGGCGGCCTGCTTTGCCGCAGCTGGCTTTTTTTTCGCTTTGTCGGCCATGTGGAAACCTTAACTTGGTGTTAATGCCACATTCCCCTTTTAAGGGCAAAAACACAAGGTTAAAAATTGTTTAATACTTGCCTTGAGGCATGAATTGATCAATATATTCACAACAAATCGATGCTGAGGGGCCCCATGCAAGGATTAATCGACAATCTCAAGTCGCTCGGTAAAAACAAGCTCATGATGCTTGGTGGGGCGGGCATTGGTGTAGTGCTGTTGATGATTCTCGGCATTGGTGCCGTGACCCGTCCGGACTACGCGCCGCTCTATTCGAATCTGTCGATCACCTCCGCAAATTCGATCGAGGCGACGCTGGCAAACGCCGGCTTCAATGCGATGGTCTCTGAAGACGGCACCAGCATCTCGGTTCCCCGCGGGGACGCGGTGCGGGCGCGTATGGTTTTGGCGGAGACCGGCATGCCCATCGATGGAGATCCGGGATGGGAGCTGTTCGACGAAAGCAGCGGGCTGGCGATGAACTCCTTCCTGCAGAAGATCAATAAGATGCGCGCGATGGAGGGGGAGCTCGCCCGCTCCATCCAGACGCTTGACGGGATCTCGTCTGCGCGGGTTCATCTGGTGTTGCCCGACCGCGAGCCCTTCTCCCGCGATGCGCCAGCGCCGCGTGCCTCTATCATCCTGCGCCCCGAATCCGGCCGTGCGGTGACCCGCAAGCAGGCCGTGGCGGTCAGCAATCTGGTCGCCTCTGCCGTTGCTGATCTGGATATTTCGCGCGTCACCGTTCTGTCGGCCAGTGGCGAGACGATCCTGGCGGAAGGGCCGGACGGCAGCAGCCAAGGCGGCGTCCAATCCGCTAAAGCAGGCATTGAAGACCGCCTGTCGCAAGAGATCCAGAACATCCTGACAGCGCGGGTCGGCGCGGGGAATGCGCGCGTCCATGTGAACGTCGAATTGACCACGCAGCGCGAAGTCATTGTCGAGCAGACATACGACCCCGACCAGCAGGTCGTGCGGTCGACCGAGACGAAGTCCGAAGACCAGACCGGCACGAAAGAGGCTGGCAACGTCGGTGTGGAAAACAACATCCCTGCCGCTTTGGCCGATGGCAACGGGGCAGGGACATCGACCCGTCGGTCAGAGGCTGACGAGATCGTGCAATATGAGATCGGCAACACGCGCCGCGAGATCGTGCGCGAAGCCGGCGACGTGCGGCGCATGTCCGTCGCGGTTCTGGTGAACGGGATCTACAACGTTGACGGGTCCGATGTGATTTACGCCGAACGCACGCCGGAAGAGCTCGCGCGGCTTGGGGAGCTGGTCAAAACTGCCGTCGGATTCGACACTACACGTGGGGATAGTGTCTCTGTCGATAGTATGCGGTTCATGGATTATTCGATGGATCTTGGCGATCCGATCGACAAATCTATCGGGGATGAGCTGACCGAGAATGTCGTGTCTATTGTGCGCGGTGTTCTGGCCCTGCTGGTTGTCGGCCTGATCCTCGTCTTTGGCGTGCGGCCCTTGCTGCGCAAGTTCAACGAAGGCGATCAACTCAACAGCTACGAAGATCCCGCCCTGACCGCAGAAAAGGCCGCTGAACCCGCCGCACTGACAGCGGAAGGCCAGCGCCCCAAGCTGCCCGGCACCACGCCAGCCGTCGCGGATATTGCCGAGGATGACGACCCGCTGACTATCACGGATGACGATATCGAAGCTGCGGAAGTGGCTGAATACGTGCGCAAGGAGGGCATCCGTGGGAATCTGCACAAGAAAAAGATCGAGACGATCCAACAGCTTGCAGATGAGAAACCCCAAGAGGTTCTGCGCGTGATCCGGTCGTGGCTTCCTGCCGAGGCAGGCGCATGATCGATCTTTTCGCCCGAAATTTTGACAGCGACAATGCCCCCGCGGCGCCCGTCACTACAATCGACGAGGAAGAGCTGAACCTGCGTCTCGCCGAAGCGCGCAAGCAGGGCTTTGATGCCGGGCGCGCCGTCGGGCAACAAGATGCAAAGGCGGAGTTTGACGCGCAAGAGGATGCACGACTAGAGGCGGAGAGTGCTGAAATCCGTGCGCAGCTTGACGCGCTGATCGCGCAAGATACGAGACAGTGTCGCGCAACAGAGACTGATATCGTGGAACTCTTCCTCGGCATCGGCGACCGGCTTGTACCAGAGTTGCTGCAAAACTACGGCGTCGATCTGGCCATTGGTCGCATCCGTGAAAGCGTCGCCCTAAGCCGCAGTACACCGGTTCTGTCCATCACCGCCTGCCCCGAAGTCGCCGCACGGCTGCAGGCCGAGCCGCCGGTTTGGCTACCTGCATCAACAGACGCCGCGTCGATCAAGATTGTCGCGGATAGCGATCTGCCCCGTGGTGCGGCGCGGGTCGTCTGGCAGGGCGGGAAGCTGGAATACGATCTCGAAGAGGCAACCACGGCCGTGCGCAGCGCCTTGCAAACCGCCGCCGTTGAACTGACCGCAACCACAAGGATTGCTGAATAATGCTACATAATGACCAGGATAAAACCCAAGCAGACCTGACCGACAGCACCCCTCAGGATGCAGAAACCAAAGCGCCGGCGGGGCTGGATGGCAAAAGCCTTGATGCGATCTTTGGTGTCAAACTAGACGTTCGTGTCGTTCTGGGGCGCAGCCGTATGCCGATCTCGGAGCTGCTGAACCTGACCAAAGGGTCGGTGATCGAGCTTGACCGCCGCGTGGGTGAACCCGTCGACATCATGATTAACGATCGCATGGTCGCGCGCGGTGATCTGGTGCGCGTGCAGGGGGATTCCCTTGGAGTTGCGCTGCGTGAGATCGTCAAAGACTTCGTCTCAGAAATCTGATGTCCCCCCGTTTGCTGCCCCTGTTTGCACCGCGCGTGATGTGTGGTCTGGCCTTGGTTTTGGCCGGTGTCGTTGCATCCGCATCGACCGGATGGGCGCAAGAGGCAGACCTTGGCAGCATGGTGCGGGACCTCTCTTCGGCTTTCGGCGACGTCACCCCGGGCACGGACGAGGGGGCCAGCCTGTCGGGCCGTCTGATCCAGCTCTTCGCGATCATTACGGTCCTCAGCGTGGCACCGGGGCTTTTGGTGATGGTCACGAGCTTCACCAGATTTGTCATTGTTTTCTCGATGTTACGGCTTGCGCTTGGGCTGAACCAAACGCCACCGAACATCGTGTTGAACGCTATGGCGCTGTTCATGACCTTCTTTGTGATGCAGCCGGTGTTCGAGGATGCGTGGGAGGGCGGGCTGGTCCCCTTGATGGAAAACGCCATCATCGAAGAGCAGGCCGTGCGCAATATATCCGAGCCGTTTTACAACTTCATGTTGGTTAATACGCGCGACAAGGATCTCCAGCTTTTCACCGATATTGCGGATGAAGCCTCGCCGCCCTCGGATGGGCCTGCTGCGCTGCCAAGCTGGCGGGTGCTGGTGCCCTCCTTCATGATTTCGGAACTGCGTCGCGCGTTTACCATCGGCTTTCTGATTTACCTTCCATTCATCGCGATCGACCTGATCGTGGCATCGGTTTTGATGAGCGCAGGCATGATGATGCTGCCGCCCGTGTTGGTTTCGCTGCCCTTCAAGGTCATCTTTTTCGTACTGATCGATGGGTGGTACATGCTGGCTGGATCGCTGATTCAATCCTACGTTTCCGGATAAACCGCCGCGGTCATAAATAGCCATGTCAAACAAGAATAGTTTCGGCTATCCTTGTGCGATAATATCAAGCCTGCGGGAATCGACGATCTCATGAACCAGTTTGTACCCCTTCGCAAACATCGCCACATGTCCGGCGCGCAGAAATCGGCGATCCTTTTCCTGTGTTTGGGCGAGGAGAGGGGCGGCGCGATCATGCAGCAGCTTGATGTTGATGAGATCCGCCAGATCACTACCGCTATCTCGACGATGGGCGAAGTCGACGCTGGTATCGTCGAAGAAATCATCGCGGAATTTGATGAAAAAGTGAATCACAGCGGCAGTGTGGTCGGCTCGATTGATGCTGCGCGCGGATTGCTGAAAGAATTTCTCCCCGAAGATCGTGTTGCTGAAATTTTGCAGGAAATTGACGGCAAAAAGATCGACAACGTCTGGAAAGACCTGTCGGATCTGGACGAGAAGGAGTTGGTCGCCTTTCTTCAGAAGGAACACAACCAGACGATCGCGGTCATCCTGACTCGAATCCGGCCTGACGTCGCAGCGAAGGTATTGCCGCTTTTGGGGGCCGAACGAGCCGCCGATCTGATCGAGCGCATCATGGGCATGGACAAGCTGCCGATCGATACGATTCAGAATATCGAAAACACATTGCGTGAAGATGTGTTGGCTAAGGCCGGGAACAGCGCTGAAGCCCGGATCGAGAGCCAATTGGTGTCGATTTTCAACAAACTCGATGAAGATATGTTGGTTAATCTCACCCGCAACCTGGAAGAGCGCCAGCCTGATAAGCTCTTGTCGATCAAGCAAAAAATGTTTGTTTTTGACGATTTGGTAAAATTCAACGAAATGATGTTGGGTAAAATCATGCGCGAAGTGAGCGGGAATACCCTGCCGATGGCGCTGCGTGGTGCCAAGAAGGAAGTGCGTGAACATTTCCTGGCGTCCCTGCCTTCGCGATCACGCGGAATGCTGCAGGATGAAATGTCTTCAATGGGCCCTGTCCGGTCCAAAGATGTTAAAGGCGCGCAGGCTCAGTTGGTCGAAGCCGCATTGCGTTTGATGTCGGAAGGGGAGGTGTCCTTGCCCGAAAACGACGACGATATGATGTCGGATATGCCGAGCTGATCAGCGATACAGGCGAGATGCAGAGAATGTGACAGCCGTCACATCGATTGTGATCGGCACGAACTGGCCGCCCAGATTATAAGACTGCAGTAGATCAAGCGCTATTGAATTTGCCTGAAATCCCTGTGGGTTAACGGCATCTGAAATGGCAACGTAGCGCGCGATCAGCTTCTCACGCTCCGCCGGATCCGCCAGTTTTTCGAGGTCGAATTTATCAGCGAGAAGGGCCTTTTGTTTGTCGAGATCAAGGGCAGACATCTGTTCGGGGAGTGACAAGGCGACTTGGAAGAAGTTAGTCAACTTCTCGTTGGCCAGTACTTCGAACCAGTTATTAATACCGCTAAACTTGTCACGAAATTCCAGCACCGTGCCCACGGTCTCGTTCTGGGCGTCATTTTCGTTGATGTATTGCCGATTATAGAAGCGCGTCGTCACATCATTTAGGAAATCCGGGTCCGTCAAATCAGGGGTCTGCGGACCTGCCTCTGTCGTGAAGCCAAGGGCCAGATGCATTTCGCGGAAGCGGCTGTCGGTCAGTCGGTTCAGCAGGGATGAAGGTTCGACCGGATCGGATTCCAGCATTTTGCGGATCAGCCCTTTGCCGAAAATCTGGTCTTCCAGGTCAAAGGCCCGCATCACAAAACTGTAGACCTCGAAATCCGCGATCAGCTCTTCCGGGCTGGAGATGTCGCCGATTCTGTTGCGAAACGCTTCTTCCGCGCGTTTGTTGGCGGCGGAATCACGCATCAGATCAAGCTGTTTGTCCCGCGTTGCGTCAATCAGCTTGAGCGCGGTGGAACTGCCTAAACCTGAAATGCTGATCATAGGTTTACCCTATTCCGCCGCCGTGGCTGTGTTCTTTTCTCGGATCATTTTGAACAATTTTTCTTCATATTCGATCAGGGGGCGCAATGTGCGCATCGCTTTGTAGAAGTCAGCAGAAGACACGTGAGCCGCGGCATCAAAGATGTGACTGGCCATCTCGTCGTGGAAAACCGGCGCAAGCGCGCCTAGTTTCTTTTGGATGATCGACACCAATTTTTTACGGGTCGATGGCTCAAGCAAGGCGGTCTGGATGAAGAAATAGACCTCTTTTACAGGGGTGCGCTCTTCATCCTCTTTTAGCAGATCGGCTTCACGCACGATGTCAGCCTGATTCTCGATCACAATCATCTGACGGCGATCGGCGTTGCGCACGACACAGCCGTTAATCAGGATCCGCTCGTTCGGTTTCAGGGTTAATCGCAGCGCCATAAAGCTTACTCCGCCGCGACTTTTGCAGCCCGTCCGCTCAGACCGTCGATAATACTGCGGTTAATATCAATCAAAGGCTTCACATTTTTAGACCCTGACAGGACCGCTTTGGTGTGGTTTTCCACCCAAAGAGCCAGCGAGATCAGCGCAGCGCGCAAATCGGCCGTCAGCCCGTTATCCTTCTCGGCCAAATCGGCTTTGAACGTGAGCCAAACGCGCTGGTTCTCCCACAGGGTGTCTCGCAGGCCATCTGCAAGCATCTGAAGCTTTTGAGATTTTTCCGCAGCACCGTCAAATGCTTCGAATTTGTTTTCAAGTTTGGATGTCACGCTCGCCAAAATCCGACGCTCAATCTGGCGCGGATCTTCGGTGTGCGAGATGGTCCGCTTATACGCGGTTACACTCATTTCACTGCCTTTTTATTCTGCCTCGGTTCAACTATAGGGTGGCAGAGTTAAGGGAGAATTAAAAAATCCTTAATTTCTTGAAAGCAAGGATAATTTTAAGCACTTGTTTTTAAATCATGCTTTGCATGTCACACTGTGGCGGGGTTTTCGGGGGGCCGCAGTGTTAATGAATGTGCTGGCCCGGAGTAACCGTGCGCAGCATTTCACGGTGAAAGCTGTGGGCGATATTATCAGCGGAAAGCAAGCCGTTAGGGGCGGTGCCGTCACGCTCGGACTGGGCGAGGGAAACGATGATATGGCCGATGTGGTGGCCAAGTTGAACGGGGCACGTAGGCGTCAGGGTTGGTTGGGCGCAGGGTTCGATCAAAACGATGGCGTCATCTTCCAGATCAAGGCCAAACTCCTGATCTAGAACATCGGCCAAGGAAGCGCCGGAAATGATCTCTTCTCCGGCGTAGATCGCGAAGGGGGTCAGATCAGCGTCCTCTACGGCGACGGTGAAACGGGTGATCGGCGACGCGAGCAGTGACGACAGGATGCGGCCCAAGGGCGTGTTGCAAGGATCGGCGCAAAATTCCAGCCGACCGCCCCAGATGTGCCCCATCAAATCAGAACGCATAGTTAAAACTTCCCCAAGTGTCGCGTGTGCAACCCCAAGGTATCTTCCCGACACGGTTTTTTGAATTCCGGATTTGTTAAACTTCGCAAGCTGTTCTTGAATTCCAACAACGATCAGCGCAGCGGTTTTGCGCTGACACTTGCGGTGATTTCGGCAAAATTCCCCCGATCACCCATATTTTTGGGAACCAAATATGGGGCGAAATGTTATCCACAGCACAAGTATTGGTGGGCGGGGCAAAATATGGCTGCATGTTCGCCCATATGCGAATTTACAATAAATGTGTTGAGAATGTGCGGTAAGTGTGAGTGCGGAAAAGTGCGATTCTCTCGCCGTGCAAGCACAGACACCCCTTACGTCGGATCGAATGCATTCAGCCCGCCCGTGCGCAGCATGTAGCCACTGGACCGTACCGTTTCGACGGAAATACGTTCATCAAATGTGTCCGCAAATTTCTTACGGATTTTCGCGACGTGGACATCAAATTTCCGATCACCATATCGCCACGGCCGAGATTCCACGGCGAGACTAAGCGCATCGCGGGTCACGATTTGCCCGTCTTGGGCGAATAATACCCGCATGATCTGAGCTTCCGCCGTCGTTAATCCGGCGCGCAGAGCGATATACGCTTCGACATCCCAGCTCACATCGTGAGGCTGTTCAATTGACGGCGTAGGGGTTGGTAGGCGTCGGTTCAGTCGTAAAGACAGCTCGCGCAGATTGCAGGGCCATGTGAGGACATCGATCGCACCCGCTTCAAACGCATCGGCACCCCATGCCCCCTTCAGCTCTTGTATCGCGAGCACGACTCCGGGCTGCGCTTGGGTGGTGAGCGTGCTGATCAGCGGGGCCGGGTTGCTGGTCGCTTCGGTCATATCGACGAAAATGGCGTTAACGCTTTCGCTGTTGTGTAGCCAATCTTCGCAGGCGTCAAAGTCTATACATTCAAAGTCGAACTTTAGGATAACCGTAAATAAATAGTTCAGGGCGTTGCGCACCGAAGGTGACGTAGAGACGAGTAGGATCTTGGTCATTTATCGCGCTGCCCCAATGGGTTGACCGATGGGTGTTCGGAAAAGGATAGCATTGCGGCGAGACGCGGAAAGGACACGATGATAACGGCCATATACTAGGAAAGGGAGCGATGAACTGGGTTATCCCTTTGTTGCACGAACCCGTGGGCGAAATCAAAGTCAGAGTTATGCGGCAATAATTGGGCCTGCTTGTCATGAAAAAGCCATACGTTCACTATTCTTTAACCTTCCACGCTATGTATATCCTTGCAGACTGCAGAACGCGTCTGAGAGAACCTCAAGAATAGGCGCTAGAAAATGGCAGACATACTTGAAATTGTTGCGCCAAAGCGGCGTGCGCTCGCGGCGGCCAAACGGCTGGTCCATTTGCGCGACGAGGCGGTGCAGGATGAAAACATGCGCGCGGTGATCCTTCACGCCGCAGAAGTTGTGGCCAAGTCGGGTGTTCTGTCCGCAGTCGCAGAGAGTGGTCAGAAACGGCAAGGTTTTGCCACATCTGACCTGCCGAGCTTGCATCCCGACCGCCACCGGTTGAATTAATCCACCGCAGTTTATCTTGAGTTCATAAGTTGTTGTCCTTTCGCCATTCCTTGCGGCGGGCCAACCTATACTTAAGAGACATTGACAATTTTTGTGAGGTTGGCGGACAATCCTGGTATTCTAGTAGAGTTCCAAGATTTGTTCACGAGGCTTCATCCCGCACCGACGTAGTAAAGGCGCATACGAAAGTGACAGAGTTTACAGATCCCCCCGTTTCCGAGGCCGCAATTCGCGTGATTACCGCATTCGCTGGCCGTGAATCCGCAACCGTGCAAGACATTCTGGCGTTGTCGCAGGCGCTTCCCGCCGCGCTTGCCGGGCTCCAGCCCGCAGCCGCCAAGGCTGAAATCAGCAAGGTAGCAGCGCAGTTTACGACTGAAACCGCCATTCCCGCGGTGCCGGTTGCCGAGTCGTTTACGGATGATTCCGTCACCTGCCTGTGCTGCGGCCGATCCTTTACCATGCTCAAGCGTCACCTGCGCGCAGAGCACGGGTTGAGCGAGAGCGAATACCGGATCAAGTTCAATCTTGATGATGATCATCCCCTCGTCGCACCGAACTATTCTTTGCGCAAAGCGGATTATGCAAAGAAAGCCGGCCTTGGTCGCTATGCCCGCGACGAGGCGGTGCAGGCAAATCTTGGGTCGCAGCTGTAAAGTTCAAATGCCTTTCCTTTGCCACCGTTTTGTCCTGCGGAGCACCTAATCCCCCTCGATACATGTCTCTGAGGCAGTCGGTGCAGAAGCACGTCTGCCGAACCGGCCCCCGTGGTCGCGAGAATAGAGGCAGGACATATGGCAGCGACGACACAGCCGCGCGTATTTAAAAAAGTAGAAGTTATCGAAGGCGGTGGACATCACGGTGGCGGCTGGAAGGTCGCCTATGCTGATTTCATGACCGCGATGATGGCGTTCTTTCTGCTGATGTGGATTCTCTCGAGCGCGGACGAGCAAAAGCTGCGCGGGATTGCCGAATACTTTACCAATGCGACCCTGCCCGGCGGCAGTGGTGTGTTGGACGGCGCGACCTTGGGGCCACCTGGTACATTGACCGCCTCGAATGGGGCAATTGTGGCCCGTGGCAGCGAGCTTGGGAAAATCGACGATCCGGCCTCGGCCAAGTGGGAAATCCGCGACGAAACCGCGACGTCGGTGCCGGATGAGACGCAGATCGGCTCGGAAGACGGTGCCCATGAAAACCCCGCCGCGGCCAATGTTGCCAGCGCGTCGCAAACCGCATCCGATGGGTCAAAGTCGGCTGGCGATGCGACCATTGATAATGTGCACGCGCTGGACAATGAAAAGTTCAAAAAGCTGGAGCAGGATATCTTGCAGGCGATGCAGGAGAATCCCGACCTTGATCCGCTGAAGAAAAACCTGATTTTCCAGCAAACACCCGAAGGCTTGCAGATCCAGATCATCGATCAGGAAGGGCAACCGATGTTCTATAGTGGGCGCGCCGAAATGCAGGGTGCCACAGATCAGCTGCTCGCGAACTTGGGTAAGTCCTTGGCGCGCCTGCCGAATAAAATCACGCTGTCAGGGCACACCGATGCTGTCCGCTTTGCCAATAGCCAGAAATACGACAACTGGGATCTGTCCTCGGACCGAGCCAACGCCACGCGCCGTGTTTTCGAAGCCTCGGGCGTCGCACGTGATCGTATCATCCGCGTGTCGGGCCTTGCCGATACCGCGCCGCTGGTGCCCGAAAATCCGACCGACGCGTCTAACCGTCGGATCACGGTGTCGGTTCAATATCAGAAGGTCGAGGATTATGCCGGCGATGACGTAGCCCCGACGCAGATTGATGCGGCGACACCGCCAGCCGAGACCGGCGAGAAGCTATATAAGGCGTCGATCCCTGCGCCCGTAGCACCACAAAACAGTGGCGAGGTGCAACGGGTCGCACAGAATGTCGATCCTGTGGCGGCACCTTTGAAGGATGATGTATTCTTGAACCTGCGCAACGCGCTGCGGTGATCAGGCTCTGATCAACTCGCCCAAGGTGGGGACCCGTCGGCTGGCAAAGATCGGCCGGCGGGATCGTTCGACCGAACGGCGCAGGAACTCTGGCAGCATGGGGTTTGCTTCTTCATTTACCATCGTGCCGCGCGGTGAAGCGACCACGGGGTCGGCTGTGGGAATATCAAGGCCGAGCATCTTGGCAGGGTCCAGCCCTTCTTCCAGCGCGTAGTTGTAGTTCACGGCGTAATCGACCGCTTCTTCCAGCACCACCGGGTCCGATGCGACCAGCGCCATCAACCGGCGTTCGTCGGAATAGAGGAATTGCTTGGTCTTGAAGCCGTCAACCTCGGGGACAAAGCAGGTGTTTTCGCGGCGCAGCTTCAGCAGCTTGACCAAACGATCCGGCATCAAGTGGCGTTCATCGCGGCGAAACACGATCATGCTGCAGGTCCCAAAGCTGGACAGGCACGCCGCGAGGCAAATGTGATCCGGCCAGCCCGAGAATGCGAATTTCACATCGTCCGCATCAATCAGGACAATCATTGTGGTTTCAACATCCGAGATCACGGCACTCTCCAGCTTATTCTGAAGTTTACCTTAGTCACACCATGGAAAGATAGCAATTGGTCTTGAGCGACAAATTTTTAAACTTGGAACAACATGAACTGTCCTTGAGATTTCAATGAAAATGCCTAAAGTGCTTGGAAACTTGCAAGTGGAAAACAAATGACGATTATTCTGGGCTTCGTGGTCGTGATGGGCATGGTCTTCGGGGGATACATGCTCTCCGGCGGGGATATGGGCATTATTACCCATGCGCTGCCGTTCGAAGGCATGATGATCGGTGGTGCCGCGCTCGGTTCGTTTATCGCGGCCAATTCCTTTGCCAATATTGCCGGTGCAGGGCGGGCATTGGTCAAGGCCTTTAAAGGGCCCAAGTGGAATTCAAGCGACTATGTTGATCTGCTTAACCTCATGTATACTCTGGCGCGTAAGTACCAGCAAAATGGCATGCTCGCGCTGGATGATCACATTGAAAATCCTCAGGAAAGTGCGATTTTTTCGCAGTACCCAAAGCTGCAGAAAGATCACTTTGCCATCGATCTGATCACGGACAGTTTCCGCATGTTGGCGATGCAATTTGATGATCCATATCAGGCCGAAGACGTCATCAACCGCAAGTTGAAAAAACATCACCATGAGGCACTTGTAGCACCGCATGGGCTGACCACCGTTTCCGACGCGCTGCCCGCGATCGGGATCGTTGCGGCGGTTCTGGGCGTGATCAAGACGATGTCCTCGATCGACAAGCCGCCGGCAGTTTTGGGCGCGATGATTGGCGGGGCTTTGGTCGGGACTTTCCTTGGGGTTTTCCTTGCCTATCTTTTCGTCTCGCCGGTGGCCAACCGTCTTCAAGCCATCGAAGATCAGGACCTGTCTCTTATACACATCTCCGAGCCCACGAGACCGAGGCTGATCTCG
>OJBD01000065.1_pt1 | contig 25177 bp, 24 predicted proteins | sample 1590481 | NCBI WGS metagenome assembly OJBD01 (sample SAMN05416811, study PRJEB24817) | seawater metagenome | isolation source: Sea water | place: Canada:Atlantic | collected 2013-07 | reverse complement strand
CTTCCCCTCGCTGGTGATCGCGATCCTGATCACGGCGATCTTCGGGGCCAGCGCGGTGAACGCGATCATCGCCATCGGCATCTTCAACATTCCCGTCTTTGCGCGTATCACCCGCGGGGCCGCGCTCAGCCTGTGGGAGCGTGAGTTCATCCTCGCCGCGCGGGTCGCTGGTAAATCGGCGGCGCGGATATCGGTCGAACATATCCTGCCCAATGTGACCAATCTGCTGATCGTGCAGGGGACGATCCAGTTCAGCCTCGGCATTCTGGCCGAGGCAGGGCTGTCCTATGTCGGGCTGGGCGCGCAGCCGCCGACGCCCTCCTGGGGCCGGATGCTGGCAGATGCGCAGACCATGGTCAGCATCGCACCGCATATGGCGCTGGTGCCGGGGTTCGCGATCATTCTGACGGTGCTGGGGCTGAACCTGATGGGCGACGGGCTGCGCGATGCGCTGGACCCACGGTTGCGGGTGCGCCGGATATGAGCTTGCTTAGCATCACCAACCTGTCGGTGGCGATCCACCGGTTCAATATCCTGCAGGGCGTGACCCTCTGGGTCGACGCCGGAGAGATCGTGGCCGTCACCGGCGAAAGCGGGTCGGGCAAATCCATGACCGCGCTGGCGGCGATGCAGCTGCTGCCCAAGGGGACGCAGGCGCGCGGTCATATCATGCTGGGGGATCAAGACCTGCTGGCCCTGCCCGAAGCCGAGCTTTGCGCGATCCGCGGCAATGACATCGGCATGGTGTTTCAGGAACCGATGACGGCGCTGAACCCGGTGCAAACCATCGGCCATCAAGTGGCGGAAACCATCCGGATCCACGACAAAACCGTGTCACGTCACGCCGCGGCCCGCCAAGCCGCCGAGACGCTTGAGCGGGTCGGCCTACCAAATGACCGCTTTCCCCTGTCCCGCTACCCGCACGAGCTGTCGGGCGGGCAACGCCAACGGGTGGTGATCGCGATGGCGATCGCGCTGCGGCCGCGCTTGCTGATCGCCGATGAACCGACCACCGCGCTGGATGTCACGACGCAGGCGCAGATCCTTGATCTGCTGAAATCGCTGGCGCGGGATGACGGGATGGGGCTGCTGATGATCACTCATGATCTGGCAGTGGTCGCCGATATGGCCGACCGCATCATCGTCATGCGCAAGGGAGAGATCGTCGAACAGGGGCACACACACACCCTGCTGCACACCATGCGCCACCCCTATACGCGGATGCTGTTTGCCGCCTCGACCCATGCGGTCGCCCTGCCTGCCGCCCCGCCTCCGCAGCCGCTGCTAAAGGTGGAAAACGTGAGCCGCGATTACGCCCTGCCACGCAAGACGCTCTTCGGCAAACCGGGGCGTTTCCGCGCTGTCGATAACGTGTCCTTCACCCTGCAACGGGGCGAACGCCTGGGCCTCGTCGGTGAAAGCGGCTGCGGGAAATCGACCCTGACGCGGGCGCTTTTGGGTCTGGAACCGGTGCAATCGGGCAGCATCACGCTGGACGGTGCAGCGGTCTATAGCGGCGGCAAACCCGATCTTGCCGTGCGGCGCAAAATGCAGGTGGTGTTCCAGGATCCCTTCGGCAGCTTCAACCCGCGCCACCGCGTGGACCGGCTGATCACCGAACCGTTCCACCTGCTGCCCGACCCGCCCAAGGGCCGCGCCCGCAGCGATGCCATCGCCGATGCGCTGACCGCCGTGGGGCTGTCGCCGGACGATGCGACCAAATACATCCACGAATTCTCGGGTGGGCAGCGCCAGCGCATTGCCATCGCCCGCGCCCTGATCATCCGCCCCGACCTCATCCTCTTTGACGAGGCGGTGAGCGCGCTCGATGTCTCGGTTCGGGCGCAGATCCTTGATCTGCTGGCAGAGCTTTGCAGCGCCTATGACCTGACCTACCTCTTTATCTCCCATGATCTGTCGGTGGTGCGCACAGTCACGGACCGGGTGCTGGTCATGAAATCGGGGCAGATTGTCGAACAAGGCGCCACCGCCGACGTCTTTGATCGCCCGCAACACCCATACACGCAAAAACTCCTCGCCGCCGCGCCCCGTTTGCCGGATCTGTGATGCCCCTGCTTCATTTTGCCAAATAAACTCCCCGCGGAGCGTCCCGCACCAACCAAAGGCCCTGCCCTATGAAACCCGGACCCAGAAACCTGATCACCGATGTGCCCGGCCTTCGGGTGGGAAACGCGCAGGACGATGCGCTGAAATCCGGCACGACGGTGCTGCTGGCGGATGACCCCTTTACCGCCTCTGTCCATGTGATGGGCGGTGCTCCCGGCACGCGCGAGACGGATCTGCTCGCCCCCGATAAATCGGTCGCCGCGGTGGATGCGCTGGTGCTGTCGGGCGGGTCGGCCTATGGGCTGGATGCCTGTTCGGGCGTGGTGGACGGGCTGCGCGCGGCAGGGCGCGGGTTTCGGCTGGGCGATGCCACAATCCCGCTGGTGCCGGGGGCGATCCTGTTCGACCTGCTGAACGGCGGGGACAAGACCTGGGCAGAGAACCCCTACCGCGCGTTGGGCCGTGCGGCCTATGACGCCGCGGCTGAAGATTTCACGCTTGGCACCATCGGCGCGGGCACCGGCGCGCTGAGCGCGATGGTGAAAGGCGGGCTGGGGTCCGCGTCACTGCACCTGCCGGATGGAACAATGGTCGGCGCATTGGTCGCGGCCAATCCGGTGGGGGCCGTCACCACGCCGGGTGACCGTCACTTCTACGCCGCCCCCTTCGAGGTGGATGCAGAGTTCGGCGGCATGGGCCCGGACCCGGCGACGGGGCTGGGGATGACGATGGAAAGCCGCAAGATGGCGTCGATGTCCCCGCGCGAGAATACGACGATCGCGATTGTCGCCACGGATGCGACCCTGACAAAGGCGCAATGCCAGCGGATGTCAGTTGCGGCCCATGACGGGATCGGGCGGGCCACGGTGCCTGCGCACACCCCCTATGACGGTGATCTGGTCTTTGGCCTGAGCACCGGCGCGCATGAGGTTGCCGAGAGCATTCTGCCGCTGATCGGCCATGCCGCGTCACTGTGTCTGGCGCGGGCAATTGCGCGGGCAGCCTATCACGCGACACCGGCGGCGGGCGATCTGCTGCCCTGCTGGTCTGATCTGAACAGTTAAGGTCATAAAAAAGCCCGCGTCCCCCTCTGGAAACGCGGGCCAATCAGGCGGGTTAGAGCCGCTTATTCGGTTTTCTCGGCCTCTGCATCGTCGGCCATGGGCGCGTCTGCTGCGGCCTCGGCTTCGGGAGAGAACGTCGCGAGATAGGCCGCAACATCTTCGCCGCCTTTGCGCATTCTGAACGACATTTTCGAACGGGCTTTCTTGTCATCCAGTGTGGTGCGCAGGAAATCGGTGGGGTTCTGCAGGTATTCGGCCACATTGGCTTCGTCCCAGACCAGACCGGCTTCACCGGCGGCGACCAGATCATCGCCGTAGCGATAGTCTTCGACGGTGCCGGCCTGCTTGCCGATGATACCGTAAAGGTTCGGACCGACCTTGCCGCCCCGCTGGAAGGTTTCGCCAGCGTCGTCCACGATCATGTGGCAGGCTTTGCATTTGCCGAACTGCTTTTCGCCGGCGTCTGCGTCACCCATGCTATGGCTGTCTGCCAGGGCCGGAACCGCGATCACGGTGGCCAGTAGAGCGCTATAGAGATGTTTCATTGCGATTTCCCATATGTATGAATCATCTTGTAACCTAGGGGGCGCCCCCGTGATTTCAACGGGCGCTTTTGTCGCGGGGCGATGCTGGGGCTCAGGCGCGGGGGCCTATTGTCACCTCAAGCGTCGCGACCCCGTCAACGCCGCCGGTCACGACATCCCCTTCCACAAGGGCTGCGACACCGGCCGGTGTGCCCGTCATGATGATATCCCCCGGGGCCAGCGCCATAGATTGCGACAAGATCGCCACATGTTCGCGCACTGACCAGATCAGATCGGCCAGATCGGCGTCCTGCCGCACCTCACCGTTCACGGCAAGCCAGATGCGCCCCTGTTCCACAGACGGGACATCGGCGATAGGTTTCAGCGCGGCAATCGGGGCGGAGTTGTCAAAGGCCTTGCCCCAATCCCATGGCCGACCGGCTTTCTTCGCCTCTGCCTGCAGGTCACGGCGGGTCAGGTCGATCCCGACCGAAGCCCCCCAGACGTGATCCATCACGTCAGCTTCCGCGATGTTGCGCCCGCCTTTGCCGATGGCGATCACCAGCTCGATCTCGTGGTGCAGATCCTCTGTCTGGGGCGGATAGGGGATGGTGCAAGGCGTATCCAGCGCCGCATCGGCGGGTTTGGTGAAAAAGAACGGAGCCTCACGCGTCGGATCTTTGCCCATCTCGCGGGCGTGCGCCTCGTAGTTGCGACCCACGCAGAAGATGCGGCGCATGGGAAAACGGGCGTCGGTGCCCTGCACAGCCAGGCTGGCCTGTGGCGCGGGGGGGAATACAAAATCATCAGCGGGCATGGGGCATATCCTTTGCAATAGTCGTGTCACAGGCATACGCCCCTGCGGGAGCCCCGTCATCCGATAAGACACCAAAAGGCAGGTTAGACATAAGCTGTAACGCAAAAGGCCGACACAATACGTGCCGGCCTTTGTTTTCGTTCACCTTTGGGCCCCGCGCTATTTCTCGGGTTGGGTCGCTGGTTTTTCAACCGCATCGACGGTGCCTGCGGGGGTATCGTCGATCAGCTCTGCATCCTCGATATCGGCGCGGGTGGCGACAGGCGGCTTGGCATCCGCGCCCGAGTTATCCTCTAGTGCGCCGACGATCAGCGGCAGCATCTGCACACCGCCGGGCATGGCGACTTCGGACAGGGGCGGGGTTTTCCACGCCAGCGTATCGAAGCTGTGGCAGTTTTCGCAGATCGGCTTCCAGCTCGCGTGGATATGTTGGCAGTTGTCACAAATCCACTGAGGGCCGCGCGATACGGTCAGCGCCCGTGCCAGCCAGCCTTTGACGATAGTATCCGAGGCCCCCTCGCCCCGTTCGATGGCCGCCATCAAGGTGACCGAACGCGCGGTCGGGTCGGTTTCAACCAGATCGCCCAAGGACCGGCGCGCTTGCGGGAAATCTTCGGCGGCGATGTTCAGCTCTGCCAGCAGCATCTTGGTCTCGGGGTGGTCCGGCTGCACGCGGGTCAGCGTGGTAAACCGCTTGAGCCGCTCTTTCGGGGTCTCGTCCGGCTGGATCGCGGCGAAGGCACCGGCCAGATCGGGGTGCGGCTGCACGTCCCACGCTTTTTTCAGCACGCGGGCCGCATATTTCGGTTTGCCCTGATCGATATAACCATGCGCCGCCATCACGGCTGCGGGGATCAGATCGGGGGACAGGCGGTTCGCCTCGATCGCGGCCTCGCGGGCTTCGATGCTGTTCCCTTCGGCAATGACGTCTTTCGCCTCGGACAGGGCGAGCACGGCATCGCGACGTTTATGCACATCACGCGGCATCTGGCCGTTCTTGAGCTTGGTGTTCAGCGTTTGGCGCGCACCGGCCCAATCTTCTTTCTCGGCCTGCAGTTTCAGCAGCACATCACCGGTTTCGGCGTGTTTCGGTTTGATGGCAAAAGCTTTCTCGGCCAGCTTCAGCGCGGTTTCCGTGTCGCCTTCGGCCAGCTTCTGTTTCATGATCCCGCGCACACCGACAAAGCGGGTGCGTTCGTTGGTGACCAGCTTGCGATAGGTCTCTTCTGCCTTGCGACGGTCGCCCGCCATTTCCGCGGCCTGCGCGATCAGCAGATTGGTCAGGTCAGGACGTTCAAGGTATTTATCCGCCTTTGCGGCCTTGGCCATCGCCAGACGCCCTTCGCCGCTGGCCAGCGCCATAAGCCCTTCGGAGAGCGCCTCGTAGCCTTTGCGTTCGCGGTTGCGGTCGAAATAGCGCGACAGCGCGGTTTCGTCGCCGTTCAGGAAATGCCAGACCGCAACCAGCAGCGCAAAGATCTTGAGCATGATCCAGACCGCGACAACCAGCAGGACCACGGCGATGACGGATTGCAGCGGGCCAAAGCTGTATTCGGTGCCCATCACGGTGACCTGCAACCCGCCCGAGCTTTCCAGCAAGAACGATGCGCCCCAGGTGATGGCGGCAATCACCGCAACGAACACAACGATCTTAATCAGTGACCAAAGCATAAATCAGGTTCCTCAGTTCGCCGTCAGGCGTTGTGTCAATGTCTGTACGGCGTCTTGGGCGTCGTGGCGCGCTTGCGCATCAGACAGCCATTCGGACAGGGGCTCTTGGGCTTCGGGCGGCAGGGCTTTCACCTCTGCCAGCGCATCGGCCAGACGCCCGTCGCGCATTGCGGCTTCGGCGCGGGACAGGATCGCGTCGGGGTCATCCCCGTCACGCGGTGCAACCGATCGCGCCCCCAACTGCTGCTTGAAGAAGCCGCCAATGCCGCCCCCGTCCACATCAGGCGAGGCCGCGCGTGCCGCGGCAAGCGATGCCCGTGCCGCATCGGGGAAACGGTCCTGAAGATTGGCAGCAGTAACAACGCCCGTGGCCGCCGTATCGGCAAGGGCCGGCGGGACATCCTGAATACCATTGGCTTGCAGATCGGCGATCTCTGCCTCGAAGGGCTGGCCGGTTGTGACGGCAGAGACGATCCGACCCAAGGCGGATTGCAACGTCGCGGCCTGTGCGGCTTGCGCCGTCGCTTCCTCTACGCTGAGCGCATTGTCGAGCAGACGTTGGATTTCATCGCGCTGCGTCTCGACCGAGGATTGCAGCGCTGCCAGTTCCTGTTCAAAGGCTGACGTATCGACGGGGGCCGGTGCCTCTGCCGCGGGGCGGTTGCCCAGATCATCGACACGGGTGGCCAGTTCGGCCACCAGCGCCTGAACCTCTTGCAGGGCGGCGTCATCGGTGGGCGCGGGGGCCGGGTCTGTCTCTTCCAGCGCCTTGATCCGTGCTTCTTGCGCGGCGATCATGTCGGTCAGGTTAGATTGCGACGTGTCCGCAGGGCGCAGGCCCGCCTGTTCCAGCAGATCATATTCCGCCACGGCAAAGCCGATCCCGCCCGCGATGATGCCGCCAAACAGCATCGGCCAAAAGACACTACCGCGCTTTTCAGGCTCTGCCACGGGGGTGACGGGGGGCGGCGTCTTGGTCGGCGTGGCCGGTTTCGCCGTTGTGGTCGATGCGGTTGACGTCGCTGGCTTTGACGCGGGTGTTGCCGGTTTATCAGAGGCCGTGTCCGGCTTTACATCTTTCGCGTCTGGCTTTGCATCGGATTTTGTGTCGCTCGGCTTCGCCTCAGGTTTGGCAGACGTCGAGGCGGTCGCGGTGGTCGCGGGCGAAGCAGCCTTGGCCGCCGTATCACTGCCCCCCGTTTTCACAGCGGGTGTCGTTGCTTCTTTGGCGTCGCTTGCTTTCGCGGCACTCGATGCGGTGTCGGTGGTTTTCACGCTTTCCGGTTTGGCACTCGCTTTGTCATCGCTGGCTTTACCCGTCGCGGTTTTATCGGCGCTCGCCGCGCTTGCAGCAGATGTCTTGGCCGCGGGCTTGGGCTTGGCCGTTGATGGCTTCGCCGTTGTCCCAGCCGGTTTTGTCGCGGTGGACGATCCGGTTTTCTTGGCTGTGGTCTTCGGCTTGGCGGCGGCAGCAGACGCCCTTGATGTCGAAGATGTCTTCGGGGTGTCGTCACCTGAACTGGGTGTTTTCGCTTTCGCCACGCTTAAAAACCTTTCCGATTCTGACCTGATATCAGACGTATTGCACAACCTTAGACGGCATCTAGGTCGACCTTCAAGCTAACCTGTTCCAATCCACCGCAGTTTCAAGCGTAAAACGCAGTGACGTGGCGGTTGGTTCTGGGGCGATGAGTATCTGCTGAACCACTGTACGGTCCAGCGCCTCGGCCACGGCGGGGCTGAGGGCGATGATGGTGGCCCGCCGCGTTTCACATGCCTGATCAGCGAATTGCGCGGCGGTGCGCGGGGAAAACAGCGGGACGATCGACGGGCCATCTGCCAGCGCGGCTTGGGCGTCGCGCGTCAGAGGCAGCGCCTGCTGGTCATAAAGCACCACAGCGCGCGTCGGCAGACCGGCCTGCGTTAACCGTTCGGCAATATCCCCGCGCTGATGCGTGCCGCGCAGATGCAGCAGGGGCGTTGCGGGGCGATGTGCCTTGATCATCGGGAGCAAATGCGCAGCATCGGGGGCGTGAAACGCGACCTGCCAGCCCTTGGCCGCAGCCGCCTGCGCCGTCGCCTCGCCCACACAATAGGCCGGCACGGTGCCGCCCTCCGGGCCATGCGCCACCCCATTGGCCGAGGTAAAAATCACCCCGCCGATGCCGCCCAGATCAACAGGCGCTGCGGTCGGTAGAATGTGCAGCAACGGGCTGGTCACCACCCGCACCCGCGACAGCAGCGCAGCCGGCAGGCTGGCCGCAAACGCCGCGCAGGCGGGCGCAGGGCGGGTCAGGATCAACGCTGGTTTTGTCATCTGACGCTTGGGCCCCAAGGATTGTTCCACCTGCCCCAAGGTGTTACTTGGCCCCTGTCACCCTTGCAACGGAAACAGCCATGTTACTTCTTGGATTGGAAAGCAGCTGCGATGATACCGCCGCCGCGTTGGTGCGTCAGCTGCCGGGGCAACGCGCCCTCGTGCTGTCCTCCGTCGTTGTGGGGCAGACCGAACTTCATGCCTCTTTCGGCGGTGTCGTCCCCGAAATCGCCGCCCGCGCCCACGCAGAAAAGCTTGACCTTTGTGTCGAAAAGGCGCTGGCCGAGGCCGCGCTGACCTTGGCGGATGTTGACGGTTTCGCCGTGACCGCGGGACCGGGGCTGATCGGCGGCGTGCTGTCGGGCGTGATGTGCGCCAAGGGGCTGTCTGCCGCGACGGGCAAGCCGCTTTATGGCGTGAACCATCTGGCGGGCCATGCGCTGACGCCACGGCTGACCGATGATGTCCCCTATCCCTATCTGATGTTACTGGTGTCCGGCGGGCACTGTCAGTTCCTGCTGGTGCACGGGCCGGACCGGTTTAAACGCCTGGGCGGCACCATCGACGACGCCCCGGGCGAGGCTTTTGACAAGGTGGCGCGCCTGATCTCACTGCCGCAACCGGGGGGCCCCGCGATTGAAAAGGCGGCCAAGGCGGGCGATCCGAAGCGCTTTGCCCTGCCGCGCCCGCTGCTGGACCGGCCCGATTGCGACATGTCTTTTTCGGGGTTGAAAACGGCGGTGCTGCGCACGCGGGACAAGGTGATCGACGAAAAAGGCGGGTTGAGCGTTCAGGATCAGGCCGATCTGGCTGCCGGTTTCCAGGCTGCCGTTACCGATGTACTGGCCGAAAAGACCCGCCGCGCCTTGCGGAAATATCTGGATCACGCGCCTGATGTGCGCACCCTTTGTGTTGCGGGTGGCGTGGCCGCGAACAAGGCCATATGCCGCGGGTTAGAGACTGTTGCCGCCGACGTAGACTGCGCCTTTATCGCGCCGCCGCTGTCGCTGTGCACCGATAATGCCGCGATGATCGCCTTTGCCGCGATCGAGCAAAGCCAGCTGCGCGCGCCCGATGATCTGACCCTGTCGGCCCGTCCGCGTTGGCCGCTGGACACACGCCAGCCCGCCATGTTGGGCAGCGGCAAAAAAGGAGCGAAAGCATGAGCATTGCCGTTCTGGGGGCCGGTGCCTTTGGCACTGCGTTGGCGATCTCTTTGGCGGGTAAGGGCGCGGTGACGCTATGGGCGCGGGATGCGCAGGGCATGGGGCAAAGCCGCGAAAACACCGCCCGCCTGCCCGGTTGCCCGCTGCCCGAGGGCCTGTTCGTGACCGAGGATCTGGCAGAGGCCGCCAAGGCGCAGACCTTGCTCGCCGCCGTCCCGATGCAAAAGCTGCGCGGGTTTCTGCGCGATAACGCTGCCGCATTGGACGGAAAGACCATCGTCGCCTGCTGCAAGGGGATCGAGCTGAACACCGGCCTTGGCCCTGTCGCCGTGATCCGCGAGGTGCTGCCCCATGCGACCGCCGCGATCCTCACGGGGCCAAGCTTTGCCGCGGATATTGCGCGGGGGCTTCCCACGGCTCTGACCCTTGCTTGCGCCGATAAAACCACCTGCGCGACCCTACAACAGAGCCTAACAACGGCAAACCTGCGTCTTTACCGCACCGCTGATACCGTGGGTGCGGAACTGGGCGGGGCGCTGAAAAACGTTGTGGCCATCGCTTGCGGTGCGGCGATCGGGGCCGGTCTGGGCGAAAGTGCGCGGGCTGCCGTAATGACCCGTGGCTTTGCCGAAATGCAGCGGCTTGCCGCGCATCACCACGCGGATCCGGTGACCTTGGCGGGCCTGTCCGGTTTTGGCGATCTGACGCTGACCTGCACCTCGACCCAATCGCGGAACTACCGGCTGGGGCTGGCCCTCGGCCGGGGGGAGCCCTTTGACAGCGCCACCACCGTCGAAGGTGCCGCCACCGCGCGGGCGGTCGATGCGCTGGCCCATGACAACGGGCTGGATCTGCCGATCACCGCCGCCGTTGCAGGTCTGGTCGAGAACCGCTTAGATGTAGCAAGCGCGATGAAAGCGCTTTTGACCCGCCCTTTAAAGGAAGAATAACATGCTGGTTGCCCTTATTGCCAAAGACAAAGCTGGCGCGCTTTCCGTGCGTCAGGAAAACCGCCCCGCCCATGTGGAATATCTGAAATCCACGGGCGTCGTTGCCCAGGCCGGTCCGCTGCTGGATGATGCCGGCGATATGATCGGGTCTTTGGTCATTCTGGATGTCGCCGACAAAGCCGCGGCGCAAGATTGGGCCGACAATGACCCCTATGCCAAGGCCGGGTTGTTCGCCGATGTGCAGCTGATCCCGTGGAACCGGGTGATCGGGTAATGGCCTACTGGCTGTTCAAATCCGAACCCTCGACCTGGGGCTGGCTGGATCAGGTCGCCAAGGGGGACACGGGCGAGGAATGGGACGGCGTGCGCAACTATCAGGCGCGCAACTTCATGCGCGAGATGGCGGTTGGCGATCTGGGGTTCTTCTACCATTCGCAGGGAGAGCGCGCGATTGTCGGCATTGTCGAGGTCTGCGCCGCCGCGCATCCCGATAGCTCGACCGAGGACGCACGCTGGGAATGTGTCGATATCAAAGCCGTGCGCCCGTTTGAAAAACCGGTGACGCTGGACGATATCAAGGCCGATGGCCGGTTCGATGATATGCTGCTGGTCAAAAGCCCGCGTCTGTCTGTCCAGCCTGTCACAGCAGAGCAATGGAGCGCGATCTGCGCCCTGGGAAACACCAAACCCTAGAGCCTACCACACGCTTTAGGCACACGCTTTGGACATAAAAACGCCCGCTGAACCAAGCGGGCGTTTCCAGTTCGACAGGGTCAGATTTACGCGTAAACGGATTCTTTGCCGAAATGTTTGGTCAGCATATAGTAGACCACCGCGCGGTATTTGTTCCGCTCGGATTTGCCGTAGGTCTCTACGGCTTTGTTGATACCGTCCATCAACTCGGGGCTATCCGAGAGACCCAGCTTTTTGATGAGGAAGTTGTTCTTGACCAGCTCAAGCTCGCTTTCCTGCGACGCGGCGATGGTCTGCGCGTCAGCGTTATAGATCGACGGACCGCAACCGATGGTCACTTTTGTCAGCAGGTCCATATCTGGCGTCATGCCGCATTTCGTTTGCAGATCGTCGGCATATTTCGCGATCCATTCATCTCTTTTGCCCATTCGTGGTCTCCAACCGTTGATTTGACCGATGTTTCCGGCCTTGTTTCAGACCCTAAAGCGGTTTTGACGCGCGCAAAAGAAATTTTTCCCCCCTGCGTTTGTCTGTGCGGTTTTCGGCATGTCTTGATTGCGGGTCGCCCCGCGTCAAACGCTTGTACCGAAGCGGTTTTTCCGCAAAACTGCGAGGATGAAGACCGCCCTCGCCACCGCTTTCGCCCTTTGTCTTGCGCCGTTTCCTGGCGTCGCGGGTCCGCTGCCCGATCCCGTTGATCCGGCCAGCTTTGCGCCCGTCGATCTGGACGAGGCGATCCTCGGGCAATTGCTGTTTTACGATCCGATCCTGTCGGGCAACCGCAATATCGCCTGCGCCACCTGTCACCACCCTGATTTTGCCACCAGCGATGGCGTGTCGCTAGGTCTGGGCGAAGGTGGGGTCGGGCTGGGGCTGGAACGGCGCGGGGATCCCGACAACATGCCGCCCCACCGCATCCCGCGCAATTCGCCTGCCTTGTTCAATCTGGGCGCACAGGAATTCACCGTGCTGTTCCACGATGGCCGGATCGAGGTTGACGCCGAGATGCCCTCCGGTTTCCGCACGCCGCTGGACGACGATATGCTTGACGGTTTTGCGTCTTTGCTATCGGCGCAAACCATGTTTCCGGTGCTCAGCCCCGACGAGATGGCCGGCCAGAATATGGAGAATGACGTTGCCAAAGCAGTGCGTCAGGGTCTGATCACGGCGCAGGGCGGGGCGTGGGATATTCTGGCGCGACGGGTGGCGGGTCTGCCCGACTACGCGCAGCGGTTCCAATCGGTCTATGATCATATCACCACGCCCGACGACATCGGATTTACCGATATTTCAAACGCGATTGCCGTCTTTGTGGCCCATGAATGGCGGTCAGACAGCTCTGCCTTTGATGCCTATCTGCGCGATCCGTCAGCCCCGTTGGACGCCGATGCGCAAAAGGGCATGGCGCTGTTTTATGGCGAGGCGGGCTGTAGCACCTGCCACGCGGGGGCGTTCCAGACCGACCATAGTTTTCACGCGATGGGGGCACCGCAGCTTGGCCCCGGCAAGGCGGCCGCGTTTGAAACCCACACCCGCGATACGGGGCGCATGGGTGTGACCGGCAATGGGGCCGATGCCTATGCGTTTCGCACGCCGTCCCTGCGCAATGTGATGCAGACCGGCCCTTGGGGGCATGCGGGCGGGCACAGCCAGATAGAGAAGTTCTTGCGCGATCATATGGACCCGGCCCGCGCGGCGAAACGCTTTGCCCCCGGCGCGGCTGACAGAAACGGGGTGCGCCTGCCGCCGCTGGACGGGGATGACTGGCGCGAGATGGACGACCCCGCCGCCCGCGATGCCATCACCCAAGCCGCGATGATCCGCGCGCCCAAGGGGCTGAACCCCAGTGATATCGCCGCGTTAGTCTCTTTCTTGCGCAGTCTGGATGACCCGCAGGCGCTGTCGGGACGCTTGGGTATCCCTGACACGGTGCCAAGCGGTCTGGCCGTGGGCGGTGCGCCCTGATCAATCGGGCTGCGTGACCGTGATCTGATCGCCTGCCGTCATGCGCATGGGGTCGCTTTGCGTGCCATCGGGCCAGCGGACCTGCACCGTTGCTTCTGCCGCGTCGCCGATGCCGAAATGCAGCGGTGCCAGCACCGCCCCCGCATGACCGCCGCCAAGGGTGACTTGCTGGCTTTGCACAGCGTCGCCCACCGTCACGATCACCCGCGCCCCCACGGCAAAGCGATTGCCGCCCGCGCCCCGCACCGCGATGCGCACAAAGCGGCCTGCCTCGGGCGTCACATTGCGATACATACGCATCGGCGCGCGCCGGTTCACCACGGCAAGATCCAGCAGCCCGTCGCCGTCAAAATCCGCCAGTGCCGCCCCCCGTGACCGCGCGATATCGGCCACACCTGCGGTGTCACCAACCTCGGTAAAGCGGCCATCGGCCTCTTGGATCAACAGATTATTCGGATCGCGCATCGCCATGCCGGGCATCTGGTCGACATTGCCCTTGGCGATAAACAGATCGGCGCGGCCATCGTTGTTCACATCGGCGAAACTGGCGTGCCATCCGGTAGACGGGCGGCCATCGCCGGGCACATAGGGGCGCTGCGCATAGGTGCCGATGTCATAGGTCGCGCCGCGATAGCTGCCGTCGGCTTGCGCCACCTGCATCAGCTGGTCCCCCATAGAGGTGAGCATCAGCTCGTCCCGTTGGTCGCCCGTCAGGTCACGGCTGGCGATCCCCATCCCCCAAAGCGAGACTTTGGCCCAGCCGTCCGCTTCGGTCAGGAACCGCTGTTCAGCGATATCCCACATCTGCTCGGCCCCGCCGGTGACATAATAGTGTCTATCATTGGAGATTCGCAGGGATTTGAGCCCACGCGCATCCTCTGCGGCAAGCATCGACAGCGCGCAATACCCCGGCGACAGCTCTTGCGCGGTATATCGGGGCGAGGTGCCGCCTTTGGGCGCGAGCAGCGTGTTGGTATCACAGGCGCCAAACGGTCCGTCGGGATTGGCGCGGTCAACATAATGGCCGATAGCAAGCGTGGGAAAGGATGCGCCATCCTCCCACCAGGCGGTGAAGGCGGTGGTCCATTGATCGGTTTGCGGGATGCCCCATGCCTCTGTCACATCGGTGAACTGGCAATCCGCGCCGCCCTGAAGCACGCGGTCCGGCCCGACGCGCATGACATATAGATCAAGCAGCCCGTCACCGTTCATATCGACAGGATAGGCCCCCGTGGCGCCCGTAATCTCGGGGTCGATCACAGCCCGTTCAAAGGCGATTTTCCCTGTGTCAGAGACGTTTTTGAGCAGCAATAGCGGTGCAGTGCCACCTGCGGCCACCAGATCGGGCAGCCCGTCGCCCGAACAGTCAAACGCCGACACTCCGCCGCCGACAAAATGTTCCCACCCGCCGGTATAATGGTGGTCGGGCAGGCCCGCGCTGATGTCCTGAAACAACGGATCGGCATGGGCAGCAGAGGCAAAAACACAGGCTGCCGCCATCAAACGATGGATCACGCAGCATTCTCCCCCAGCAGGGCGTCGGTCACATCGGACAGGGCCAGTGCAGCGGCCCCTTTCGCCCAGACGGACCCGCCCCAAGCGTGGATATCGACAGGGGTCGGCGCGCGGCCTGCGGGTAGGATCATAGAGTTCATCTCGCTTAACACATCGTCAACGTTCAGATAGTCATAGCGCATCCGTTCGCCGCTGAGAATGATCCGTTCGGGGTCAAACAACTGCACGATATTGGCAAGCCCGACGCTCAGGAACCGTCCGGCGCGGTTAAAGATCGCGAGCGCGGCCTCGTTGCCTGCGTTCGCTTCGTCATACAGGGTTTCGATCATCGACACGGCAGAGCTTTCGGCGCGCGGGTCGCGTTCAAACGCGGTGCCTGCCTCGCGGATAATGGCGTAATCGGCGACATAGGCCTCAAGACAGCCGCGCTGCCCGCAACGGCACAGGGCACCGTCCAGCTGCACCTTGGTGTGGCCCAGCTCCATCCCCGGGCCAAGGGCGCCGCGGAACAGCCGGTTGTTCAGCACCAGCCCCATGCCGACGCCGCGTTCAATGGTCACCACGGCAAAGTTGGAAATCCCCCGACCGGCCCCGAACCACAGTTCTGCCAGCGTCAGCAGGTTGGTGTCATTGTCCAAGGACACAGGCAGCCCCAGCGTTTTCGACAGCAGATCGCGCAGCGGCATGTCCGTGTCCAGCATCACCGGCGACCATTTCACGATCCCGAGGCTCGCATCCACCAGCCCGGGCAAGCCGATTCCCACGGCGCTGATGTCGGACATCACGCGCCCCGATTTCTGCAACAACCTGTCCATGAGGGAACTGACTTCGGTCAACATATCCTCGGTAGACTGCCGCAGCGACGCACTGGCGACATGGGCCTCGGCGATGATCGTGCCGGCAAGATCCAGCAATACCGCGGTATGGCGTTCGTCCGACAGCTTCATGCCCACGACGAAACGGCTTTGCGGGGCGACCCGCAGGGCAATGGGCGGGCGGCCACGGCTGGGGCCGCGCTGGCTGTCCTCTACCTCTTGCAGCAGACCGCGCGCGATCAGATCAGAGGTGATGGTGGTCACCGACCCGGGGCTGATGTTGAGCTTGCGCGCCACATCCATGCGCGGCATCTGCCCGTTCGCGCGGACCTGTTCAAACACCTGTTGGCGCAGCGGGCGTGTATCATCCTGCGGCAAGGCCAGCAGCGGGCCACAGCCTGAAGACACAAGTTTTGACCCCTCCGACCCAAGGTCGCGAATTAGTTCGCTCGCCAAACTTTATCCTCCCGATGTATTTTGAAATTCCCCTGCAACAGGTTAATCCCTCTGTCTCCCACAGGAAATAAGCCGTGTTTTGCCAATCTGTGTCAAATTCTTTGTGTCATAATGTAAAATTTATTTTGACAACTGAATTAAAGTGCGCAACCTCATACTACGACGTCACCGATGCCACCAAGGACATCGGATCATTTCATCTGGGAGGAAAGAAATGCGTAAACTCTTTATGGCAGCGGCCGTCGCCACTGCTGGCTTCACTCAGACCGCAGCAGCCGAGGATATCACCGTCGGCGTGAGCTGGTCGAACTTCCAAGAAGAGCGCTGGAAAACAGACGAGGCCGCGATCAAGGCCGCGCTGGACGCTGCCGGTGCGAAATATGTCAGCGCCGATGCGCAATCGTCGTCGGCCAAGCAGTTGTCGGATGTGGAAAGCCTGATCGCCCAAGGCGTTGATGCGCTGATCATCCTTGCCCAAGACAGCCAGGCCATCGGCCCCGCAATCACCGCAGCCGCGGACGAAGGTATTCCGGTTGTGGGCTATGACCGCCTGATCGAAGACCCCCGCGCCTTTTACCTGACCTTCGACAACGTCGAGGTGGGCCGTATGCAAGCGCGTGCCGTGCTGGAAGCGATGCCAAAGGGCAACTATGTGATGATCAAGGGCTCGCCCACCGATCCGAACGCCGACTTCCTGCGCGGCGGCCAGCAAGAAGTGCTGCAATCCGCGATTGATGCAGGCGATATCACCATCGTTGCCGAAGCCTATACCGACGGCTGGCTGCCCGCCAACGCACAGCGCAACATGGAGCAGATCCTGACCGCGCAAGACAATAACGTTGATGCGGTTGTTGCCTCCAATGACGGGACAGCAGGCGGCGCCGTTGCCGCGCTGACCGCGCAAGGCATGGAAGGCACGCCCGTGTCCGGCCAGGACGGCGACCACGCGGCGCTGAACCGTGTTGCCAAGGGCACGCAGACCGTCAGCGTCTGGAAAGACGCCCGTGATCTGGGCAAGAACGCTGCTGAAATCGCTGTTGCCCTTGCCGGCGGCACCGAGATGGCAGACGTGGACGGCGCGCAGGAATGGACATCCCCTGCGGGCACAGCCCTGTCGGCCAAGTTTCTGGCCCCCGTGCCTGTCACCATCGACAACCTGAACGCGGTTCTGGACGCCGGCTGGATTTCGAAAGAAGCCCTGTGCCAAGGCGTGACAGACGTCGCGGCCTGTAACTAAGACCATAACGCACACCCCGCCCCTGATGCGGGGTGTGCCACCCGTTTGCTTCAGCCCGGCTGCCGCGCTTTGCGGCCCCGCTGATTGACATTGCGACCCAATCCGGAAGCCAATCACATGACAGATACGACCACCGAAACCGGGGCAGATGTACATCCGTCGCCGACAGCGCCCAAGCGCTCTTTTCTTAGCCAGCTCGAAATCGATACCCGTCTGTTAGGGATGATCGGTGCGTTCATTCTGGTCTGCCTCGTGTTCAACGTGCTGACCGACGGGCGCTTTCTGACGCCGCGCAATATTTTCAACCTCACGATCCAGACGGTCAGCGTTGCCATTATGGCGACCGGTATGGTCTTCGTGATCGTGACCCGTCACATCGACCTGTCGGTCGGCGCGATGCTGGCCACCTGCTCTGCCGCGATGGCGATGACCCAGACCGATATCCTGCCGCGTATGCTGGGCATGGGGCTGGGGCATCCGATGATCCCCTGGATCGCCATCGTCGTCGGCCTGCTGTTTGGCACCATCATCGGCGCGTTTCAGGGCTGGCTGATCGGGTTCCTCACGATCCCCGCCTTCATCGTGACCTTGGGCGGGCTGCTGATCTGGCGCAACGTGGCGTGGTATATGACCGACGGTCAAACCATCGGGCCACTGGATGAAACCTTCCGCAAGTTCGGCGGAATCAACGGAACCCTGGGCGAGACATGGTCTTGGGTCGTCGGGCTGATCGCCGTGGTTCTGGCGCTTTGGGCGCTGTGGTCGTCACGCCGCAACAAGGTCAACCACGGGTTTCACGTGAAACCGGTTTGGGCCGAGGTGCTGGTCGGTCTGATCATCGCCGTGGGCATTCTGGGCTTTGTCGCGATCCTGAACGCCTATGAGGTTCCGACCGCGCGTCTGATGCGCGAGTTCAAGGCCCGTGGCGATGTGATGCCCGAAGGCTATACCGCGTCTTACGGCATCCCCTATTCGGTGTTGCTGCTGATCGCGCTGGCGATTGGCATGACCGTGATGGCCAAACGCACGCGGCTGGGGCGCTATATCTTTGCCACGGGCGGTAACCCCGACGCGGCGGAGCTGTCGGGCATCAACACCCGTCTGCTGACGGTCAAGGTCTTTGCCCTGATGGGGGCCCTGGTGGCGCTGTCCGCGGTTGTTGCCTCTGCCCGTTTGACCAACCACTCGAACGACATCGGCACGTTGGACGAACTGCGTGTCATCGCGGCGGCTGTCATTGGCGGCACGGCTCTGGCAGGCGGTATAGGGACGATCCACGGGGCTATTCTGGGTGCCTTGATCATGCAATCGCTGCAATCGGGCATGGCTATGGTGGGCGTTGACGCACCGCTGCAAAACATCGTCGTCGGTGCGGTTCTTGTCTTCGCCGTCTGGATCGACATCGTCTATCGCCGCCGTATGGGAGGGAAATCATGACACCGCTTGTAGAGCTCAAGAATATCTCGCTGTCCTTCGGGGGGGTGCGTGCCGTCGATAACGTGTCGCTGGACCTGTATCCGGGCGAGGTCGTCGGCCTGTTGGGGCACAATGGCGCGGGGAAATCCACGCTGATCAAGATCCTCGCTGGTGCCTATCAGATGGACGAGGGCGAAATCTGGATCGAGGGCAAGAAAGCCAGCATCCATTCGCCCCGTGACGCCCGCCGCCACAACATCGAGACCATCTACCAGACACTGGCGCTGGCCGATAACCTTGATGCGCCCAGCAACCTGTTTCTGGGCCGCGAACTGACCAATAAATTCGGCCTCGTGGATGATGCGCGGATGGAGGCAGAGACCCGCAAGATCATGGCGCGTCTCAACCCAAACTTTAAGAAGATAAGCGAGCCTGTCTCGGCGCTTTCGGGCGGTCAACGGCAATCGGTTGCGATTGCCCGCGCGGTCTATTTCAACGCCAAGATCCTGATCATGGACGAACCGACCGCCGCCCTTGGGGTGCATGAAAGCAAGATGGTTGCCGATCTGATCAAGGAACTGAAGGCCCAAGGGCTTGGCATCTTCCTGATCAGCCACGACACCCGCGAGATGCTGGAGCTGTGCGACCGTGTGTCGGTGATGAAAAACGGCGCGCTGATCGGCACCGAAAAGGTCGGCGACGTGACCGAGGATGACATCCTGAGCATGATCATCATGGGCAAGGCGCGCGACGCCGCATAGGCGCTGACAAAGGGGAAAACCATGTTTCTGGGGCTTGATCTGGGCACCTCTGGGCTGAAAGCCCTGCTGGTGGACGACGCCGAAAACATCATCGCGGAAAGCGTGGCGCCCTTGCAGGTGTCGCGCCCCCACGATGGCTGGGTCGAACAGGACCCGCGCGATTGGTTCACCGCCTGCGCCGATGCGATTGCGGGGCTGGGGGTTGATCTGGCCGCCGTGCAGGGTATCGGGCTCAGCGGGCATATGCATGGCGCGACCCTGCTGGATGGTGCGGGCACGCCGCTGCGCCCCTGCATGCTGTGGAACGACACCCGCGCCGCAGCGCAAGCCGCCGCGATGGATGCTGACCCCCTCTGGCGTGCGGTCACGGGCAACATCGTGTTCCCCGGTTTCACCGCGCCCAAAGTGGAATGGGTGCGCGACCATGAGCCCGATATATTCGCGCGGATCGCCAAGGTGCTGCTGCCCAAGGACGCGCTGCGCTTCTGGCTGACCGGCGACGCCGTTTCAGAGATGTCGGATGCCGCAGGCACAAGCTGGCTGGATACCGGCGCGCGCGACTGGTCCGACGCTTTGCTGGAACGGTCCGGCCTGACGCGGGTGCAGATGCCATCGCTGGTCGAAGGATCGCAGGTGTCAGGGCACCTAAGCGGCTCTATCGCTGCGCAACTGGGCCTACCTGCGGGGATCCCCGTTGCGGGGGGCGGCGGTGATAATGCTGCCTCGGCCATCGGGATGGGTGTGGTGAAACCGGGTCAGGCGTTCGTCTCGCTTGGCACCTCGGGCGTGCTGTTTGCCGCGACGCCGGGCTATGCCGCGGCACCTGAAAGCGCGCTGCACAGCTTTTGCCACGCGTTGCCGGACCTGTGGCACCAGATGGGGGTGATCCTGTCGGCCACGGATTCGCTGAATTGGCTGGCCGGTGTTTTGAACGAGGACGCGCGGACGCTCACCTCTGATCTGGGCGCGCTGCAGGCCCCCGGCCGCACGATCTTTATGCCCTATCTGGGCGGAGAGCGGACGCCCCATAACGACGCCAATATCCGGGGCGGTTTCCTGCATCTGGCCCATAACACCGACCGCGCCGCCATGACCCGCGCGGTGCTGGAAGGGGTCACCCACGCCCTGCGCGACAGTTTCGACGCGATGCGGCACACCGGCACCCACATCGACAGCCTGATCGCCGTCGGCGGCGGGTCTAAATCCGACTACTGGCTGTCGGCCATTGCAACGTCGCTGAACATGCCGATCCAGCTGCCCGCCGCGGGTGACTTTGGCGGTGCCCTTGGGGCTGCACGCTTGGGTCGTATGGCCGCCACCGGCGCCGGGGCCGAGATCGCCGTGCCGCCCCCCATTTCCCGCGTGATAGAGCCTGTTCCAGCCCTGGTAGACGCCTTTTCAGAGGCCCACGCCCGATATTCAGACACGTATAGCGCCGTAAAACATTTGCGCTAAGACAAGAAGGACCATCCCCATGACCAGCTTTTTCGACGGCATCCCGACGATCTCTTACGACCCGCAAGCGGACCATGATTTCGCCTATCGCAGCTATAATCCCGACGAGATGCTGATGGGCAAGACGATGGCAGAGCATCTGCGCTTTGCCGTCGCCTATTGGCACAGTTTCGCATGGGAAGGCGGCGACCCTTTTGGCGGCCAGACCTTCCTGCGCCCGTGGTTCGACACCACGATGGACGCCGCCCGCGCCAAGGCCGACACCGCGTTTGATATGTTCAAGATCCTCGGTCAGCCGTATTTCTGCTTCCACGACGCCGATGTCCGTCCCGAGGGCGATACCTTTGCCGAAAGCACCGCGCGGCTGCACGAGATCACCGATTACTTTGGCGAAAAGATGGAGCAGACGGGCACCAAGCTGCTTTGGGGCACGGCCAACCTGTTTTCCAACCGCCGCTATATGTCGGGTGCTGCCACCAACCCCGACCCCGATATCTTTGCCTATGCCGCCGCGACGGTGAAGGAATGTATCGACGTCACCCATAAGCTGGGCGGCGAGAATTATGTGCTGTGGGGCGGGCGCGAAGGCTATGAAACGCTGCTGAACACCGACCTGAAACGCGAACGCGAACAGGCGGGGCGTTTCTTGCAGATGTCCGTCGAATACGCCCGCAAGATCGGCTTCAAAGGCGCCATCCTGATCGAGCCTAAACCGCAGGAACCGACCAAACACCAGTATGATTACGACGTGGCCACCGTCTATGGTTTCCTCAAGGACTACGGGCTTGAGAACGAGGTGAAGGTGAACATCGAACAGGGTCACGCCATTCTTGCCGGGCATTCGTTCGAACACGAGTTGGCCATGGCCTCGGCGCTTGGGATTTTCGGGTCGATCGACATGAACCGCAACGATTACCAATCAGGCTGGGACACCGACCAATTCCCCAATTCCGTCCCCGAAGTCGCGCTGGCCTATTACGAAGTGCTGAAAGCGGGCGGTTTCACCACCGGCGGCACCAACTTTGACGCCAAACTGCGCCGCCAGTCGCTGGACGCCGAGGATCTGATTTTGGCCCATGTCGGTGCGATGGATGTCTGTGCCAAGGGCCTGAAAGCCGCCGCCGCGATGCTGGAGGATGGCAAGCTCGAAGCGGCGCGTGACGCGCGCTATGCCGGTTGGGGCTCTGAACGCGGCCAAGGCCTGCTGAGCAGCGATCTGGAGACGATCAACGCGCAGGTCAAAGCCGATGCGCTGAACCCGCAGCCCGCCTCGGGCCGTCAGGAAGCGCTGGAAAATCTGGTTAACCGCTATCTTTAAGCTGTTACATGGCGCTGTTAGGGGTCTAGGCTGACCGATAAGGGGGCCCAAGATGTTCAAACGCTACGCCATTTACTATACGCCGCCGCCGGGGGATTTCGCCCGGCGGGGCGCGGCCTGGTTGGGCTGGGATGTGCAGGCAGGCGAAGCTGTGGCACATCCCGATATCGCGGGTCTTGATATTGCCAAGCTGACCCAAAGACCACGCAAATACGGGCTACACGGGACGGTCAAGGCGCCGTTCTTTCTGGCCGACGCCACCAGCGCGGCACAGCTGACCGAAGGCCTCGCCGCCTTTTGCAAGGGGCAAGCGCCGGTGCAGTTGGATGGGCTGGCGCTGTCGCAGATCGGGCGGTTTCTGGCGCTGGTGCCGCAGGGCGACACGACCGCGCTTGGCAGTCTTGCGGCCTCTGCCAATGTGGTGCTGGACGCCTTCCGCGCGCCGCTGTCAGAGGCGGAGTTCACGCGCAAGAACGCCCCCTATCTGACCGATCAGCAGCGGATTTACCTCAAAACCTACGGATACCCCCATATTATGGAGTATTTCCGCTTTCACATCACCCTCACCGGACCGCTTGCGCCCGATCAGATCGACCCCGTAAAAACGGCTCTGCACCGCTATTTAGGATCGGATACCCCTGCCCCCTTCACCATCGATAGTCTGACGCTCTGTGGCGAGGATGCGCAGGGACGTTTTCACGAGGTCGAACGCTTCGCGTTTGGCACCTGACCCACGAAAAACGCCGCCCTGCATCCCTGCAAGGCGGCGTTTTGTCAGACGGTATGAACCGGCTTAGTAGCGGTAGTGTTCGGGCTTGAACGGGCCTTCGGGTGTGACGCCGATGTAAGCGGCTTGTTCGCTGCTCAGCTGGGTCAGTTTCACGCCGATACGATCAAGGTGCAAACGGGCGACTTTCTCGTCCAGATGCTTGGGCAGGATATAGACCTTGTTCTCGTATTTGCCGGTGTTTTCCCACAGTTCGATCTGCGCCAACACCTGGTTGGTGAAAGACGCGGACATGACGAAGGACGGGTGACCGGTGGCGTTGCCAAGGTTCAGCAGACGGCCTTCGGACAGCAGGATCAGACGGTTGCCCGAAGGCATCTCGATCATGTCGACCTGTTCCTTGATGTTGGTCCACTTGTGGTTCTTCAGCGCGGCAACCTGGATTTCATTGTCAAAGTGGCCGATGTTGCCAACAATCGCCATGTCCTTCATCTCGCGCATATGCTCGATGCGGATCACGTCCTTGTTGCCGGTGGTGGTGATGAAGATGTCGGCACTGTCCAGCACGTCTTCCAGCAGGACAACCTCGAACCCGTCCATCGCGGCTTGCAGCGCGCAGATCGGATCGGCTTCGGTCACTTTCACGCGGGCACCGGCACCGGCCAGCGATGCGGCAGAGCCTTTGCCAACGTCGCCATAGCCGCAAACAACGGCAACCTTGCCGGCCATCATCACGTCGGTGGCACGGCGGATGCCATCGACCAGCGATTCACGGCAGCCGTATTTGTTGTCGAACTTCGACTTGGTGACGCTGTCATTCACGTTGATCGCAGGGAAGGGCAGCTGGCCTTGCTTCACCAGATCGTACAGACGGTGCACGCCTGTGGTGGTTTCCTCGGAGACTCCCTTGATCTGGTCGCGCATCTTGGTGAACCAGCCGGGGGATTGCGCCATCCGCTTTTTGATCTGTGCCTTAATCGCGATTTCTTCTTCCGATGTCGGGACAGAGATCACGTCTTCGCCAGCTTCTGCGCGGGCACCCAACAGGATGTAAAGCGTCGCGTCGCCACCATCGTCGAGGATCAGGTTCGGGCCTTCGGGGAACTGGAAGGATTTATCCAGATAGTCCCAGTGCTCTTCCAGCGACTGGCCCTTGATCGCGAACACGGGCGTGCCGCTTTCAGCGATGGCCGCAGCGGCGTGGTCTTGGGTAGAGAAGATATTGCAGGACGCCCAGCGCACATCCGCACCAAGCACGACAAGCGTTTCGATTAGCACGGCGGTCTGGATCGTCATGTGCAGCGAGCCCACGATGCGTGAACCGGACAGCGGTTTGCTTTCGCCATATTCGGCACGCAGCGCCATCAGGCCGGGCATTTCGGTTTCCGCAATATCAAGCTCTTTGCGGCCAAAGGCAGCAAGGCTTATGTCTTTAACGATGTAATCGTTGGCCATCGGGGGCATCCCTTTTCAAAAGATCGGCAATGTTTCTATATTTGAAAAGGGCCGTAGCACTTTGGGGGAGTGATCTCAACGGTGGTGGTTCGCCGTCACACGAAACGGTTACTCTGCCGAGGCGACGACCATTTGATCGGTCTTCATGCCCGCCATCCAGTTTTGACCCTGCGCCGTCACGCACGCCATCCCGTTCGACAGGGTTTTCACGGCAGACCATGTACCAGTATTGTCCGACGCCCAGATTTGAACGGCGCTGTCATCCTGTCCTTCGACCGGTGTTTCGCCGTACCAGTCCACCAATGACGCCTTGAGCTCTTGCGCGGGCATACAGACGTCGCTGGCCAAGGCCGGCGCGGCAACAGCCCCGAGGCCAAGGGCAAGTGTGAGAGCGGAAATTACAGGTTTCATGATCGTCTCCTTCGTGGGAAGAACACGATGAACCCGCAAATGTTCCACGTGAAAAAAGGCAGAATAACACAATGGCGCAGCAATCGCGTGCATGGCAACGCATGTTATCCGGTCGCAGGCTTGATCTGCTGGACCCGACGCCGGTCGATATAGAGATCGAGGATATCGCCCATGGGCTGGCCTTTGTGGCGCGTTGGAATGGTCAGACGCGGGGGGATTTCGCCTATTCCGTGGCTGAACATGCCCTGCTGGTCGAAACCCTTTACGGGCGGATGAACCCCAAGGCTCCGGCGAAATGGCGATTGGCCGCCTTGCTGCATGATGCGCCGGAATATGTCTGTCTCTTATACACATCTCCGAGCCCACGAGACCGAGGC
>OJBD01000064.1_pt1 | contig 25622 bp, 19 predicted proteins | sample 1590481 | NCBI WGS metagenome assembly OJBD01 (sample SAMN05416811, study PRJEB24817) | seawater metagenome | isolation source: Sea water | place: Canada:Atlantic | collected 2013-07 | reverse complement strand
TCCAAGGAAGTCGCTGATCTGGTCGAGCAGACCGTGACCCGCGAAGCCTTCCAGGAAAAATATGCCGACGTCTTCAAGGGCGACGAAAAGTGGCAGTCCGTCGAAACCACCGACGCCAAGACCTATGACTGGCCACCAACCTCGACCTATGTGCAGAACCCGCCCTACTTCCAGGGCATGTCGCCAGAGCCGGGTGTGATCACCAACATCGAGAACGCCAAAGTGCTTGCCGTTCTGGGTGACATGATCACAACCGACCACATCTCGCCTGCCGGTTCCTTCAAGGAAACCACGCCAGCGGGTCAGTATCTGGTGGAACGTCAGGTGCCTGTGCGTGAATTCAACTCTTACGGTAGCCGTCGTGGTAACCACGAGGTCATGATGCGCGGCACCTTCGCCAACATCCGTATCAAGAACGAAATGCTGGACGGTGTTGAGGGCGGCTATACCAAAGGCCCCGATGGCGAACAGACCTCGATCTTTGACGCGGCTATGGCGCATCAGGAAAACGGCACGCCGCTGGTCATCTTCGGTGGTGAACAATACGGCGCGGGTTCGTCCCGTGACTGGGCGGCCAAAGGCACGGCGTTGCTGGGCGTCAAGGCGGTCATCGCCGAGAACTTTGAACGTATCCACCGCTCCAACCTGGTTGGCATGGGTGTTATCCCGTTCGAATTCACCAACGGCGACACCCGCAAGAGCTTGGGCCTGACCGGCGAGGAAACCGTTTCGATCAGTGGTTTGGACACCATCAAGCCGCTGCAAGAAGTGCCTTGCACGATCACAATGGCAGATGGCTCGGTCAAAGAGATCATGATCAAATGCCGGATCGATACCGCGATCGAGATTGAATACATCGAACACGGTGGCGTTCTGCACTACGTGCTGCGCAACCTCGCGAAATCGGCCTAACCACCGGCCACTGGCCGTTTCGCACGGCCTTGAAAAGAACGCCCGTCAGGTTCCCCCTGGCGGGCGTTTTGCATACGCGCCCCCATTTTCACGGCAAACTTCCGCCTGCTTGCGTAAAATGACATAACCGGATGTGTTTTGCGGTTCACAATCGCGATTTTGGCCAACAGACTGTTTGCCGATGGCAGGCGGTTTCCGCTATGCACAAGGGAATAATAAACAAGTTTGCTGACGTTGCGGTCGCGCGCTCTATGTCTCACCCAACGGCACGTCGTTCTATGAGTACAGGGAGCACCGCATGGGGCATTTTCAATCAGACAGTTTTGCAAAGTTCTTGCGGGCGTCTACGGCCGCGGCAGCTTTGGTCTGGGGAGGATGCACGGCGGGTTTTGCGGCGACGCTCGACATCACCGGCATCGATAAGGACTCCGATCTATACGAGACGGTGCTCGGCGGATCGCTTCTGCGCGAGCAAACGGACGAAGATGCAGACCCCACCACGCAAGAGCTTTTGGCCGCCGCGCAGGCCGATTATGCCCGCCTTCTGGCCGTGCTCTATGACGAAGGGTATTTTGCTGCGGTCATCAAGATTACCATCGACGGTGTAGACGCCTCTGCCATCGCGCCGGTCGCCCCGCCGCGCCAGATCAACCGCGCTGTGATCAACATCGAAACCGGTCGCAAGTTCAGCTTTTCCAAAGCCGAAATCGCCCCTGTCGCCCCCGAAACCGAGCTGCCCGATGAATTCGCCGCAGGTGAAACCGCAAGTCTCGGCGTCATGAAAGAGGCCGTCGCCGCCGGTATCGAAGGCTGGCGCGATCAGGGCCACGCCAAAGCCGAACTGGCCGACCAGCAGCTGACCGCCCGCGTGCCCGATGCCACGCTGGCGGCAACCCTGCGTCTACGTCCGGGACCGCGACTGCGTTTCGGAGAGTTGACGGTAAAGGGAAAAAGCGATGTGCGCCTGCGCCGGATCGTCAAAATCGCCGGACTGCCCACCGGAGAGGTCTATTCACAAGAGCAACTTGATCTGGCCGCCACACGGTTGCGGCGCACGGGCGCTTTCAGCTCTGTCGCGATGATCGAGGCCGAACAGATCACCGCGCCCGATGTTCTGCCAATTACAGCGCAGATCACTGACGCGCCCAAGCGACGCTTTGGTTTCGGCGGGGAACTGTCGTCGCTTGAAGGGCTCAGCGTCAGCACCTACTGGCTGCACCGTAACCTGCTGGGCGGGGCCGAAAGCCTACGTATCGAGGGCGAGGTGTCGGGGATCGGCGGCAATTCCGGCGGCACGGATTATCGTCTTGGCACACGTTTTGAGCGCCCTGCGACCTTTAACGCCGACACGAATTTCTACGCGCTGGCCGAGATCGAACAGCTTGACGAGGTGAACTATTTCTCGCGTCAGCTCGACCTTGAGGCCGGGATCGAACGCATCGCCAGTGAGGAACGGACCTATACGCTTGGTGTCGGTTTGCGGACGGCTGAAACCCGCGACGCTTTTGGCGAGAACAAATATACCTTGCTGACGCTGCCCCTAAGCGCGGAACATGATTACCGCGACAATCGGCTTGATGCGAAAGACGGCTACTATGCCAAGGCCAGCGTGACGCCTTTTGTGGCGCTGTCGGGGTCGGATAACGGCGTGCGCACCTACATCGACGTGCGCGGCTATAAAACCTTTGGCACCACGCGGCCCGTCACCTTTGCCCTGCGGGGACAGCTTGGGTCGGTCTATGGCCCGACGCTGGCTGAATCGCCCGCGGACTATCTGTTCTATTCCGGCGGCGGCGGCACCGTGCGCGGGCAACCCTACCAATCGCTTGGCGTTGATCTGGCCAGTGGCGATACGGTGGGCGGTCGCAGCTTTGCTGGCCTATCCGCAGAGGCACGTTGGCAGGTACGCGACAAGATCGGCGTCGTTGCCTTTGCCGACGCGGGCTACATCGGTGCCGAGGAATTCTACGACGGGTCAGGCACTTGGCAGTCAGGCGCGGGTCTTGGTCTGCGCTATGCCACGGGCATCGGCCCCATCCGCGTAGACCTCGCGGTGCCTGTGTCGGGCCCCGAAACAGATGAGAATTTTCAAGTTTATATCGGTATTGGACAATCGTTTTGATCCACTTCATGCGCAGCTTTCTGGTTTTCGCCCTGATCTTTGTCGGCTCTGTCGCTTCGGCCCAAGAGGATGACAAAGGCTTCCTGACCCGCACGATCCAAGACGCCCTCAGCGGCGCGGGCCGCACGGTCAGTATTGACGGTTTCGCGGGTGCGCTCAGCTCGCGCGCGCGGTTCGACCGGATGACCATCGCCGACGACCAAGGGGTCTGGCTGACGCTGGAAGAGGTGGAGTTGGACTGGAACCGCTCCGCACTGTTGCGCGGCCGGCTGGAGGTGCAGGCTCTGACCGCAAAACGCCTGAGCGTGCCGCGATTGCCCGTGGCGCAGGAAGAAACGCTCCCCGATCCCGAGGCGAAACCCTTTACCTTTCCGGCGATCCCCGATCTGCCCGTCGCCATCGACGTGGCTGACTTTTCGGTCGACGAGATCAATCTGGGCGCGCCAATTCTGGGCGAAGCGGCCACACTGACCGTTCAAGCCACGGCGCTGTTGAATGACGACACGGCGACGGTCGATATTCTGGCCGCGCGCACCGATGGCAAGAAGGGCGAGTTCAAAATCACCGCTGATCTGGATCGCAATGACAGCCTGCTGGACATGGCCGTGACCCTTTCCGAGGAAGCCAAAGGCATCATCTCGCGTACGTTGAAACTGCCTGATGAGCCCTCTGTCGATCTGGTGATTGCGGGGCAGGGGCCGCTTTCGGATTTTGCGACAGATATCAACCTTTCGACCGACGGCGAACAACGGCTTGCCGGTCAGGTTATCGTTGCCGCCCAAGGCGATAGCGCCGCACCTGACCGCCGTATTCAGGCCGACCTGAACGGCGACGTGACCGCGCTGATCTTGTCGCAATACCGCGAATTTTTTGGCCCCGATGTCGCGCTGACCGTGGATGCTTTGGTACAGGCCGAAGGCGGTGTCGAGGTCAGCGATTTTGCCCTCAAGGCGCAATCCGCAGAACTGCAGGGCAAGGTCACGCTGAACAGCGACAACTGGCCCAGCCTGATCGACATCACGGGCACTGTCGCCAGCGCCGATGGCAGTCGCGTTTTGCTGCCAGTGGCCGGAGGCGATACTTACGTGCGGCGCGTCGGGCTTGATGTGAATTATAACGCGCAAGATGGCGACGCGATTGATGCCACCTTCGACGTGACCGAACTGGCCACAGACGCACTGGCGGTTGACGCGACACATCTGACGTTGAACGGGACGTTGCAAGGTGCGGCAGGGACCGTCGGCGAATTCATGGGCGATCTGGCATTCTCGGCTGACGGGCTGACGCTGACCAACGCCGCGGTTTCCGAAGCGGTCGGCCAGTCCATCAAGGGACGTACAACCATCGCCTATACCGAAGGCACACCGGTTCAGATCACGGGGCTTGATCTTTCTGGCGCGGATTATGGTCTGACCGGTGATGTCACGATTAGCGGGCCAGCCGATAGCTTTCTTACCCAGTTGAAAGCCCGCCTTGAAGCCACTGACATCAGCCGCTTTTCCGCTCTTGCCGGACGCGAGATGGACGGGGCCGCGAATGTTGAGATCGCGGGGCAGATCACGCCACTGGACGGGACGTTCGACCTGAACATCTCTGGCCTGACGCAAGATTTGAAAGTGGGGATCGAACAGGCGGACGCATTGCTGGCCGGCGACACGACGCTAAGCCTTGGCGCATCACGTGACGAGACGGGCACCTTCGTGCGTGACCTGCTGCTGGAAAATGACGCATTGACCGCCAGCGGTGGCGTCGAGCTGCGCAGCAATAAGTCGCAAGCGCGATTTGATGCAAAACTGAACGATATCGAGACTGTGCTGCCGCAATATTCCGGTCGCATCACGATCAAGGCCGAGGCCGAGCAGGACACCCGTGGCTGGACTGTTGATGCCGTGACGGACGGCCCCTACGGAGCCGCGCTGACCGCCAAAGGGCTGGCAACGGGCGAGAATGCGGTGCTCAACTTCACCGCCGATGTGCCCGAACTGCGTGACTTTGTGCCCGACGCGCCGGTCGAGGGCCCTATCGCGTTGGATGGTTTGCTCCGCCAGACGCCGGACGGGTGGCAGGTCGACACCAAAGCCTCCGCCCCCGAAGATGTGACCGCCTCGGTCCAGGGGCCGCTGACGCCGCTGGATCTGGACTTTAGCGCCTCGATCCCGCGGGTAGAGGCTTTTGCACCTCAGGTGACCGGCGCGGTAGAGGCGTCGGGCAACCTCAAGCAGTTGGAAGAAGGGTTCCAGATCGACGCGAAAGCCAGTGGCCCCTACGCGGCGCAGGTTGCCGTTAAGGGGATGTTAACACCTATGGTTGATATCTCTTTCGACGCATCGGTCCCGAATCTTCAGGCGGTGGTGCCACAGGTGAACGGGCCACTTGCGGCGACAGGGACCGTGCGTCAGACGGAAAAGGGGTTCTTCGTCGATACCAACGCGACGGGCCCATATGGCGCGCGCGCGATGGTGGAAGGCTTGGCCACAGGCCCCGATATGTCGCTGACGTTTGACGTGTCGGTACCAAATGTGCAGCCGCTGGTGCCGGGCGTGTCCGGCCCGCTGGCGGCAAAAGGATCGGTGCGGCAAACGCCCGCCGGCATCGCCGTAGATACAAACGCGACGGGCCCCTATGCGGCCCGGGCGTCTGTGCAGGGGGTTGTCACGGGGGATGCGCCCGCGCTGAATTATGATGTCACGATCCCCAATCTGGGGGCCGTGGTGCCAAAACTGTCCGGCCCGCTGAATGTGACCGGTACCGCACAGCAGGAAAGCGCTGGCTGGCGGGTCAATACGAACGCCACCGGACCAGCGGGCACCCGTGCCACGATCGCGGGGCTTGTGGGCAGCGATGGCAATCTGAACCTTGACGTGAACGGGAACGCGCCATTGGGGCTGTCCGCCCCGTTCATTGCACCGCGGAGCTTGCAAGGTCAGGCACGGTTCGATTTGACAGTGAACGGCCCGCCGGCACTTGGGGCGGTCAACGGGAGCATTCAAACCTCTAACGCGTCGCTGTCCGCCCCCAACCTTCGGGTGACACTTCAGGACATCGCAGCGGATATCCGGCTGGCCAATAATCGCGCGCAAATCGACCTTTCGGCACGCAGCGCGGACGGGGGGCAGATCAAGGCGGGCGGGGCGGTGACCCTGACCGGATCACTGCCCGCCGATATCCAGATCGGATTGAACAACCTCGTGCTGATCGATCCATCGCTGTATCGCACGTCGCTTGATGGCACCCTGCGTCTTGCGGGACCGCTTTCGGGGGGGGCGAATATCAGCGGTCAGATCGACGTGGGCGAGACCGAGGTAAGCGTGCCGTCAACCGGTATGACCAGCATCGGTGATATTCCACAGATCGATTTCATCGGCGCGCCAGCAGATGTTGTGGCGACCCGTCGCAAGGCCGGTTTGACCGGTGCCGACGCGGGCACGGATCCCGCGGCAAGTAGCGACAGCGGGCCGGGGTTTGGCCTAAACGTCCGCATCAATGCGCCACGGCGGATTTTCGTGCGCGGCCGTGGTCTGGATGCGGAACTGGGCGGTAGCCTTTTGCTGACGGGATCGACCAATCGCATCATCTCTGCCGGTCGCTTCGACCTGATCCGTGGTCGTCTGGATATTCTTGGCAAACGGTTCGAGCTGGACGAAGGGGCCGTGCGCTTCCAAGGCGATCTGGTGCCCTATCTGAGGTTTGTAACCTCGACGACCACCAACACAGGCGAGGTTCGTATCGTGATCGAGGGCAAAGCCACATCGCCCGAGGTTTCCTTTGAATCGACACCCGATGCACCGCAGGACGAGGTGCTGGCGCAGCTTCTGTTTGGGCGAAACATCTCTGAAATCTCGGCGTTTCAGGCGCTGCAACTCGCCAGCGCGGTGGCGACACTTGCCGGACGCGGTGGCGCGGGGGTGATCTCTAACCTGCGCACGGGGTTCGGGCTGGACGATCTGGATGTGACCACCACCGACAGCGGTGCCACGGCTGTCCGCGCGGGTAAATATATTTCCGAGAATGTCTACACCGATGTGACCGCCGCCTCTGACGGGACAGCGGATGTGTCTATCAACCTTGATCTGACCAAGAACCTGACGGCGAAGGGGACGGTCGGGTCCGATGGGAACACCGGGATCGGTATCTTCTTTGAGAAGGATTATTGACCCGCCATTGAGCGCTTTGTTCTGCGGTTCAGCTAGGATGGGGGCCAGCCCCCGTCCCGGCGATGCCGGGACACCCCCGGGATTTTGACCATCTGGAAAGGCTTACGGGCTATTCCGTTAGCGGTGTGAAACGGCCATAGCGGCCTTGGTCATACATCAGGCCCGCAACGCTGTCATCTGGGTCATAAGCGGCGTGCGTGACCTGCCCGAGGACAATCGAATGGTCACCCGCCGGATGCACGCCGAAGGTGTCACAGTGGAAGCTGGCGAGGCAGCCTGCCAGTGTCGGTGCGCCATTGGGGCCAACCGTCCAGTCGAATTGGTCGAACGCGTCGCCAGAGACAGCAAAGGCATCTGCCAGTGCCCGCTGACCGCTACCCAGAATATGCACAGCGAACTGCGCCGCGTTGGTAAATGCGTCATGACGTTTGGAACTGAGCGCGGGGGACCACTGCACCAAGGGCGGGTCCAGCGAAACCGAGGAAAAGGAGTTCGCGGTCATCCCCAATGGGCCATTCGCGGTCTGCACCGTCACAATCGTGACCCCTGTGCCAAAACGACCAAAGGCGCGGCGAAGCTCGACTGTGGCATCGGGCAGGGGGATGAAGTGGTGCAAAGGATCAGCCATGCCGCAGCGGTGCCACGGGGAGCCGGATTTGTCCAGACAGCAAACCCCGGCCCGTTGCGGCACGCCCTCTGCGGGTGGCGATGGTGGTCGCTAAATAATGCTGTGTGGAACCGAATAGCGCCTGCCGTGTTGTTCCCCCACTGAGAGGCATGACCGCGAAATTTCGGACTGCCTGTCGGAGAAGGGGTGTTGGGATATGAGGTTCCAGCTACCGCCAACAGGCACCCGAATGCCGACGCTCACGACTGTTATTGGCGGGTTTCCCGCCGGAAGGATTAACTATGACACTGAATCGTTTTGCCCCCATCAAGCTGACTGTCGCAGCCCTTGTCACCGGTGCTGCTTTGTCCACGCCTGCACTGGCCGACGACGGCGAGACTGTGGACCACACCGAGGTCGGCTCGCTGAGCTGTGACGTTGGTGATGGCACAGGCTTTATCTTCGGGTCTACGCGTGAACTGACCTGCACCTTCAATCCCGTGCAAGAGGGTCTGGCTGACGAGACATACATCGGCGACATCAAACGCTACGGCATTGATATCGGTAAGACCCAGAATGGTCAGATGTCCTGGTTGGTGCTGGCACCAACTGAATCTGAATATTACGAAGGCGGGTTGAACGGCGACTATCAGGGTGTTTCTGCTGAAGCCACTGTTGGTGTGGGCCTTGGGGCCAATGTCATGGTCGGCGGTTCCGAAGACACGCTGGCGCTGCAACCGGTGAGCGTCAACACGCAGAACGGCGTAAACTTTGCCATCGGCGTGGGTGAAATTACACTGCAACGCGTCGAAGGCTAATACAGGCTAATAGGTCGATATGCAGAAGGGGCACCATTTGGTGCCCCTTTCGCGTTATGTGGTCCTAGCGGTTCATCCGGTTCGCAATCAGATCGTCGACAACCTCGGGCTCTGCGAGGGTAGATGTATCGCCGAGCGTGCCATAGTCATTCTCTGCGATCTTGCGCAGGATGCGGCGCATGATCTTGCCTGAACGGGTTTTGGGCAAGCCAGGGGCCCATTGGATCATATCGGGCGAAGCGATCGGGCCAATCTCCGAGCGGACCCAGTTGCGTAGCTCGGCCCGCAGTTCCTCGCTCGGGCTTTCGCCGCTCATCAAAGAGACATAGCAATAGATACCCTGTCCCTTGATATCATGGGGAAACCCGACGACCGCGGCCTCTGCCACCTTAGGGTGCGCGACCAAAGCGCTTTCGACTTCGGCCGTGCCCATCCGGTGACCGGAGACGTTGATCACGTCATCCACGCGGCCCGTGATCCAGTAATCGCCATCCGCGTCCCGGCGGCACCCGTCCCCGGTGAAGTAATAGCCCTTGTAGTCGCTGAAATAGGTCTGCTCGAACCGCTCGTGATCGCCCCAGACCGTGCGCATCTGGCCTGGCCAGCTGTCAGCGATACACAGAACCCCCTCGACGTCATTGCCCTCGATCTCGGCACCGGTGGTGGGTTCAAGTACGACCGGTTTGATCCCGAAGAAGGGCTTCATCGCAGCGCCGGGTTTGGTGGCGTGGGCACCGGGCAGCGGCGTCATCAGGTGACCGCCGGTTTCCGTCTGCCACCATGTGTCAACGATGGGGCAGTTCCCTTTGCCCACAACGTCATTGTACCAATTCCAGGCTTCGGGGTTGATCGGCTCGCCCACGGTGCCAAGCAGTTTCAGGCTGCTCAGATCGCAACCGTCAACAAAGGCGCGCCCCTTGCCCATCAGCGCGCGAATGGCGGTCGGGGCGGTGTAGAACTGATTTACCTTGTGTTTTTCACAGATCTGCCAAAAGCGGCTGGCGTCGGGGTAGGTGGGCACGCCTTCGAACATGAGCGTTGTGGCCCCGTTGGCAAGCGGACCGTAGACGATATAGCTGTGGCCGGTCACCCAGCCCACATCGGCCGTGCACCAATAGACATCGCCATCGTGGTAATCAAACGTGACCTCGTGGGTCAGCGCGGCATAGACCAGATAGCCACCCGTCGTATGCACGACCCCTTTGGGCTGACCGGTCGAGCCAGAGGTATAGAGGATGAACAGCGGATCCTCGGCGTTCATCTCTTCCGGCGCGCAAGTGTCAGAAGCCTCTTTTTCAAGCGCGGTATAATCCACGTCGCGCGCATCATTCCATGCCACATCACCGCCAGTGCGCCGCACCACCAGACATTTGACCGATGGGTCGCAGCCTGCCAAAGCCTTGTCTGCGTTGGCCTTCAGCGGTGTCGCTTTGCCTCCGCGGGGCGCATAATCTGCGGTGATTACAACCTTGGCGTCAGACCCCTGTACCCGTGCCGCCAGCGCATCCGGAGAGAACCCGGCGAAGACGATCGAATGGATCGCACCGATGCGTGCGCAGGCCAGCATGGCATAGGCGGCTTCAGGGATCATCGGCATGTAGATGATAACCCGGTCGCCTTTGCCGACGCCGATATCGCGCAGGATATTGGCCATTTTACAAGTCTGGGCATGCAGGGCACGATAGCTGATGTGCTGCGCCTCTTCGTCCGGGCTGTCCGGCTCCCAGATGATCGCGGTCTGGTCGCCGCGCGTTTCAAGATGACGGTCGATGCAATTGGCGCTGACGTTCAGCGCACCGTCGGCAAACCAGTTGATCTTGACCTGACCGAAAGTGAAATCGACGTCCTTGACCTTGGTAAACGGCTTCATCCAGTCGATGCGCTGCGCCTGCTCCAGCCAGAACCCCTCGGGGTCCGCGATAGAGGCATGATACATCGCGTCGTATTTCGCGGCGTTCACATGGGCATTGGCCGCCATGTCGTCGGATGGCGGATAGGTCTGTGTGGCGACGTTGGACATGGTTCCTCCCTCAGAACTCTGTTCGTTTTCTGCCGCTCGGACGCATGGGCGTGGCGGCTCTCCCTTGGCAGATCATAACGGGAAGTGAAAAGAAGGAAATAAGCATATGGAAACACGCGGTTTGTCTGTAAATATTTTTCCGTCTGCTGCGCGGACTAGTAAATTTCGCTGACAACCCTGCCAAAACCCTAGGAAACAGCACCGATTGCCTGTTAACGGGGCTGATCGCGCGCGGGGCATGGTTCCAAATGGTGAAAAATCCTCGCCGAAGGCTCCCACAGGGGCAATCAAGAGATATGTTCGGGGGTTGGCAGCAAGTTGCCCTAAGGATAGTATTTCGCCCAAGCGGGCCCCAAACAGCCCGCATAAGGGAGATATCAATGAACAATCTACTGAACGGCGCAGCTGTCTGCGCTTTGACTTTCGCTTTTGCCTCGCAGGCGGCCGCGACGGAATGGAACGCCTCTGTCTGGGGTAAACGTCGTGCCTTCACCGAGCATGTCGAAAAGATTGCCGAGCTTGTGTCCGAAAAGACCAATGGCGAATTCACCATCAATGTCAGCTATGGCGGTCTGTCCAAGAACTCTGACAACCTTGATGGTATTTCCATCGGTGCCTTCGAGATGGCGCAATTCTGTGCTGGTTACCACGCCGACAAGAACCGCGCGATCACCGTGCTAGAACTGCCCTTCCTCGGGGTTCAGAACCTTGAAGAAGAAGTCGCCGTATCCCGCGCTGTTTACGCACACCCCGCCGTGGCCAAAGAGATGGCACAGTGGAACGCCAAGATGCTGATGACCTCGCCAATGCCGCAGTACAATCTTGTTGGCACGGGCGAGCCTCGCGATACGCTGGAATCCTTTGACGGCATGCGCGTGCGTGCGACAGGTGGTCTGGGCAAAGCGTTTGAAACCGTGGGCGCTGTGCCGACCTCCGTGACCTCCTCCGAGGCATATAACGCAATGGAATCCGGTGTTGTGGATACCGTGGCGTTCGCGCAGCACGCACACCTGAGCTTTGGTACGATCAACAAGGCCGATTGGTGGACCGCGAACCTCAACCCCGGCACGGTGAACTGCCCTGTTGTGGTGAACATCGACGCCTATGAGGCCCTGTCGGACGCAGAAAAAGAAGCGCTGGACGGTTCCGTCGACGAGGCGCTGGATCACTATCTGGCGAACTATGGCGAGCTGCTGAACCGCTGGGACGCCGTGCTGGAAGAAAAAGGCGTTGAAAAAGTGATGTTCACGCCCGAAGTTCTGGCCGAGTTCAAATCCAAGGCAGCTGACCCTGCGCGTGAAGCCTGGATCAAGGACATGGAAGCCCAAGGCATCCCTGGCCAAGAGCTTTATGACCTGGTCGTCAAAACGCTTGAAGAAAAACGCGCGTCCAACTAATTGGCGCGAGGAGGGGGCTTGCCGATGCAGGCCCCCTTTGTTTGTACGATCTCCCTCCCACTCATTTGAAAGGAAAGCATCATGGCCGGTTCCTCCGCCGTGCTCGAAGACGGCAGTCTGCTTAGCCGTATCGACAAAGGGCTTTTACGCCTTGAAACCGTGTTTGCTCTGGTCTCTGGTATTGCCGTTTTCATGCTGATGGTGCTTGCCGTTTGGTCCGTTGGCGGCCGCAAGTTCTTTGGCACGCCGCTGGCGGGGTATGTGGACTGGATTGAATTCGCCATGCCGTTGATCGCGATCATGGGGATTTCCTATACCCAGCGGAACGGCGGCCATGTGCGCATGGACATCCTGATCGGCCAGCTCAAAGGCCGCGCGCTATGGGCCGCCGAGACATTCTCGGTCGTGCTGATCTTTATCCTTATGCTGGCGCTGATCTGGGGCTCTTGGGCGCATTTCCAGCGCAGCTTTGACTTCGCCGCCCCGATGTGGAGCCGTGACAGCTCCATCGATATCGGTCTGCCGATCTGGCCTGCGAAACTGATCGTGCCAATGGCCTTTACGGTGCTGGCCCTGCGGTTGCTGCTGCAGATCTGGGGCTATGGGCGGGCCTTCGTATTGGGGTTGGAAAACCCCGTTGCCGTACCTTTGGTACAATCCGCAGCCGAACAGGCGATGGCGGAAGCTGAACATCTAGACGGGCGGGACTGATTATGGATCCTATTGAAATTGGCCTATGGGTCTCGGGCGGGCTGCTGCTTATGGTGGTGCTCGGTATGCGCGTGGCTTTCGCCGCGGCAATGGCGGGTCTGGTCGGCCTGATCTGGATCTTTTGGTCCAAGAAAGGCATGCAGTGGTCCGAGCTGGACTGGGCGCTGACGGTCGCGATCAAGACCGCGGGGCAGGTGCCACACTCCAAAGTGTCGAGCCAAACGCTAAGCTTGATTCCCACCTTCATTCTGATCGGCTTTCTTGCCTATTACGCCGGTCTGACCCGCGCCTTGTTCGAGGCCGCAAAACGCTGGATTGCTTGGCTGCCCGGTGGTCTTGCTGTGTCGACTGTCTTTGCAACCGCGGGCTTTGCGGCGGTTTCCGGTGCTTCGGTCGCGACGGCAGCGGTTTTTGCCCGTATCGCCATTCCCGAGATGCTGGCGATCGGGTACAACAAGAAATTCGCGGCGGGCGTCGTGGCGGCCGGGGGCACTTTGGCGTCGTTGATCCCGCCGTCAGCGATCCTTGTCATCTATGCGATCATCGTTGAACAAGACGTGGGCAAGCTGCTTCTTGCGGGCTTTATCCCCGGTGCGTTTTCGGCCATCGTATATGCCGTCCTGATCGTGGGCATTGCGACCATCTGGAAAAGCGTCGGCCCCCCTGTAAGCGGCTTTACCTGGAAGCAACGGTTCGCGTCTCTCCCGGCCGCCATGCCGATCTTTGCGGTTGTGATCATCATTATTTTCTTTGTTTACAACCCCTTCGGCGACGCATGGGGCACCCCGACCGAGGGCGGGGCCGTGGGCGCGTTTATCGTGTTCCTGATGGCGCTTTATCGCGGCATGCGGTGGGCCGAGCTTAAGGACGCGCTGCTTGAAACCGCGAAGCTGACGGTGATGATCTTTACCATCATCTGGGGCGTGCTGATTTATGTTCGGTTCCTGGGCTTTGCCGATCTGCCGGGCGCGTTCGCCGACTGGATTTCGGGGCTTGAGGCCTCGCCGATCCTGATCCTCGTGTGCATCCTGCTGGCCTATGCGGTGCTGGGGATGTTCATGGATGCGATTGGCATGCTGCTTCTGACACTTCCGGTGGTCTATCCTGCCGTCATGGCGCTGAACGGGGGCGAGTTCGTCTCTGCTGCGGATAGCGCCTTTGGCATGTCGGGGCCGATGTGTGCGATCTGGTTCGGTATCTTGGTGGTGAAGATGGCAGAGTTCTGTCTGATCACGCCTCCCATTGGCCTCAACTGCTTTGTGGTTGCAGGGGTACGCCCTGACCTGAGCGTTCAGGACGTGTTCAAGGGCGTGACACCGTTCTTTATCGCGGATGCCGTTACAATCGCGCTGTTGGTGGCCTTCCCGTCCATCGTGTTGTGGCTGCCCTCACTCGCTGGCTGACATGACTTCCTGATCCTTCATATCATCGGGTTTAACCTGCTCTGCGGACAGGAAATTCCCGATGGTATGAAGCGGTTCAAAGTTCTCGCAAACGACTTTGAACACCACAAGAAAGGGCACCGCGACCAATGCGCCGGGGATGCCCCATAGCCACCCCCAAAACACCACCGTTAGAAATACCGCGACGGTATTCATCTCTAACCGGCGGCCGACCAGCCACGGGGTAATAATCTGCCCCTCTAAGAGGGTCAGCGTCAGGTAACCGGTCGGGGCCAGCATCGCATAGCCGATGGTATCAAACGTCACGAGAGAGAATCCCGCGACCAAAAGCACTCCCGCAAACCCGCCGATATAGGGCAGGAAGTTCAGCATGAACGCCGCGATCCCCCAGATATAGGCCGACGGCAAGCCCAGCACTGTCAGATAGGTCCCGACTAATATGCCGAGCACGGCATTGATCGTGGCAATCGTCAGCAGGTAGCGCGACACCCGCTTCTCCACGTCATAGACCGTATGCAGCGCACGTTTCTTTTCCGTTAACGTCGGCATGGATTGGACAAGTTTTAAGTAAAACAGCTCGCCAGAGCCAAGTAGGAACAGCGCCAGAATCAGGATCACCGCCAGCGACGCCCCTGTTTTGCTCACCGTATCCATCGCGGTGTCGAGCAAGCCAGGTTGGCGCACGACAACCTCTTGCGGTTTGCCGCCGGTTTCGGTGCCCAGTTTCTCTACCTCTTCCGAGGCAGATCGCATCGTTTCAACCGCATTGCTCACGCCGCTCAGCTTTATCTGGATCTCGCGGCCCATTTCCGGGATCTCGTCGCTCCAGATCGCCACCGTGCCCGCGGACAGTAAAACCACGGCAGCAATCACCAAGCTCGTCGCGGTCACCAGCAAAAAGGCCGACACAGGATGCGGCACCCCAATCCGGTAAAGCGCGCGGCCCACGGGCGACAGGGTCAGGGCAAGCAAAAAGCCCAGAACAATGGGCAATATCAAGTCCTTGGCGAAATACGCGGTGACGAAAAGGGAAATCAGGACCAGCAACTGAAGCGAGCGCCGGATTGAGGGCAGATGTTCCAAATATGGCTCCAGCAGTTGAAGGATTTAAACCTCAACGCCTTAGCGCGTGGAAAAGTTCACGGGTGTGTGTGCTTATATTGCGGCAGTGACCAAACGCCCCTCGAAGGTTGCGCGCAACTGTGATGAAACTAGGAGGGTCGCGAAGAAATTATGAGCGGAACGATGAGCATATCCATTCACCCAATGTTAAGTGTTGCGCCCTATGCAGCGGGGCAAATGAAGTGCCTAAGTGCCCGGGGCGCTTGCTGATGGGGCGGTCAGCGGTCCTGGCGCTTGGTCTCGGCAGCCTTGTGTGCGTGCTATTTATAGGGTCGCTGTTGATTGGCCCGTCCAGCGCATCCGTGGGCGACAGTTTGAACGCGTTGGTCACCGGGCAGGGCGGCCCGCTGGCCACCGTCATGCGCGAGATACGGCTCCCGCGTGCGCTATTGGGCGTGATGATCGGCGGTGCTTTGGGGCTTTCCGGGGCTGCGATGCAGGGCTATCTGCGCAACCCCTTGGCGGATCCGGGGCTGATCGGGGTATCGGGCTCTGCGGCGTTGGGGGCTGTGCTGGCGATACAGACCGGATTGGCCGCGCTTGCAGCGCTCGCGCTCCCCGCCATGGCGCTTGGCGGTGCCCTGCTAGGGGTGCTGCTAGTGCTGCTATTGGCAGGCCCTCGAGGCACGTCACTAGCGCTGATCCTCGCTGGTATCGCAATATCGGCCTTCGCTGCGGCATTGACCTCGCTGGTGCTGAACCTGTCGCCGAACCCCTATGCGGCGAATGAGATCGTATTCTGGATGATGGGCTCTCTGGCGGACAGGTCCATGACCCATGTCTGGATCGCGATGCCCTTTCTGCTTGGGGGCGGTGTCCTGTTGGCGACCCTCGGGCGCGGGCTTGACGCGCTGACCTTGGGCGAAGACGCGGCAGAGGCGATGGGGATCAACCTATTCCGGCTTCGCCTCACGGTCATTATCGGTACGGCGGCGGTCGTTGGTGCCTCTACCGCCGTGGCGGGGGCGATCGGGTTTGTGGGGCTGGTCATGCCGCACCTGCTACGTGGCTTTGTTGGCGCGCGACCGGGGGCGCTGCTATGGGCCGCGACACTTGGCGGCGCGGCGATGATCCTCGCATCGGATATCCTTGTGCGCCTTGTGGTGCCCGACCGTGATCTCAAGCTTGGGGTTGTGACGGCATTGGTCGGCGCGCCGCTGTTTCTCCACCTGATCTATCGCACGCGGAGGGAAGGGCTATGACCCTGCTATCACTGCAAAACCTCTCTGTTCATCGGGGGCGGAAAACCGTTTTGTCCGACATCAACCTTACCATACGTGAAGGAGAGGTCGTAGGCCTGGTCGGGCCGAATGGTGCCGGCAAGACCACCTTGATGCGCGCGGCCCTGGGCCTGATCGCCGCTGATGGCCAAAGTTCAATCGCCGCACTTGCGCCGCGCATGCGCGGGCGCGCCGCCGCGTGGATGCCCCAATCGCGCGAGATTGCATGGCCGGTCACGGTTGAAACGATCATCCGACTGGGCCGCACACCCCATCTACGGGGCGGGCAGAAAATACAGGCAGAAGATCAGGCTGCCGTAGATCGTGCCATTGCGCAGATGGGTTTGGACACCTTCCGCAATCGTCCCGCCACACAGCTATCGGGTGGGGAGCAGGCGCGCGTGCTGATCGCCCGTAGCCTCGCGCAAGAGGCACCCTTGCTGATCGCAGACGAGCCCACCGCCGGGCTAGACCCCGCCCATCAAATCGCCGCGATGGAAAGCTTTTCCAAAGCAGCGGGCCAAGGGCGCGGGGTGCTCGTCTCGCTTCATGATCTGGGATTGGCAGCGCGGCATTGCACACGGTTGATCGTGTTGCACAACGGAGCAGTTGTCGCAGACGACGTGCCACAGGTGGCGCTGACGACAGAGATTGTCAAAGCCGTCTTTGGCATTACTGCGTTCAGTAAAGTCACCGACAAAGGTTTTGTTTTCCAACCGCTTGAGGTCGTTTCTTAACCGCTGCTGTCCCGGGAAACACCGGGGATGTCCACAGCGATGACACCCAATGATCGCGCGGTGGCCAGTGCAAGAACGGGGCTATCGGGCCCGCCAGTGCTGATCTGATACGCCCGCATTGCCCGCCGTGTCGCGTCGTCGAGCTCCGAATTAATGGCCCCGCCATAGAACCCTCGCGCCTCTAACGCACGTTGCAGCGTTGCGATCACGTCGGGCGTAAGCGCGCTGGTGCAGGGCGTCTCGAACCAGTTGTCCACACGGGGAGAGACGATCTTTTGCCGTGTTTCCGTGCGGTAGATCGGCAGCGACTGGATCTCGCCGGTAGAGCTGATCTGCGCCGGCTGCACCTGTACCTGCTCCGTCACCGTTTCGATCACTGCAGGTGATACGGTCCGCCCCCAACAGCTGCCCGGTGCAGCCCCTGCCGGGCCCTTGGTTGTCGCCTCGCGAACGCCAGGCTCGGGTACCTCTGCGTCTTGGGAGGGGGCGTTACACGCTCCTAGCGAGACGAGAACCGTGAATACGCAGGCAAATTGAACTAAATGTGATCGGGAGAAATACTGCACAGCCGGGCCTTGCGGGTCAAAGGGTCCGTCGCAGGCTAGCGGCTTTTCGCAGCAATGCCTAGATGATAGGCCTATCGGGATGGGAATAATGCCATCCCCGTGCATGAGCCGTGAAAAGGGGCTGGCGAAGCCGCGGGCTGCTGTTTACATATGTCGAAATTCTAAATTCGAAGGGGCATTCAGATGGCCAAGATCACTTATGTAGAACACAATGGCACCGAACATGTCGTCGATGTGGCCAATGGCCTGACCGTCATGGAAGGGGCCCGTGACAATAACATCCCCGGGATCGAGGCCGACTGCGGCGGTGCCTGCGCCTGCTCCACCTGCCACGTCTATGTGGATCCCGACTGGGTCGAAAAAGTGCCCGCCAAGGACGACATGGAAGAAGATATGCTCGACTTCGCGTTCGAGCCCGATCCCGCCACGTCCCGTCTGACCTGCCAGATCAAGGTCACAGATGCGCTGGACGGCCTGCGCGTGAAAATGCCCGAAAAGCAAATCTGATGCGACGGCTGGCGCGACATATGTCGTCGCGCCTTTTGCCGATCGTTGCGGCATGCGTGATCAATGCGCTGCCCGCTTCTGCGCAAGACATCGCCCGCGCTAGCTTTGGTGATCCGACCACACGCTATGATCACGGCGTATTGGGCGATGCGGTCGAATGGGGCAGCCTTACGCTGGGGTTGGCTGACGGCACCAGCCGCCGAATAATTTTGCCCCAAGTCCTTGTATTCGAAGACACATCGCCCCGGATTGCGGATCTGGATGGTGATGGCCAACCCGAAGTGATCGTGGTTGAAAGCCATCAGTCCAAAGGTGCGCGGCTTGCGGTCTATGGCGCGTCCGGGCGCATCGCGCAGACGCCATTTATCGGGCGGAAAAACCGCTGGCTTGCCCCGATTGGTGCTGCGGACTTCACCGGCAATGGGCGGCTCGAGATCGCGATCGTCGTCACCCCGCATCTGTCCGGTTCGGTGCAGCTGCTCGCTTACGATAACAGCGGCCTCACCGTCATTGCTACGGCAGAGGGGTTCACCAATCACCGCATCGGTGATCCGGAAATCGCGGGGGGTATCCGCACATGCGGCCCACACCCCGAAATTGATCCTTGCGCAGATGCCGTGGCAGCGCAGTGCGCCATCGCAAATGGTGGCCCTTCAGCTTGACGGTAAAACACTAAGCCCGCGAAGCTTCGACGTGCCTTTCACCGCCAGCAATACCGCTGCCGCCCAAGCCTGTACGCTCGACCCAAGCTGAACACAGACCTGCTTCCAAATGGTTAAAATCCTGGGGGTCCGGGGGCGAGCCCCCGGTTCATCGCGTCAAACCAGCAGGCCGCGCCCTCAGGACAGCGCACGCCAGCCGATATCGCGGCGGTAGAACCCGCCCGGCCAGTCAATCGCCTCGACCATCTCATAGGCGCGTGCCTGTGCCTCGGCCAGGGTGTCGCCGCGCGCTGTGACGTTCAGTACCCGTCCGCCACTGGCCGTTATCGCCCCGTCTTTCTTGGCGGTGCCCGCATGGAACACCATGTTGCGGCTGTCTTCTGGTAGGGCATCCAATCCCTTGATAACGCTGCCCTTGTCATAGCTTCCGGGATAGCCTTGCGCAGCCATAACGACGGTAACAGCGTGATCATCGGCCCAGTTCACGCGGGCCTCGTTCAGCCGCCCTTCGGCGGCGGCATGCATCAGGTCAAAAGCCTGCGCGCCAAGACGCATCATCAGGACCTGACACTCAGGGTCGCCAAAACGGGCGTTGTATTCGACCAGACGGGGGGCACCGTCCTTGATCATCAAACCGGCATAAAGCACCCCTTGGTAAGGCGTGCCGCGCTTGGCCATTTCGGCCATGGTCGGGCGGATGATTTCTGCCAACGCACGTTCGGCGATCTCGTCGGTCAGCACCGGCGCGGGCGAATAGGCCCCCATGCCGCCGGTGTTAGGGCCGGTATCGCCGTCGCCGACGCGTTTGTGGTCTTGGGCTGTGCCGATCGGCAGCACGGTGTCGCCGTCACACAAAACAAAGAAGGACGCTTCTTCGCCGTCCATAAACTCCTCGATTACCACCTCTGCGCCCGCGTCGCCGAAGGTGCCGTCGAACATCGTATCGACGGCGGCCAGCGCTTCGGCATCGGTTTCGGCGATGATCACGCCTTTGCCCGCTGCAAGGCCGTCGGCCTTGATCACGATCGGGGCAGGGTGGTCGGCCAGATAGGCCCGCGCAGCCTCTGCGTCGGTGAAATGCCCATAGGCGGCAGTGGGGGCGTTTGCGGCGTCGCAGATCTCTTTCGTAAAGGCTTTGGAGGCTTCCAGCGCCGCGGCCGCTTTTGACGGGCCAAACACCAATACGCCGGCAGCGCGCAGATCATCGCCAACGCCTGCAGCAAGCGGGGCTTCTGGCCCGATGATGACGAAATCGATGTTGTTTTCGTCGACAAAACCGACCACCGCCGCCCCGTCGTTGATGTCGAAACTAGCGCAATCCGCGATGGCGGCGATTCCGGCATTGCCCGGTGCCACGATCAGCTTGTCGCATTTAGGATTTTGCAATACGGCCCAGGCCAGGCTGTGTTCGCGCCCGCCGCTGCCCAGAATGAGGATGTTCATGGTTGCACTCCCTTGGCCTTGGTTGCTGCGCGTTCTAAGCTGGGACTGAGCCCGACACAAGATAAACACTGAAAGACACCGCTGATGGATCTGATCGACGACCCGCGCGAGGGGCAGAACAGCCCCGAATTCACCGTGACCGAGCTTTCGGGCGCGATCAAACGGGTGATCGAGGGCGAATTCGGCCATGTACGGATTCGCGGCGAGGTGGGGCGTGTCAGCCGGCCACGTTCGGGGCATATCTATCTGGACCTCAAGGACGACAGTTCGGTTATTTCCGGTGTGATCTGGAAAGGCGTGTCAGCACGCCTTGAAACCCAACCCGAAGAGGGGATGGAGGTGATTGCCACGGGGCGCATCACCACCTTTGGCGGGCAGTCGAAATACCAGATCGTGATCGAGGATATCAAACCCGCGGGCATGGGCGCGCTGATGGCGTTGCTGGAAAAACGCAAGGCGGCGCTGGCGGCCGAGGGGCTGTTTGCCCATGAACGCAAACGCCCGCTGCCCTACCTGCCAGAGGTGATCGGCGTCGTGACCTCGCCCTCGGGTGCGGTGATCCGCGATATCCTGCACCGTCTGCGCGACCGGTTTCCGCGCAAGGTGCTGATCTGGCCCGTCGCCGTGCAGGGCGCGAAATGCGCGCCAGAAGTCGCGCGCGCCATTGCGGGATTCAACGCGCTGACCCCGGGCGGTGCCTTGCCGCGGCCTGATCTGTTGATTGTGGCGCGCGGCGGCGGTTCGGTCGAGGATCTATGGGGGTTCAACGAAGAGATCGTCGCTCGGGCAGCCGCAGCATCCGAGATTCCGCTGATTTCGGCGGTGGGGCATGAAACCGATACCACGCTGATCGACTATGTCTCTGACAAGCGCGCGCCCACACCGACGGCGGCGGCCGAGCTTGCGGTGCCTGTGCGCCATGAACTCGTCGCCCTGCTTGATGGGCAGGAGGCACGGATGACCCAAGCGCTCAGCCAGGGCCTTGCGCGCCGCGACCAGCGGTTGCGCGACATGGCGCGCGCGTTGCCTCGGCCCGACAGCCTGCTTGATGGTCCGCGCCAACGGCTCGATATGCGCGGCACCCGTCTGGGTCCGGCGCTGACCGCGGGTGTGCAGAAACGAAAGGTGCATCTCTCTGACATCTCTGGCGCGTTGCGCCCTGCCACCCTGCGCCGCAGCCTTCAGGCAGAGCAACGCAGGCTGGCCGCCTTGGCCGATCGCTTCCGCCCCGACGCGTTAGTGCAGGACCGCAAGCGGAAAGAGGAAGCCTTTCAATCGCTTGCGCGGCGCCTTTCAGATGCCGGGCAACGGCAGACCCAAGGCTGGCACAAACAGATTGCAGGTCTTGATCGTCTGCATGAGATGCTGAGCTATAAATCGACGCTGGCACGGGGCTACGCCGTGGTGCGCGGCGACGGGGGCGTGGTGACAACCAAGCAGGCGGCGCAGGATGCTTCCGCGCTCGAGATTGAATTTATCGACGGCAAGATGAAGATCGGCGGCGGGGCGGCCCCCAAAAAGACCCCCAAGAAAGCGCCCGAACAAGGCAGTCTGTTCTAGGTCTTAGACCCCTACCTTCGGGCCGAGGCAGGTGAAATCCTGCCCGCTGTTTTGCGCCTCGTAAAGCTCGGTGGTGGTCGGGTCGTTTTCGAACTGCGCGATCAACCCGGACGCCCCTTCGCGAAAGCGCCAACACTGGGGTGCCGGGTTCTCGTCATAGGTAAAGCAAATCTTTCCCGCATCTTCGTACCAGCTGCCTGACTTGCATTCACCGTCCAGAAAGGACCATTCGACGCGCCGGTCGCTCAGATACCGCTCCGCACCGTAGGTCTCTCCGTTTTGGGCGTAGAACAGGGTTTTGCCCCGTGTATAGGCGTCAAATTCTGCCGCGGACATCATGGATTGCGCGGCCAGAGGGGAGGCCTGTGTCAGGGCGAGGATCAGGGCAAGCTGTTTCATAGCCGCAGCGTGCCAGAAACCCGAGGCGTGATCTAGTCTTGATCGCGAACCGGCTGCCAACGCGCAACACGGCGGTCCATCACCCGGTGCCACAGTGGTGGGACCAGCGCCAGCACTGCCATCACCGGCAGGGACCGCGGCAGCATCGGCATGGTGCCCGGTGTCAGCTCCAGCGCCGGAAAGGCGCGCGAGGGGTGCATGTGATGGTCCGAATGGCGCGGCGCATTCAGCATCATCGCCGAGGAATACCACGCAGGCGCATTCCAACTATGCTGCGGGCCCACGGGCTCGGGCTTGCCATTTTCGGATGTTTTGCGGCGCAGGCCATAGTGTTGCACATAGTCGGACAGCAACAGCTGTATTTGCGCATAGGCCGCCAGCGCCAGCATCGCAACGACCCCGCGCGCTCCGGCCACTGCAAAGCTGGCGGCGAGGCTGATCAACGCACCGGTGACATAGGTGATATATGGGTGCGACAAGAGGTGCCGTTTCCCACGCCGCTGCCGCGTATCAGCGCGCAGCCCGGCCATAAACTCGCCTTTTAGGGCGCGTAGGGCATAGGTATAGAAGCCTTCGCCCAATCTGGCCGAATTCGGATCATGCTCCGTTGCGACGTAGATGTGATGCACGCGCAGGTGGGCCGACACGTGATGGCCGTGCAAAAGGCTGCAATAAATTGCGGTGCCGATCCGTCGGGGCCATTTCGATGCGGCGTGGATCAGCTCATGCGCGTTGGAGTTCGAGATCTGGCCAAGAAACAAACCAAGCCCGATATAAATCAACAGCTTGTCGGTCACGTTCAACGTGTCGCTTGCGCCTAGCGCCCAGACCCCAAGGGGTAAAAGCGTGAAATGCACAGCGCCCAGTGTCAGGCTTAGAACACGACCCGAAGAGTTTCGCACTGGCAGCCGGCGAGATAGCCTATCAAGGAAAAACACGACCACAGTGATCGACAGCAGCGCGATCAAGGGCCAGGGGCCGCCGCGTAGACAGGCGAGAAACAGAAATATCGCTGGGGTCAGGCTGGCGATGCTGTACCAGAACATAGGGCGGCTCCGCTGGGGATGCGTGTTTCTTATACGCGAAATGGCGCGCGAAAAAGGGCCTAGGTCGCCGCAGCTACCGCGTAAACTGCTTCGGATTGGTCGCTTTTACTCTGCGCAAGCTGATGCGGCTTTGATAGCGTGATGCACAAGCGATAAGAGAGGGCAGCCCGATGGCGTTGGATAATCATGATACCCCAGATGCAAACGCACCGCGCAAAGGTGTGTGGAAATCCGGCAAGGGTAAGGGGCGCAGCCATACCAAGGGTCGCCAGCTGCAAGAGGACGCGTGGGATGACGTGCGCGCCCTATTGGCGGATAAACCGCGACGCGCCGATCTGCTGATTGAGCATTTGCATCTTATTCAAGATAAATTCGGGCATCTTTCTGCGGCGCACCTGCGCGCTTTGGCTGAAGAAATGCGCATGAGCATGGCCGAAGTTTACGAAGTCGCAACGTTCTATGCCCATTTTGACGTGGTGAAAGAGGGGGAAACACCACCGCCCGCGCTGACCATACGGATTTGCGATTCTCTGTCCTGCGAATTGGCCGGTGCGCAGGCGTTGAAAACCGCACTGGAAGATGGGTTGGACGCGTCAGAGGTGCGTGTCGTGCGTGCGCCTTGTATGGGGCGTTGTGATACGGCACCGGCGCTTGAGATCGGGCATAACTTTGTCGACCACGCAACCTTGGAACAGGTGAAGCAGGTCATCGCGGCAGGCGATACCCATGTGCATATGCCCGACTATGAAGCGTTCGACGCCTATGTCGCTGGCGGGGGGTATGAGGCGCTCAAGAAACTGCGCCGTGACGGCGATTGGGAGGACGTGCAGCAAAACCTGCTCGACGCTGGTTTGCGCGGTCTTGGCGGCGCTGGTTTCCCGTCGGGCAAGAAATGGGGGTTCGTGCGGGATAATGCGGGCCCGCGCTATATGGCGGTCAACGGCGATGAGGGGGAGCCCGGCACCTTCAAGGATCGCTGGTACCTGGAACGCGTACCACATCTTTTCCTAGAGGGGATGCTGATCGCCGCATGGGCCGTAGAGGCAGAGAAAGTGTTCCTCTACATGCGGGACGAATACCCGCAGGTGCTCGCGCTCCTTCGGACAGAGATTGCGGCGCTCGAGGCTGCAGGCATTGTTCCCGCAGGATACATTGATCTGCGGCGTGGTGCGGGGGCTTATATTTGCGGTGAAGAATCCGCGATGATTGAAAGCATCGAGGGCAAGCGTGGGCTGCCGCGGCACCGTCCCCCCTATGTGGCGCAGGTGGGTATCTTTGGTTGCCCCACCTTGGTGCATAACGTTGAAACCCTGCATTGGGTGGCGCGCATCTGCCGCGAAGGGCCCGAGGTGCTGAACAGCACGGAAAAGAACGGGCGCAAGGGCCTGCGCAGCTATTCGGTATCCGGGCGCGTCGCCAAACCCGGGATGTATGAACTGCCTGCGGGATCCACGATCACCGATGTCATCGAGGCTGCGGGTGGCATGGCCGACGGGCACCGGTTCAAAGCCTATCAACCGGGTGGGCCATCCTCGGGGCTGCTGCCCGCCGCGATGGATGACATACCACTCGACTTTGATACGTTGCAGCCGCACGGGTCTTTCATCGGCTCTGCAGCTGTGGTGGTGCTGTCGGACCAAGACAGCGCCAAGGCCGCAGCGTTGAATATGCTACGTTTTTTTGAGGATGAAAGCTGCGGGCAATGCACCCCCTGTCGCGTGGGCTGCGAAAAAGCCGTCAAGCTGATGCAGGCGGATCGATGGGATAAACCCCTGCTGGAAGAGCTCTCGACCGCTATGGTCGATGCCTCTATCTGCGGGTTGGGGCAGGCAGCGCCGAACCCGATCCGCCTGGTGATCAAACACTTCGCGGACGAGGTTTAGAACGGGATAGACGTCTCTTCAAAGTGGGAATTAGTTCTGCACGACCAAGCAGGTGCACCCGGTCGCGCGCATCCTGTCGCACAGGCGCTGGGCGTCGGTGCGGGTGTTGCTGCCGTATTGCCCAAAGTAGAATCCCTTGCGGCGCGACACGCGGTTTTTCTTGAACAGGAAATCCAGACGCCGCCCTTTTACCGCGCTGCGACAGCTTGCTGTCTGGGCATTGGCTTTATCCCGCGCGCGGTCCTTGCTGGTCCCGAAGGATACCTGAACCCCCCAGGGTTTGATCACCGGGGCAGGGGGTGTCACCTTTAGGGCGGTCACCCGGCGATTGCG
>OJBD01000063.1_pt1 | contig 25823 bp, 19 predicted proteins | sample 1590481 | NCBI WGS metagenome assembly OJBD01 (sample SAMN05416811, study PRJEB24817) | seawater metagenome | isolation source: Sea water | place: Canada:Atlantic | collected 2013-07 | reverse complement strand
GCTGCAAACCTCGATGAAAGAGCACCAGAAGTTCTTTTCCGTGCGCAACCCCAAGTCGGGCCGCATCGAACGCTTTGTCACCGTCGCCAACCGCACCACCGCCGACGATGGCGCGACCATTCTGGCGGGCAATGAAAAAGTGCTCTCTGCGCGTCTGTCGGACGCTAAATTCTTCTGGGAAAACGATCTGCGCATCGCACAATCAGAGGCCGGGATGCAGACTTGGGTGGACCGTCTGTCCAACGTGACCTTCCACAACAAGCTGGGCACGCAGGCAGAGCTGATCTCGCGCATGGAAGCACTGGCTGGTGAGCTCGCCCCGACGGTCGGGGCCGACGCGGAAGAGGCCCGCGCCGCCGCACGTTTCGCCAAGGCCGATCTATCGTCTGAAATGGTCTATGAATTCCCAGAACTTCAGGGGCTTATGGGCAGCTACTATGCCAAAGCCGCCGGCAAGTCCGAGGCCATCGCCGCCGCCGCCCAAGACCACTATGCGCCGCTGGGGCCATCCGACGACGTGCCAACCGCGCCCGTGTCCATCGCCGTGGCGCTGGCAGAGAAAATCGACAAGCTGACCGGCTTCTGGGCGATTGACGAAAAACCGACCGGGAGCAAAGACCCGTTTGCGCTGCGTCGCGCGGCCTTGGGCGTTATTCGGATTTTGGTTGAGAATGATGTGTCGCTGAAACTGCGTGACACCATCCTTGAGCATTTGTCTCAAGCCCCTGCACCGGCTGCTGGAAGCGCCGAAGAGACGGCAGAAAACCTCCTCTCCTTCCTCCACGACCGCCTGAAGGTGTACCTTAAGGACCAAGGCGTCCGTCATGACATCATCGACGCTTGCATCAGTTCTTCTGATGGCGCACCTGCTGGTGCGACGGAAGGCAACGACGACCTGACCCTGCTGGTCAAACGCGCCAAGGCGCTGAGTGAGACGCTGAAAACCGACGACGGGGAAAACCTGATTCAGGGGTTCAAGCGCGCCAACAATATCCTGAGCCAGGCCGAGGACGCGGATGGGGTGGAATACTCCTTTGGCGCGGATATCAAGTTCGCCGAGACCGAAGAAGAGCGCGCGTTGTTTGCCGCCCTTGATACCGCAGAGGCGCAGATCAAACCGGCGATGGAGGCACAGGATTTCGGCACAGCCATGTCCGCGATGGCGTCCTTGCGCGGCCCGATTGATGCGTTCTTTGATGCGGTGCAGGTGAACGCGGACAATGCGACGGTCCGGCGCAACCGGTTGAACCTGCTCAGCCGTATCCGCACGATCTGTAGCTCGGTCGCGGATCTGACGAAAATCGACGGGTAACGCAGCAGACCCGACACGTGGGCAAGGCGATCACGCCTTGCCACACCACGGCGAAAGCCTATGCTGCGCAGGAACCAAAAGGTGCCGCAGTGCAGAAAACCGCCATGACAACCCTTGTGACCCAAACCGCCCCCATCGCGAATGATACGCATGGGGGGCGTGCGAAATGTCTGCAACGTCTGGTCCGTCTTGATCTGCCGGTGCCGCGCACCGTGGCGCTGCCCTTTGGTGTCGTGCTCGAGATCGCGCAGGGGCAGATCCCCGATCTGCAAGCGGTCGCTGATGAATTCCCCCAAGACGCGCTGCTGTGCGTGCGCCCCTCTAGCCAGGACCCGGATTGGGGCGGGCCGGGGGCGGTGATGAACATCGGCATGAACGATGACCGCTATGCCGACTATTGCGAACGCATGGGCGAGGGGCCCGCATCGGCGCTTTATACCCGTTTCGTGCAATCCTATGCCGTCAATGTGGCGCGGCTGGACCCCGATATGTTCGACGACGTCGAAGGCGACGGGCGCGAGGCGCTGCTGCAATCCCTGCGCGCCTACGAGCTTGAGACCGAAGAAAGCTTCCCCCAGGACCGTGTGACCCAGTTGACCGCCGTGCTCAGTTCCATGGCGCGGGCGTGGGAGGGCACCTCGGCGCGGCTGTTGCGGCAGGCCAAGGGGGCTCCTGCGGATGCAGGGCTGGGCCTGATCGTGCAGCAGATGGTATTCGGAGTGGGCACGGGGATTTGCGGATCGGGCGTGTTGCAACTGGTGGACAGCACCACCGGCCTGCCACAGATCACCGGGCGGTACCTGAGCCAGTCGCAGGGGCGCGACGCCTTGCAGGACACCGCCGATGCGCTTTACCTGACGCGCGATCCGCGCGGCCCGTCGCTTGAGGAACACGCCCCCGAAGCCTTCGAGATGCTCAAACAGCACGCAGCGCTGATGCGGGTGCGGCTGCGCGCCGAGATGCAGGTGGAATTCGTCATCTCTGACGGAGAGTTGTTTATCCTGGATGGCGTGCGCGTGTCGCGGTCCTCGCGGGCGGCGGTGCGGATCGCGGTGGCGCTGGCGGACGAAGGGATCATCCCCCGCGAAGAGGCGCTGATGCGTGTCCAGCCCCGCACCCTGACAGAGCTGTTGCACCGGCAGGTTGACCCACGGGTGAAACGCGATGTGATCGGGCGCGGCATTGCCGCCAGCCCCGGTGCCGCCACCGGCCGGATCGTGTTCAACGCGAATGACGCGCAAGCCAGTGCCGCACGGGGCGAGAAATGTATTCTGGTGCGCCGCGAAACCTCGCCCGAGGATATTCGCGGGATGCACGCCGCCCAAGCCGTGCTGACCGAACGCGGTGGCATCACCAGCCACGCCGCGGTGATCGGGCGGGGCATGGGCTTGCCCTGCGTCGTCGGTGCCTCGTCGATGCGTTTCGATCTGGTCAAGGGGGTGATCACGGCCCCTGACGGGCGGATGTTCAAGGCAGGTGATGAAATCACCCTCGACGGCACCTCGGGAGAGGTGCTGTGCGGGGCCGCGGATATGCTTGAGCCGCTGCTGGACGCGACCTTCCAAAAGCTCATGTCCTGGGCCGAAGACGCTGCCGACATCGGGATACGTGCCAACGCTGACACCCCGGCCGACGCGCAAACCGCGCGCAATTTCGACGCGCAGGGGATCGGGCTGTGCCGGACAGAGCATATGTTCTTTGACCCCAGCCGACTGACCGTGATGCGCGAGATGATCTTTGCCGATACCAGCGAAGGCCGTCGCGCCGTGCTAGAGCGGTTGCTTCCCATGCAACGCGATGATTTCATTCAGCTTTTCCGTATCATGCAGGGTCAGCCGGTATGCATCCGTCTGTTCGATCCACCCTTGCACGAATTCCTGCCCTCGACCCGAACCGGTCAACGCGATCTGGCCGAGGCGCTGGATTTGCCGCTGTCCAACGTGACCCGCCGGATCGAGGCGATGACCGAATATAACCCGATGCTCGGCCTGCGCGGCGTGCGTCTTGGCGTGACGGTGCCCGAAATCTACGAGATGCAGGCCCGCGCGATCTTCGAGGCTACGATCGAAGCCAGCCGCGATGGCGACCCCGTGGTGCCCGAGATCATGATCCCGCTTGTTTCGGCCAAACGCGAGGTTGAGCTGATCAAAGCCAGCGTCGACAAGATCGCAACGGCGGTGAAATCCGAACGCGGCGCGAGCTTTACCTACCGTTTGGGCGTGATGGTCGAAACGCCCCGTGCCGCCCTGCGCGCCGGAGAGATTTCGCCCCATTGTTCCTTCCTCAGTTTCGGGACAAACGACCTGACGCAGATGACCTATGGGCTTAGCCGTGATGACGCGGGACGGTTCATGTCGACCTACGTGCAGCAGGGCGTTTTCCCCGAAGATCCGTTCCATATGCTGGACCGTGACGGCGTCGGAGAGCTGCTTCAGCTTGGTGCCGCGCGGGGGCGGGAAGCACAACCTGGGATTACCTTGTCGATCTGCGGAGAGCACGGCGGCAACCCCGAATCGATTGCTTTTTGCCGTGACGCGGGATTTGACTACGTTTCTTGCTCGCCTTTCCGTGTTCCGGTGGCCAGATTGGCGGCGGCACAGCTCGCCATCGCGGACAAGATCGGGTAGTTTTGCGCGGCTGATCGCCTAGATGTTGTTTTCTTGTGCGGGTTCCCGCGCAGGCGGTTTCGGCAGGGTTTACGCTTGGTGCCAGTTTGGGTAGGGGGCGCTGTCCGAAACTACTTGCGAGGCGCTCAATGCGTTCTTTTCAGAAATTCTCGTCCTGCGCCCTGCTGGCGCTGTCTTTGCTTGCTCCTGCCGTGGCGTCCGCCAGCCCGCAACAGGCCAAAGCACTGGCTGACATCGAAGCCAAAGGGCTGCGCTCTGTCGGGTCGGAACGTCTGGAAAGCATGATCGCATCGAACAACGCAAGCGAGGTGGAGTTCACCCGCGCATGGCTGGCCGAACAGCCGAAAGCATCGGGCGGCGAACAATGGCGCTGTCTGGCAGAGGCGCTGTACTTTGAAGCGCGCGGCGAGACGGTCAAGGGCCAGTTCGCTGTGGCCGAAGTGATCATGAACCGTGTGAAATCCGCGCAGTTTCCCGGGTCTTTGTGCAGCGTGATCAATCAGGGGACAGGTCGGAAATACCAGTGCCAGTTCACCTACACCTGCGATGGCAATGCCGAAGTGATATCAGAGCCGCGCGCCTATGCGCAGGTCGGCAAGGTCGCGCGGGCGGTGCTGGACGGCAAGGCACCATCGCTGACAGGGGGGGCGACGTATTATCATACCACCGCCGTGAGCCCCCGTTGGTCGCGCGTCTTTACCCGCACCACCAAGATCGGCGTGCACATGTTCTATCGTGACGGCGTTCAGACCGCGTCGAACTAAGCTGCGTTTCTGTCGTCTTTGACGGCTGGCCAGCCGTGTCTGGCTTTGGTACATCCGCGCAAACGGTCTAGGATCGTTTGCGAGTGAGACAAGCAAAGGCCCAAACCCATGACAAGTGACACGCGGCTTGCCTTTGCGCACCCGTCCGAACGCGCTGCTGCGACGGCGGGGCCTGAACCTCTGGACCGGATTTCCCTGCGCGATCATATCGTTGAGGTCGAGATCGGCGCCTTTCAGGCCGAACGTGGTGTAACGCAGCGCATCTGTTTCAATGTCGTCGTCGAGGTGCAGCCGCTGACCGGCCCCGTAGACGACGATGTGGACCGTATCCTGTCCTACGACCGCGTGACCGAAGCTATCGCCTACGAGCTGTCGGACGAACGGCTGAACCTGCTCGAGACGCTGGCCGAACGGGTCGCGGATCGTATCCTGCTGGAACGGCAGGCGATGCGTGTGTTTGTGCGTATCGAAAAGCTGGACCGTGGCCCCGGTGCTTTGGGCGTCGAGATCGTGCGCGCCCGTGATGATACCCCCGACAGTCAGGCCGAGGCGCGCGAGGTGCCACACCCCGAGCTGGTCTATCTGAGCAATGATGCCATCGCCTCGCCGCATCTGGCGGGGTGGCTGGACCAGTTGCACCAGATGGGGCGGCCCCTGATCCTCTGTGTCGGCGCATCGGACACCGCCGCGCCGCAGGTCGGGCATAAAATGGCGCAGCGTCGCATTGATCTGCTGGCGATTGAACAGAACGCTTGGGTGCTGGCCGCAAAGGATGATCGCTGCGTTGTGGTGGCGACGCGGACAGAGCTGGATTGGGCCATGAAGAACGGCCAGACGAGCGTTTGGGCTCCGTCGAAGATCGTGCTTGATAGCGTGGATACGCCCTCGGCGCAGCCGCGCGATGCTGTGGCCTTGGCCGCGTGGTTCGCCGCCAGCTTCGACGCGACAGAGATGTTGGTGATCGGGGCGGACCTGCCGGCTGACGCTTCTGTTCCGCTGCGCGCCGTAGCGGTAGACCAAGGCAGTCTGTGAGACATGACCGATTATTTCCGACCTCTCGTCCAGATCGGCCCCGCGCGGCCTGACACTGCGGTGTCTCTCGCGGGGGGGTGGGGCTGGTTCACCCATGCCGAGGTCTTGTCGCGCAGCACGCCGCCTCGTGTTGTACCCGCGGCCGATATCCCGGCAAGCGTGATGGCACGGCTGACCGCGCCCAGACCCGCGATGGCAGGGCTGACGCTGGATCGCCCGCGCATTATGGGCATTCTGAACACGACGCCCGATAGTTTCTCGGACGGGGGGCAGCATAATGCTGTGCCCGATGCGCTGCGCGTCGCGCAAAAGATGGTGGCCGCCGGCGCGGATATTCTGGACATTGGCGGCGAGTCCACGCGCCCCGGCGCGGATTTTGTGCCCGTCTCCGAAGAGATCACGCGCACCGCTCCCGTCATCGCCGCATTGCGGGGGGCGGGGCTGCACACGCCGATCTCTATCGATACCCGCAAGGCCGCCGTGGCCGAGGCCGCGGTCAGCGCTGGTGCCAATCTGGTAAACGACGTTTCGGGCTTCACCTTTGATCCCGCACTTGGGCCCCTGTGTCAAAAACTGGCGCTTCCAGTCTGCGTTATGCATGCCCAAGGCGATCCCGCGACCATGCATCTGGACCCACAGTATGATAACGTGCTGCTTGATGTTTTTGACGCGCTGGAGCGGCAGATCAGCATGCTGGAGGCATCAGGCATCCCGCGGGGGGCCATTCTGGCGGACCCGGGTATCGGGTTTGGCAAGACGCAGGATCACAATCTGGCTCTGCTGGCGCGGCTGAGCCTGTTTCACGCTTTGGGGACGCCTATCCTGCTAGGCGTTTCGCGCAAACGGTTCATCGGAACGATCGGCAACGCGCCGCAGGCACAGGACCGCGCGCCGGGGTCGATCGCCGTGGCGCTTGCAGGATTGGGGCAGGGTGTGCAAATGATCCGTGTGCATGACGTTGACGACACCCGCCAAGCGGTCGCTCTGTGGCATGCCGCATATTTTGGGAGCATTTTATGACAAAATTATTTGGAACAGACGGTATTCGTGGAAAGGCCAATGTGCATCCGATGACAGCAGAGGTCGCCCTGAAAATCGGGGCCGCTGTGGGGCGCTATTTTAGCGCTGGTCGTGACGGTGTGCACCGTGTGGTGATTGGTAAGGACACGCGGTTGTCGGGCTATATGTTCGAAAACGCGCTGACGGCGGGGCTGACGTCCTCGGGGATGAATGTGCTGCTGCTGGGGCCGGTGCCCACGCCTGCGGTCGGGCTGCTGACGCGGTCGATGCGGGCTGATCTGGGGGTGATGATCTCGGCCAGCCACAATCCGGCGACGGACAATGGCATCAAGTTCTTCGGCCCCGACGGGTTCAAGCTGAGCGACGCTGTCGAAGCAGAGATCGAGGCGCTGATCGAAGGCGGTGTGGAGTTGAACCCCGCCGACAAAATCGGCCGTGCCAAGCGGATCGATGACGGGCGGTTCCGCTATGTCGAGCGGGTGAAGTCATCGTTCCCGCGCCAGATGCGTCTGGACGGGCTGAAGGTCGTGATCGACTGCGCCAATGGGGCCGCACACCGCGTCGCCCCCGAAACCCTGTGGGAATTGGGGGCCGAGGTGATCGAGATTGGCGTGTCGCCGAACGGCTTTAATATCAACGAGAATTGTGGCTCGACCCACCCCGAACGCGCCGCAGCGGCGGTGGTAGAGCACGGTGCCCATGTGGGCATTTGTCTGGATGGCGACGCGGACCGCGTGATCCTGATTGACGAAACCGGCAAGGTCGGTGACGGGGATCAATTCATGGCCCTTATGGCGTCCCGTTGGGCGGCCGAAGACCGGCTGGCCAATGGCGCCTTGGTTGCCACCGTGATGAGCAACCTTGGCCTTGAACACTTCTTGCAGGGCAAGGGGCTACGGCTTGAGCGGACGTCCGTCGGCGACCGCTATGTGGTCGAGCGGATGCGCGAAGGCGGGTTCAATCTGGGCGGCGAGCAATCGGGCCATATCGTCATGACCGACCACGCCACCACGGGTGACGGTCTGATGGCGGGGCTGCAGTTTCTGGCAGAGATGATCCGGTCGGAGAAGACCTCCTCCGAGCTGCTGAATAACTTTGAACCCGTGCCGCAACTGCTTAAGAACGTAAGGTTTTCTGCCGGTCAGGTGCCGTTGGAAGACGCGCAGGTGCAAGGGGCCATCGCACAGGCTGAAGCCGATCTGGCCGGTCAGGGGCGTTTGCTGATCCGCAAATCCGGCACCGAGCCGCTGGTGCGTGTGATGGCAGAACATGAAGACGCGCAGCTGATGGAACGCGCGGTCGATTCCGTCGTGGATGCGGTCACGGCGGCTGTCGCACCTTAAGCTGATCGCAGGGCTGCTGGCGGGGGTGTCCTGCGCGGCGGCCCTGCCTTGCCCTCGCGGGACGCGCCGCCTGCGGTGGCTGTGGGATGCCTTCGGCGAGGATTTAGAGCCATTTGGAAGCTAGGCGCGCGTGCGGGTCAACAGGCGACGGAATGCGCCATATTGGCTGAGTGCGACGCCCGAAAGGATCAGTGCCATCGCGTAGAGCAGGGATGGCGGCAGCGGTTCATTCAGCAAGAGCGCGCCGAGGCAGACGGACCAGACGGGGACTTGGTAGTTCACCAGTGACATAAACACCGGGCCTGCGCTGCGGATCACCAGCACGCGAAGGAAGTTCGCGGCGGCGGTGGGGATCAGGCCCAGAAACGCCAGCGCCGCGAAGATGGACGGCGAGGGGCGGGGCGGTAGACCTTCGATGATGATCGCCATGGGAACGGTGATGCAGGTGGCAATGATCAGCAGGATGGTCGCAAGACCGATCGCGTCCACCGCGGACAGGCGGCGCATGATGATCGAGCTGGTGGCGTAGCACCCCGCCGCTCCCAGGCAGGCCAGACGCCCCTGGGTTTCAAGCGCGGTGCCGGTGCTTTCAAAGGCTTGCGCGCCGATCAGGATGACAACGCCGACAAAGCCCAGGGCAAAACCGATCACCTTGCGCGGGCTCATCGCTTCGCCCGGAACGAAGAAATGCGCAAGCGGCAGGATGATCAGCGCCGTCGCGGCCATGGTCACCCCCGCAAAGCCCGAGGTGACATATTGCTGACCCCAAGCGAGCAGGCTGAACGGCACGGCAGAGCTGGCGGCACCGATAAAGATAACGGCCGCGATATCGCCGCGGGTGGGGGATTGGGTAAAGAGCCGAAAGCCGCGCAGACCCCAGATAGCGATCATCACGGTGGCCGCAAACCCGACACGTGTGGCCGCGATCCAGAAGGGTGGCATTTCAGTCAGGGCGATTTCGGTCACCAGAAACGTGCCTCCCCAGATGAAGGCAAGCAGCAGGATCATCAGCCAGCTGGATTTGGTGATCTGGGGCGCGTCCGGCATGACATATCCTGTGGGAAACTTCGGCCCGCCAGATGTGACAGCCGGTTGCGCAAAAGAAAAGGCCCGGTGCAGAACCGGGCCTTTCCACATCGCTGCAATGGCGATCAGTTCTTGGATTTGTCGACCATCTTGCCGGCAGAGATCCAGGGCATCATTTCGCGCAGCTTGCCGCCGACGACTTCGATCTGATGTTCGTCATTGGCGCGACGCGAGGATTTCAGCGTGGGCTGACCGACGGAGTTTTCCAGCATGAAGTCACGCACGAATTTGCCCGACTGGATGTCGCTGAGAACGGCTTTCATGCGCGCTTTGGTCTCGTCGTAGGGCAGGATGCGCGGGCCGGAGACGTATTGGCCGTATTCCGCTGTGTTCGAGATCGAGTAGTCCATGTTGGCGATGCCGCCTTCATAGATCAGGTCAACGATCAGCTTGGTTTCGTGCAGACATTCGAAATAGGCCATTTCGGGCTCGTAGCCGGCTTCGACCAGTGTTTCAAAGCCGCAGCGGATCAGTTCAACGATACCGCCGCACAGAACAGCCTGTTCGCCGAACAGATCGGTTTCACATTCTTCGCGGAAGTTGGTTTCGATGATGCCGGACCGGCCGCCACCGATGGCGGAGCAGTAGGACAGGCCGATTTCCAGCGCTTTGCCGGTGGCGTCGGTGTCTACCGCAACCAGGCAAGGCACGCCGCCGCCTTTGGTGTATTCGCCGCGCACAGTGTGGCCCGGGCCTTTGGGGGCCATCATGATCACATCAACGCCGGGTTTGGGTTCGATCAGGCCGAAGTGGACGTTCAACCCGTGGGCGAATGCGATCGCAGCGCCTTCGCGGATGTTGTCGTGCACGTATTTCTTGTAGGTTTCAGCCTGCAATTCGTCGGGCATGGTGAACATGATCACATCGGCCCAAGCTGCTGCTTCTGCGATTTCCATGACTTTCAGGCCTTCGCCTTCGGCTTTCGCTTTCGAAGCGGAGCCTTCGCGCAGCGCAACGACGAGGTTTTTCGCACCGGAATCACGCAGGTTCAGCGCGTGGGCGTGGCCCTGGGAGCCATAGCCGAGGATGGCGACTTTCTTGTCCTTGATCAGGTTCACATCGCAGTCACGGTCGTAATAAACGCGCATTGGGGCGTCCTTTCGGGTTCGTTAAAATCTGAGGTGACCATATCGAAGCTGACGCGAGATGCCATTGCCGGATTATGAGTTTATTTGGCAAAATGAAGATGGTAATGCGCGTTAAGTTTAAAAAATGGAAAAATCATGCTTGATGACATGGATCGTCGCATTCTACGCCATTGGCAGGCGGATGCGGGGCTGACACCAGCGGAATTGGCGGACCTGACAGGGCTGACGGCGGGCAAGGTATCGCGCCGTATCGTGCGCATGCAGGAGGCAGGTGTCGTGCAAGGGGTGGCGGCTGTCGTGGACTGGGCAGCCTTGGGATATACTGTCGAGGTGTCTTTGCGGATCACGCTGGACAAGACGCAGGGCAACGCCTTTGACCGCTTTCTTGACGAGGCGCGAAAGCTGCCCGAGGTGATCGAGATCCAGACCTTTCTGGGACGGGTGGATGTTCGCTTATCGGTGATTGCGCGGGATATGGCGCATTACCAGCAGATTTACCGCGCGGGTATTCTGACCCTGCCGCATATCGCGGATATCGAGGCGCTTATGCATGTGGCGCGGATCAAGTCAGACGAGGCTTTGCCGCTATGATTTCGCTGGATGAGGTAGACCACCGGCTGATCCGATCGCTTGCACGGGATGCGACCCAAAGTGCGGGGGCCTTGGGCCGCCATCTGGGCCTGTCGCAGCCTGCCACATGGCGGCGGATCAAACGGTTGGAGGAGGCAGGCATTCTGCGCGGCAAGCGGCTGAGATTGAACCGCGAAGCCTTGGGGTTTGGCGTGACCGTCTTTCTTGGCGTCAAGCTTGCCACCAAAGGCCGTGTGAGCCTTGAGGATTTCGAACGCGCGGTCAGCGCCATTCCCGAGGTGCAAACCGTGGAGCACGTCTTGGGGCTTTATGACTATCGCTTGCGGGTCGTCGCGCGTGATCTGGCAGACTTTGAACGGGTTCTGCGACGCAGGATTATGACGTTGCCGGGGGCGGGTGCGGTCGAGGCAAACGTGCTGCTCAGCGAGGAACGACTGACCGGTCCATTGGGTCTGTGACTTTGCCCCACGAGGAGCTATGTTCGCGCGAAACCATCAGGAGGATATCATGCCCGCTTTGCTAAATTCAGTTGACCCGGAAGGGCTTGAAGAGTTTTCGGTCGTGTTCACCGACCGGTCCTTGAACCATATGAGCGCCGTGTTTCAAGAGGTCATGCGTGACATCAGCACTCTGCTCAAGGACGTATACAACGCCGATGCCGTGGCAGTGATCCCCGGGGGCGGCACCTACGGGATGGAGGCCGTCGCGCGTCAGTTTGCGCGGGGTGCAGATGTGCTGGTCGTGCGCAATGGCTGGTTCTCCTACCGCTGGAGCCAGATTATCGAAAGCGGCGATCTGACCGGCAATGCGACAGTGATGAAAGCGCAGATGCAAGGCAACAGCACGCCGTCGCCGTTCGCGCCATGCCCCATCGACGACGTGGTAAAAGCCATTGAGACCCACAAACCTCAGGTGGTATTTGCGCCGCATGTTGAAACCAGCGCCGGTGTTATCCTGCCGGACGACTACATCAAGCAGATGGCAGAGGCGGCCCATGCCGTTGGCGCGCTCGTAGTGCTCGATTGCATCGCGTCGGGCTGCGCATGGGTGGATATGAAGGCGCTTGGCGTCGATGTGTTGCTTTCTGCACCGCAAAAGGGCTGGAGCGCATCCCCCTCTGCCGGCCTGATTATGATGTCGGACCGTGCGGTTGCGCGAATGGCAGAGACCAAGTCTGACAGTTTTGCGATTGATCTGGGCAAGTGGCACAGCATCATGAGGGCCTATGAAGACGGCGGCCATGCCTATCATGCCACCATGCCGACCGATGCGCTGCGCCTGTTTCGCGATACAATGCTGGAAACCAAATCCTATGGTTTCGACCGGCTGAAGGAGGCACAGTGGCGTCTGGGGGATTCTGTTCGCAAGATGCTGGCCGACAAGGGCGTCGTCTCTGTCGCGGCGGAGGGGTTTGCCGCGCCGGGTGTGGTTGTCAGCTATACCTCGGATCCATCGGTGCAAAATGGCAAGGCCTTTGCCGCCGAAGGGATGCAGATTGCTGCTGGCGTGCCGCTGATGTGTGACGAGCCAGAGAATTTTCAGACGTTCCGGCTGGGGTTGTTCGGACTGGACAAGCTTTACGATGTGGATGCGACGCTCGCGCGTTTGGCTGCTGTGGTTGATAAGGTTCTGTAAATAAAGCTATGTGGCAGGTTATTCTTGCCGCATACCGAGCCCCATCTCCATCAACATGCGCCGGACAGGCGGCAGCGCATAAAGCGCGCTCAACCCTTTGGCACGAGCGTCGCGGGCCAAGGGCGTTTTCGCCTGACTGGCGCGGTTCAGCAGATCAATGCCACGCAGGCGCAGCTGGATATCGCCAAAACGGGCCTTGTGGTAGGCGTCCAGCATCGGCTGGCTTCCCAGATCGTCGCGGTATTTTTGGGACAGCTCCAGCAGCGTCGCGATGTCTTGTAGCGACATGTTCAACCCCTGTGCGCCGATGGGGGGCATGACGTGTGCAGCTTCGGCGATCAGGGCAATGCGTTCCCCCGACAGCCGCGCCGCGTGTTGTCTGATGATCGGCCAGATAGCGCGCTGTGATGCTAATGTAAGCGGGCCAAGCACCTGCGCGCTGCGCTCTGTTGCGGCGAGGGAGAAGGCATCGGCGTCTAGCGCCATCCGGGCGAGCGATGCCGCGCCGTCATCCATCCACACCACCGCAGAGCAGGGCAGGCCGTCGCGGTCGGGCAGGGGCACGAGGGTGAAGGGCCCGCCGCTGCGGTGCACTTCGGTTGATACGTTTTCATGAGGGGTCGGGTGTGTGACTGCAAAGGCGAGCGCCTTTTGACCATAGCTTTGGCGGGTTACCTCTATGCCGGCTGCGTCTCGCATCGGACTGTCGCGCCCATCAGCGGCAACCACCAGTTTGGCCGATATCTTAGTGCCATCGTCGAGCCCTACGCGTGCCCCGGTGGTGCGCGTGAATAATGACGTCGTCGCTGTTCCGGGGCGAAAATCGACATTCGGTAGGGCGGTTAAACGCTCTAACAAAGCACGCCGCAGCAGCCAGTTCGGAAAATTCCAGCCAAAGGGTTGATCCGAAATATCAGCAGCATCAAATGCGCGACTGGTCAGCGGTGCGTCGCCATCCCCGCCGGCGTCAATAATGCGCATGACCTGCAAGGGTGCTGCATGATCCGACAGATGCGCCCATATCCCTGCCGCCTCGAGCACGCGGCGGGCTGGCTGCAACATCGCAGTAGAGCGCATATCGGCCCCCTGCGCCGTGCCATCGGTCACTGGGGGCGTCGGGTCGACGCAGACCACATTGAACCCTGCGCTGCCGAAGGCTGCCGCCGCTGTCAAACCGGCAATGCCGCCGCCCGAAATCAAAATGTCACATGTCATGGTCATCAGTTAGTCCGTAATTTTTGCAAGAAAAGCTGAAAGATCATCGGTGTGAAAGTGAATATGCGGCGCGGGCTCTGCTCTTTCTGCGACGTGCACCGTGCCCATCCCCATTTCGTGCGGGGCGATCAGGTTGCGCGGGTCGTCTTCGAACATGAAGGCGGACGATGGGGTCAACGCATCGGTGGCGAATATCAGATCATAGGCGGCGCGTTCGGGTTTGGGTAAATATTGAGCGTGCTCAACGCCATAGACAGCATCAAACAACCCCGACAATCCCCGTGCGGCAATGACCTTCTCGGCGTAGGGGGCTGTCCCGTTGGTATAGATAATCCGACGCCCCGGCAGTGCGGCGATCCGCGCCGCAAGCAGCGGATCAGGTACCAGCGCGTCAAAGGTAATCTCGTGTACCTCATGCAGATACGGGCCAGGATCAAGGTCGTGTTCGCGCATCAGCCCCGCCAAAGTCGTGCCATAGGTGTGCCAGTAGTGCTTGCGCAGATGATCCGCGCGCCGTCGGTCTACGTTCAGCGCGGTCATTACCCAGTCGGTCATGCGCTGTTCGATTTGGTCAAACAGGCGCGCCGACGGCGGATAGAGCGTGTTATCAAGGTCGAACACCCAAGTGTTCACGTGAGAGAAATCGGTATTTTTCATAAGGACTTGCTACGCCGCCTGAGGGTACTGTGCAAGATCACGGGGTTGCGCAATTGGACGCGGGGGCTAAGGTGCCGGAGCCTTTTGAAAGAGAACCCATGACGACGCCACGCTCCGGACCCACTGACGCCTATTCGATGATCTTGGACGCGATTGATGTGGGCACCTATCGACCCGGCGATCGCTTGGTAGAAAGCGAACTGGCCGAACGGTTTGGCGTGTCCCGAACGCCGGTTCGCGAAGCATTACAACGGCTTGAGACGCAATCTTTGCTGGCGCGGGACGGCCGCAGTTTGATCGTTGCATCGCTGGATCACAACCAGATGGCCGAGCTTTACGTTGTGCGCGGAGAGCTGGAGGGGCTCGCCGCGCGGCTTGCAGCGCGTCATGCAACGACTGAAGAAGTCCGCGTGCTGCGTGAAATGGTCGAGGAAGACGATGCATTGCGCGACAACCCGGCCGCGCTGGCACGGGCAAACAGGCGGTTTCACAAACAAATTCATCTGGCGTCCCACAACCGATATCTCGTGCAGCAACTTGATCTGGTGCATCGGTCCATGGCCCTGATGGCGACGTCATCATTGGCGGTGGACGGACGCGGCGCAATTGCACAGGATGAACATGATCGCATTGTGCAGATGATTGAACAGCGCGACGAAGACGGTGCGGACGAAGCCTTGCGGACGCATATCTCGGTCGCGTTTATGACGCGGCTGAAGCAAGAGGCCGCGCAACGCAAGGAGGAGGGTTAAGGGGGGCGAGCCGATCTGGTTTGCATCCCATTGTCGGATTTGTGGCTGACGCCATGTTCGGTTTTGTCCCAATAGAACGGCATGACCACGAATTCATAAAGTGCCTTATAGGCCGCGAATGACCCTAGAATAAAATAGAACGGCAACGTTATTGCCCACGGAATAAGGTGCCGGTGCTGAGACCCGGATACGGCCGTCATTGCGATGGCAATACTAAGAATTTCGGCAAACACGAAAAACCCAAATAGGCTATAGAATGCTTCAGGCCCAAGGGTGGTTTCAACAGGATGTGATGCACCGAAAAGCGGAAGGCAGAAGGTCCAGAGAAATGGGGCGAAGATAAACTGGCAAAATGTCGCGAGGAACAGCGTTTGCACGCCAAGGAAGCGGATGATCCCCACGTCTCGGATCAGTTGGAGCGGCGCGCGGCTGTGTACGACCCATGTGATCAAGAAGCCTTTCAGCCAGCGCGACCGTTGCTTGATCCAGGGCCATGCGCGAAAGTTGGCTTCTTCGTAGGTGACCGTTGGTAACAGGTCGGTTCGGTACCCATGCCGCGCAAGCCGCACCCCGAGGTCGGCGTCTTCGGTGACATTATGGGAATCCCAGCCACATAGCTTTTCCAGGATAGGACGTCGGAAGAAAAGCGTCGTGCCGCCTAACGGGATGATCAGCCCCAGATGCGCGACGCCCGGAAGAATAACGCGCCACCAAGAAGCATATTCCAGCGCGAAACAGCGCGAGATCCAATTGGTCCGCGCGTTGTAATAGTCCAGTACCCCTTGGACGCAGGCGACATTTGGTGGGGCGTGCTCAAAATGTTGTACCACGCGGTCAAGCTGGTCGACTTCGGGCGCATCTTCGGCGTCCCATACGCCGATGATGCTGCCGTTGCAAAAATCCAGTGCATAGTTCAGTGCGCGCGGCTTGGTGCGCAGCTTTCCTGCTTGAGGGACTTCGATCACATCGAACCAAAAAGGCAGCCTGGTGCGCGCAATCGTATCACGGGTCATCTGATCGCCTTCTTCCAACACCAAAACGACTTGAAGCAATGCCTTGGGGTAGGTCAGTTGACCAAGCCGCGCAATCAAAGCGCCCGCAATTTCCTCTTCGTGCAGAAGGGGCACAAGAACGGATACTTTGGGGCGTCTTGCAGGCACTGGCGGCGGGGCGGGATCCGACGCATGTGGGGTGTTCCCCCATAAGCACCGTGCAACGAAAGATGACAGCCGCAGGGTCATGATCATGGCGCTGCAACACAACGCCAAGGCGACAAATGCGGTGAACGTCCATGCCGGTAGCGCTATAAACAGGAGGGCTGCGGCACCGCCTACAGTGCAGGCCCAAAGACGTCGCCCTGGACCGGCAATGCGCCAAGTACGGCAGCTTTGATCCGCAGGGACACGAGTCGCAGCGCGCCTCGCTAAAACAGGTCCATAAAGTGCTGTGATCCGTCGATCAATCTGGGCGGGTTCTGCAAGCACGGGGACAATATCAAGGTCGACATCACCGAAGGCTTCCCCTTCGATCTCGCTCAGCCGATCTGGCCTGCTTGTTGCTAAAAAGAGAGTTTTACCCAAGCATCGCCACGGCACGATCTTGTGCCGTAGACATTCTTCGGCTGTTAGATGGCGCGCGAGGGTTGCTTTAGGCGGGTCGGTGTCAAGATCAACCTGCTGGATCTGATGTTGGAGTACCAGCGCCTTGGTCACCTCGCTGCGCGAGACGAGGCCTTGGGCAACGAGTATATCCCCAAGGGGCGCATCAAGGGTTTGCTGCGCTTCGAGCGCATGAACCAAAGCGGCCTGATCGATCAGGCCGGCGTCAACCAATATCCGGCCCAAGGGCCGATACCGCCCGCGTACACGCGCGGGTTTTGGTGATTTCAGCTCTAGCCCAAGGTTGCTCATCGGTCGAATCCCTTCCTTTCGGAATAATTCGACCGTGGCAGAGTTACCTTAATGGGGCGTTAATTGCGGGTGAAGGAAGCGCCCGCGCCCTTGCAGCTTAGCTGGCCCGTTCCGCCATGGCCGTGGCGAAACGTTCGAATAGATAAAAACTGTCTTGCGGGCCGGGGCTGGCTTCGGGGTGGTGCTGGACGGACCAAACCGGACGCCCCTCCATCCGAATGCCGCAGTTGGATCCGTCAAACAGCGATTGATGCGTTTCCACGATACCGCTTGGCAAGCTTTGCGCATCAACGGCGAACCCGTGGTTCATCGAGGTAATTTCAACTTTCCCCGTATCGATATCTTTGACCGGGTGGTTCGCCCCGTGATGGCCGTGGCTCATCTTGACCGTCTGACCGCCCAACGCGAGCGCTAGCATCTGGTGACCAAGGCAGATGCCGAAAACCGGAAGCTGCGTTTTTTCAAGAACTTCCTTGATCATCGGCACGGCATAAACGCCGGTTGCAGCGGGGTCGCCAGGGCCGTTCGACAGGAAAACGCCATCGGGATTATGAGCCATTACATCTTCATATGTTGCAGATGCGGGCAGGACCGTGACATCACAGCCAGCCGAAGCGAGGCAACGCAGGATGTTGCGTTTGGCACCATAGTCGATCGCAACAACTTTATGTGGCGCATTCTCCTGCTCGGTATAGCCCTCTGGCCAGGCCCAACGCATTTCATTCCAGCGGTAGGATTGCTTACAGCTGACGTCCTTGGCCAGATCCATGCCTTCCAGACCGGCGAACGCGCGGGCAGCTGCGACCAGAGCTTCGACATCAAAGATGCCGTCCGGGTTGTGTGCCAGTGCCGCATGGGGCGCGCCTTGCTGACGGATTGCCCGAGTCAGGCGACGTGTATCAATGCCACCGATGGCGATACGCCCGCGGGACGCCAACCAGTCGGACAGCGGCTGTACGGAGCGCCAGCTGCTTGGGTCCGTAGGCATCCACTTTACGACCATACCCGCCGCTACCGGATCGCCGGTTTCGTCGTCTTCGGGGGTGGTGCCAGTGTTGCCGATATGGGGGAAGGTGAACGTCACGATTTGCCCCGCATAAGACGGGTCGGTCATGATTTCCTGATAGCCGGTCATTGCTGTATTAAAGCAAAGCTCGGCCACGGTTTCGCCCGTTGCGCCAAAGCCCATGCCGTAGAAAAGCGATCCGTCCGCTAGCGCCAGGCAGGCAGTCGGACGAGGTGATGTGGTCGCGGTCATGTGGGGGGCCTCCAGCGGCAGGTATATGGAGTTAAACGGTGGCAACCTAAGGCGGCGTGCTGCCGGGGTCAATAGGGTGTCTAAAATGAAATATGCATATTTAACAATGACTTAGCGGTCCTGTGTGGCATTGCCTGCGCGGCGCAATATGTCTATGTTGCACGGCTTAATTCCCCTTAGGGTCAAAAGGACGATGGTAATGGTACTGCGGACTCGCATCTCGGAAGCACTAAAACAGGCAATGAAGGACAAGGCGGCCAAGCGCCTTTCGACCTTGCGGCTGATCAACGCGGCGATCAAGGACAAAGACATCGCGGCGCGCGCTGATGAAGGCGATACTGGTGTTGGCGACGCAGAAGTGCTCGCGATTTTAGGCAAAATGGCGAAACAACGTATGGAATCGGTACGCGCCTATGAAGAGGGTGGCCGGCTTGACCTAGCCGACCGCGAGCGCGAAGAGATCGGCGTAATCGAAGAGTTCTTGCCGCGCCAACTGACCGAAGAAGAAAGCACTAAAGCGGTGGATGACGCGATCGCCGAAGTGGGCGCGACCTCGATCCGTGACATGGGCAAGGTGATCGGCTTGCTCAAGGGGAAGTACACGGGACAAATGGATTTTGGCGCGGTTGGGCCCAAAGTTAAAGAGCGTCTGAGCTAACGCTCAACGGAGCAATGAACGGTTCAGCTCGTCGTAAAGGGTGATCCGTTCTTCCTCGCTCAGGAATGCGCCTATTTCGACCTCACGTCCCATCCCGCGCAGGGTCACATAATGGGGTACGGGGCCGTCTTTTTCATATTTAGTGACGACGGCCCAATGGCGATTACATTGCCACTCCTTGACGTCCCCTCCGGCTGTGTGATGCGATAAATGGGCGGTGTGGTGGTCGAGTGTAAACACTTCTTCAATCTTTCTGGCCTTATGGTTGCGCTGTAGCGCCCAGTAAATGCCTGCCACGGCGGCCAGAATGAAAGGAAGCAATCCCCATAACAACACCGTCCCCAGGAGGGACAGTACAGGGATCAGAATCAGGATAAAGGTTGTCAGGATAAAACTGGCAAAGCCCTTTGCCGACAGGGATTGATGCGGCCGCAGGGTTAGAATCTGCGTCGGGGCGTTGGGTGGTGATCTCCATTCATAGGGCATTAGGACGTCCATCCGCGGCGCTGGTTGGGAATATCTGGCTTGGCATATAGCGGACAATCAGGGCCAAGCGACACAGCATAGACACGCTTGGCCCCTCAATCGGTTATTCTAGTTCGACCAGCAGATCCTTGGCGTCGATCTGGCCACCTGGGGTGACATGCACCGCTTTGACCACTGCATCACGGTCCGCATGAATCCCGGTTTCCATCTTCATGGCTTCGATGGTGAGCAGCAGGTCACCTGATTTGACCTTTTGCCCCACAGTCGCCCCGACAGAGGCCACAACCCCTGGCATTGGTGCGCCGATGTGATTGACGTTGCCGATCTCGGCCTTCGGTCGCTGGGCCGTCGTCGCTTTGACCAGGCGGTTGGGCACACGCACCACGCGCGGCTGACCGTTCAGCTCGAAAAAGACTTTGACGTCGCCGTCTTCATTGGTCTCGCTCAGCGCTTGCAGGCGGATCTCAAGCGTCTTGCCCGGGTCGATCTCCGCGGTGATTTCTTCGCCGGGCTCCATCCCGTAGAAGAAGGTGCGCGTCGGCAGCACACGGACGGGACCATATGTTCGGTGACGCCCCATGTAATCCAGAAAAACCTTCGGATACATGAGGTACCCCGACAGGTCGTCGTCTTCGACCTGAGCCCCTTCTAGCAGGTCGCGCAGCTCCTTGCGCGTTGCCTCTAGGTCCGTGGGGGGCAGATGGGCACCGGGACGTGCTGTATTAGGTTTTTCGCCCTTTAGAATCTTGTCGGCAATCGCGGCTGGGAACCCGCCGGGGGGTTGGCCCAAATTGCCGCGCATCATATCGATCACACTGTCCGGAAAGGACATTTCCGCCTTGGGGTCTTCGACCTGCATGCGGGTTAACCCTTGGGATACCATCATCAACGCCATATCGCCCACAACTTTGGAAGACGGGGTGACTTTGACAATATCGCCAAACATCTGGTTCACTTCGGCATAGGTTTTGGCAACCTCGGGCCACCTGTCGTCCAGCCCCATTGACGCGGCTTGCGCCTTGAGGTTGGTGAACTGACCACCGGGCATCTCGTGCAAATATACCTCGGAGGAGGGGGCCTGCATGCCTGTCTCAAAGGCTGCATATTCCTTGCGTACATCTTCCCAATAGTTCGAGATTTCGCGCACCGCGTCCATCGACAAACCTGTGTCGCGATCTGTGTGCTTCAGCGCCTCGACAACCGACCCGAGTGTCGCCTGAGAGGTGTTCCCCGATAGCGCATCCATCGCGCAATCTACTGCATCGACACCCGCTTCTGACGCCGCCATGATGGTCGCGATGGCCGTGCCTGCGGTGTCATGGGTATGGAAGTGTATCGGCAGTCCGACCTCGGATTTCAGCGCTTTAATCAACGCTCTGGCGGCATTTGGTTTAAGCACACCGGCCATGTCTTTGAGACCTAAAATATGTGCGCCGGCCGCCTTCAGTTCTTTGCCCATGGCGACATAGTATTTTAAGTCGTATTTGGCGCGGTCCGGGTCGAAAATATCACCAGTATAACAGACCGTACCCTCACAAATCTTGTTGTTCTCGATCACCGAGTCCATCGCGACACGCATATTCTCAACCCAGTTCAGGCTATCAAAAACGCGAAATACATCTACGCCTTCGGTCGCGGCAACGCGGACAAATTCCTGTACCACATTGTCGGGGTAGTTGGTGTAACCAACGCCATTCGATCCCCGCAGCAGCATCTGGGTCATCACGTTGGGCAAGGCCGCGCGCAGGTCGCGCAGGCGTTGCCACGGACATTCCTGCAAAAACCGGTAGGCCACGTCAAAGGTGGCACCACCCCAACATTCCATAGAAAAAAGTCGTGGAAGATTAGCAGCATAGGCCGGGGCAACCTTGATCATATCATGGCTGCGCATCCGCGTGGCGAGCAAAGACTGGTGGCCGTCGCGCATGGTGGTATCGGTGATAAGCAACTGCCGCTGTTGTTCCATCCAGTCGGCGACAGCCTGAGGGCCCTTCTGCTCGAGCAAATTGCGTGTGCCCATCATGGGTTCGGCGCGGGCAGCAGGGGGTTGTGGCGCGCGCACTGCTGCAGCGGGGCGCTCGAACCCTTCTGTCTCGGGGTGCCCGTTCACCGTGATGTCGGCGATATAGGTCAACACTTTTGTCGCCCGGTCGCGTCTCTTTTCAAACGTGAACAGCTCTGGCGTTTGGTCGATAAATTTAGTGTGGTAGCTGTTGTCGAGGAAGGTCGGATGTTTCAGCAGGTTTTCGACAAATGCAATATTCGTAGACACGCCCCTGATGCGGAATTCGCGTAGGGCGCGGTCCATGCGGGCGATCGCCTGCTCTGGCGTTTGCGCTTTGGCGGTGACTTTGACCAACAGGCTGTCGTAATACCGCGTGATAACGCCGCCGGAGTAGGCCGTGCCGCCATCAAGGCGGATGCCCATACCGGTCGCCTCGCGAAAGGCGGTGATGCGACCATAATCAGGGATAAAATTATTTTGCGGGTCTTCCGTGGTGATCCGTGTCTGTAGGGCATGGCCGTTCAGCTGGACATCCGCCTGGGTCGCCTTCCCTGTCGCCTCGGCGATGGTCTTGCCCTCGGCGATCAGGATCTGGGCTTGTACGATGTCGATGCCGGTGACTTCCTCGGTCACGGTGTGTTCAACCTGAACCCTCGGATTTACCTCGATAAAATAGAACTTACCGTCGTCCATATCCATGAGGAATTCGACGGTGCCCGCACATTCATAGTTCACATGAGCGCAGATTTTTCGGCCCAATTCGCAAATCTCGGCACGTTGTTCGTCGCTGAGGTAGGGGGCGGGTGCGCGTTCTACAACCTTTTGGTTGCGGCGCTGAACCGAACAATCTCGTTCAAATAGATGGTAGATTTCGCCGTGGCTGTCGCCAAGAATCTGCACTTCGACGTGGCGCGCCTTGAGGATCATCTTTTCCAGATATCCTTCGCCGTTTCCAAAGGCAGCTTCGGCCTCGCGCCGCCCTTCTAAAACTTTTTCTTTAAGCTCGCTTTCGTTGTCGATGGGGCGCATCCCGCGTCCACCCCCCCCCCAAGATGCCTTGAGCATGAGCGGATAGCCAACTTCTGCAGCCTGTTTCCGCACGAGCTCCATGTCGTCGCCCAATACATCCGTCGCGGGCACGACCGGCACACCGGCTTCCATGGCGACACGGCGCGCACTGGCCTTGTCACCCAAAGCGCGCATCGTTTCAGCCCGAGGACCGATGAAGGTAATGCCATTTTGCGCGCAAGCATCTACAAAATCGGGATTTTCTGACAAGAGCCCATAGCCGGGATGAATCGCATCCGCCCCAGAGGCTTTTGCGACACGAATAATTTCATCAATGCTAAGATAAGCGGCAACGGGCCCTAATCCGGCTCCGATCCGGTAGGCTTCGTCCGCTTTAAATCGGTGCAGCCCCAGCTTATCTTCCTCGGCGAACACCGCGACCGTCTTTTTTCCCATCTCGTTGGCCGCACGCATAATTCGAATGGCGATTTCGCCGCGGTTCGCGATTAGAATTTTCTTAAATTCGGTCATATATAGGCCTTCCTGCTGGCAAGAAATCTTCGTTTTCAAGCATGTAGCGTGATCTGTAACGCTGCGCTGCGGCATTGTTGCGTCTGAATGACGTTACGTGCAAGCAGAAGTTTTTTTGATTTGCTTGGATTTTTTACCCTTTGGAAAGATGTTGGCTGGTACGAAGGGGGAGGTCCAAACGCGGCAACCGATAGAAGGAGGAGCGGACAGGTAAGATACAGATCACATCTTCGCCCTAGAACGCATTCAGCGAAGAATTTGTTAGAATTGCACCAAGAACATTTTGCGAACGCGTCTTTTATTTAGCGGTTTTGCACGATAGATTGGCGGCATGAATGATTTCGACGAAATGGCCGCCTTTGAGGGCGCTTCCTTATCATCGCGCGCTATGGCTGCGCGTCCGCAACCCTATCTAGACGGGTTAAACCCTGCGCAGCGCGCCGCGGTAGAGCAGATGGACGGCCCCGTCTTGATGCTGGCCGGTGCGGGGACGGGCAAGACCAAGGCGTTAACAGCGCGGATCGTGCATCTGATGAATACCGGACGTGCCAGGCCGAATGAAATTCTTGCCGTGACCTTTACCAACAAGGCCGCGCGAGAGATGAAAAACCGCGTCGGACATATGCTGGGGCAAAGTATCGAAGGGATGCCTTGGCTCGGCACTTTTCACGCGATCTGCGTTAAGCTGTTGCGTCGTCATGCTGAATTGGTGGGGCTTAAATCGAATTTTACCATTCTGGATACGGATGACCAGCTGCGCTTGCTCAAGCAGTTGATCAAGGCGGAAGGCATTGATGACAAGCGTTGGCCCGCGCGGCTACTTGCGGGGGTGATTGATGGTTGGAAAAACCGGGCTCTGACACCTGACAAGATTTCTGCGGCCGATGCGGGGGCTTACAACCACCGCGGCTCAGAGCTGTATGCGCAGTATCAGGCACGATTGAAGGACCTGAATGCCTGTGATTTTGGTGATTTGCTATTGCATATGGTCACCATTTTTCAGCAGCACGAAGATGTGTTGGGGCAATACCAGCGCTGGTTCAAATTCATATTGGTGGACGAATATCAGGATACCAACGTCGCCCAGTATATGTGGCTTCGCCTGCTTGCATCCGACCACAAGAATATCTGCTGCGTTGGGGATGACGACCAGTCGATCTATGGCTGGCGTGGGGCCGAAGTGGGTAACATCCTACGGTTCGAAAAGGATTTTCCCGGGGCGCATGTCGTCCGGCTTGAGCAGAATTATCGTTCAACACCGCATATTCTCGCCGCTGCATCAGGCGTGATTGCTGGAAACGAGGGGCGTTTGGGCAAGACGTTGTGGACGGAATCCCGTGAGGGGGAAAAAGTTCGTTTGATCGGACATTGGGATGGTGAGGAAGAGGCGCGCTGGATCGGTGATGAAATCGAAGCATTGCAACGTGGAACCAGAGCGCTGGACCCTTATACGCTGGATGATATGGCAATTCTCGTGCGGGCCTCACACCAGATGCGGGCTTTTGAAGACCGTTTTTTGACCATTGGGCTACCATACCGCGTGATTGGCGGCCCGCGGTTCTATGAGCGGTTAGAGATTCGCGACGCAATGGCTTATTTCCGAGTGGTGACATCACCGGATGACGATCTCGCGTTCGAGAGAATCGTTAATACCCCGAAACGTGGTTTGGGCGACAAGGCGCAGCAGAATATTCAGAAAACAGCGCGGGAGAATGGTGTTAACCTCGTTGAAGGAGCACGCATTCTGTTGGCGAATGGGGGCATCGGTGGGCGCGGCGCGGCGCAGCTGCGCTTGCTTATTGATGGTATTGAACGGTGGTCTGAACTGGCAAGGGGCCCTCGGCTGCAAGTTGTGGTCGAAGATGATAGCGTGATCGACGAGGGCGCGCCGCAGTTTCACAATGAATATGGCCCGCCCGAAGTAAGCCATATCGAACTGGCGCAGATCATATTGGATGAAAGCGGCTATACCGGTTTTTGGCAGAACGACAAAACGCCAGAGGCACCCGGGCGGCTTGAGAACCTGAAAGAGCTGGTTAAGGCGCTGGAGCAGTTCGAGAATCTACAGGGTTTTCTGGAACACGTCAGCCTGATCATGGACAATGAAAGTGACGATGGTGGCGCAAAGGTGTCGATCATGACGTTGCACGCGGCCAAAGGGCTGGAATTTCCGGCTGTTTTTCTGCCCGGTTGGGAAGATGGGCTTTTCCCGTCGCAGCGGTCTATGGATGAATCCGGCCTTAAAGGCTTGGAGGAAGAGCGCCGGCTTGCTTATGTTGGGATCACGCGGGCGGAGCAGCTGTGCACGATTTCATTCGCGGCCAATCGGCGCGTGTTCGGACAGTGGCAAAGCGCCATGCCGTCGCGGTTTATTGATGAACTTCCCGAAGTGCACGTTGATGTGCTGACACCGCCTGGTTTGTATGGCGGCGGGTATGGTGCCGCGATGCCCAAATCGAATCTGCACGAAAAGGCGGCCGAGGCGAATGTTTATAACTCGCCGGGATGGCGCAGGTTGCAGACGCGCAGCCAGGGGCGTGGGACCAGCCAACCCGCCGAGGTCCGCAATATGACAATCGATATGTCTGCCGTTAGCAGCTTTGCCATGGAGGAACGGGTTTTCCACCAAAAGTTTGGCTATGGTAAAGTTATTGGAATCGAAGGGGATAAGCTTGAGATCGCCTTTGACAAGGCGGGCGTCAAAAAGGTCGTTTCGCGCTACCTGAGCACGTCAGACGACGTTCCGTTTTGAACGGAGCGTTGACGCCTTAATGAAATATCAAAGTTTGAATGCAAGAACGGCGGTGCTTTGGGAGGAAAGCACCGCCGTCTTTATCTACGTCCC
>OJBD01000062.1_pt1 | contig 25856 bp, 21 predicted proteins | sample 1590481 | NCBI WGS metagenome assembly OJBD01 (sample SAMN05416811, study PRJEB24817) | seawater metagenome | isolation source: Sea water | place: Canada:Atlantic | collected 2013-07 | reverse complement strand
TCGGTCTCGTGGGCTCGGAGATGTGTATAAGAGACAGCTTCTTCGCCTGGTCTGAACAACAGCTCCTGCGCATCCCGGGTAAAAGCGACTTGGCCAAAGCCTTCCGCTACGGTCTCGCCCGGCAGGATGCTTTCAGCCTGTTTCTGTCTGATGGGCGTGTGGCCATCGACAACAATCCCGCTGAACGCGCCCTGCGCCCGATTGGAATTGGACGTAAGAATTGGTTGTTTGCTGGAGCCGATACCGGGGCGGAAACGCCCGCGCGTGCAATGACCGTCATTGAAACCGCCAAGCTGAACGGTCTCGACCCGCTGGCCTATCTGGCTGACATCCTCGACCGTATCCACGATCACAAGATCAACCGGCTGGATGAATTGCTGCCGTGGAATTGGGTGCCGCTGGACGCTGCCCATTCACCGGCCACCTGATGGCTGCCGTGCCCCATGTCTGCAGCATCGATTACGTAGCCAGAATGTTGGGCGAGGATGCCCAACTTCTTGAAGCGATCATCTCCAACGACGACAACCTGACCTATGGAAACATCGTCAGCGTTTACGTCGGGCCCGACGAAACAAGCACCGCACTGACCGATGACGGGATCCAAGAGCTGACGGAAATGATCCGCGCCGCTCGTATCACCAACAAAACATGGCATGAGTTCCTTGATGACTTCGTGGATGACATCGATCTGGTGGCACGCATCAAAGCTAAATCACCGCGGTAGCAATGGGGCGGTTACGATAAGCCCTATTGCCATCAGTTATCAGAATAGACTGTGGGTCCATCCATTCTGTCATGATCGGGCCGAGCGTTGCGCCTTGGGCATTCGGAACCAAGGTCGCCTTGGCTTGACCGTTGCGGTCAGCGGCAACAAGCACGATAGGTTTCTTGGTGCCACGCCCTCTCTTGTTTTTGACCCCTTTCTTGAACTTGGGGGCCCCTCCGACAAAGGCTTCATCGACCTCAACTGTTCCGCTCAACGGACTGGCGATCACCTCTCTGTCGTCCATCAGTTCACGGATTGCATGACCGAGTTTCCAAGCAGTTTTCTGATTCACGCCCAGGATTCGTGACATGACGACCGAGGAGATCCCCTTGCTTGATGTCAGCACGAGAAAAATCGCTGCAATCCACACTCGAAGATCCAGTTTGGTCGAGTGCATTGGCGTTCTTGTGGTGACGGTGAATTGACGACGACATTCGTGCTCGGAACATTGATACAGTCCGGCACGCGCAGATTGACAGCGAAGTGCCACAGACCGCACACTGCCGCAGTGTGGACAAAACCGGCCGGTGGGCCAGATCATTTCTTCGAGGAAGACGCGCCCGTGATTTTCGCTCGGCATCTTCTTCCAGATGTCCCTGACGGATTTTAGTTCCGTGATCATGTCGGCACTCCAATGACTGGGAGCCGACAATATTGGCCAACTACCTGTTTCCCGAAGGGAACAGTCCATTTCGCGCGAAACGGCGACAGGTTCGAGGTTTTTCTATGGTTTTCATAGCTATGGCTCTGCCCGCGCTTCTTTTCGTGGATAATGGGGAATTATTTTGCATTAAATTATTGCGAGGGAAAAAGATGTCCGCTTACGTTATCTTTGTTCACGCGTGGCCAACCGCGAAGGCGAAGAGTAAATCGTGCCTTCATTTGTCCGTCCTTTTGTTGGGCGGACTCTACACAAATCTGGAGGAGTTTTAGGGGCACAGGTCAGTGAGCCAAACCCAACAAAGCGGGTATGCCGGACGCTTACGTCAGAAGAGATCATATTCAACTATAATTTGACAAGCCGCCCACAGTCATGGCGGAGACATCAAGAGCTTACGCCGAGGCAATCCCGAACTATAGTTTTCAAGGAAACCAGGACCTCTGAACGGGCTGCTGAAACGTCGATTGTCGAGATATGGAGCTCGTTTTGACCTGCGGGCACGGCTACGGAATAGGCTTGCTGGATCGGCTCGTTAGAAAGACCATGATGATGTGGGTAGAGCAGCATGACGCGTCGGCAGTCATATAGCTGCGAATAGGCCATTAGCTGGTAGATGTCGGACTGTTTGACGCCTCTCTTCGGGTCGTCGATGCGGGCCGCGATGCGCTTCCACTTTGTGTCGATTACCAGAACGATCTCGTTACCTCGTCGGATGATGATATCTGGAAGGGTACGAAATCGTCCTTGCGTGTCATCGAACAGGCAATCGCGATGGCCACCTTGTGTCGTCACGCTGAATGGAGTGTCTGCAAGAGCACGTTTTAGGAGCTGAGCGACGTATTTTTCGAAGAGCACGTTCATCTCAAACAGAAGGGCATGGCCGTCGCTCGCACCGGCGCTGGTCTGTTGGTACCTTTCGCCCAACAGCAGGCGGGCCAGCGAAAGTAGCTCCCGCCATCGCTCGTTTGTGCGGTCAAGCACGATCCGGTCCCAGCGAAGCACCGTGGGCGGTACATTTTTTATGTCAGCATAAACGAATCCAAGTTCTCGCAGATGACGCTGATTATCGACCGACCGAGAGAGTTTCGAGAGTTTCGTAACGGTGGCCTTCATGACCTGGTTCAGAGCAATGTCGGGCGAAAGCTCATCGAACCGGCAGGCGAGCTTCTGGGGTTGTGCTGCGAGGACCGAGAATTGGCGGGTGACGTCGAGGCGGCCGCGCAACGCAGGCAGATCCTCATCGTGATCTATGTAGCGACGCGGCATTCCTTGGCGAACAACGTCGATGAGCTTGCTACAGAATATACGGATCAAAATCTCCAGCAACGTATCGCGCTGCCAGCCTAACCGGGCCGTCGGACCCGTATCTATACGCAGATTATGCGTGACAGCCAGCATGTGCACGAGGCGTTGGCGCAGAATACCTGGGTTTGGCAAATCCTGCTCGCCCATGGCCTCTATCTTGGGCAAAATCTCCAGTTGGCAGTCCCGAGCGGCGATAACCCCGACGACACCGCGGGCACGTAGGTCATTTCGGCGGTGTTCGAGAACACCTTCACCGCCCCGACCGGAAAAAGTCGAACCCCGGGCGACAGCTGCGAGGCGCGCGGCGTGTAGATCGGGAATCGTGTTGTTATCCGCGCCGTACCCGATCGATTGCCACTCGAGAATGCTACGTTGGATCATGGACCGAGGAGCCCGGCGTAATCGAACCCCAGACCCTTGCTGCGTACTGTCCACCGGAAGCCTGTCGTTCCGCCGTCATCGGTGTCGAGGCCCGGAGGTGCCTTGAGGACGGCACGGTTGAGGAAGCCACCATCGATCATGCCCTCGTGTGTTGCTGCGTCGCCCAGCACGGCAGCGACCTTGCTCCAATCTTCGAAAAAATATTCGGACAGTAGCGGGATCACTTTGTGCCGCATGACAGCGTCCACGTCCTCTTTTGAGGTGCAGGACATGAAGTAAGCGTGGCCGATCTGGTGCTCGCGGTCGTAGAGATATTCGATTCGCTCGTTGATCGTCCGCAACAGACTTGGCAGGTCGATGCCGGATGCCTTGGCGGTCTCCTGCAAGACGTCCGGGTCCGGCATCATCTCGCGGAACTCGAACCGTCGGCGCAGTGCTGTGTCCAGCAAAGCGATGGAACGGTCGGCAGTATTCATCGTGCCGAGGATGTGCAGGTTGGACGGGACGCCGAAATCTTCGCCAGAGTAGGGTAGCCGGACCCGTAGCTCGTTTTGCATGCCCAATCGCTTGTCCGGTTCGATCAGCGTTATCAATTCGCCGAAGACCTTGGACATGTTGGCGCGGTTGATCTCGTCGATAATCAAGACGAAGGGCTCAGGATCGGCGGGACCCTCTACATCTTGGCTGTTCATGTAGCGTTCCAGTGCTGCTGTTTTCAGTTCACTGGCAGTCAGTGCGTAGATCGACTTCATCATAAAGTTCTTGGAATATATTTCCTCAACAGGGGCACCCTCACGATCTATCCAAAGCCAGCGCACGGTACGACGGTGCGCATAGCCGCCTTCCGGTCGAGGGTGGAACTCGTATTCGCCAGTGAATTCACCAATCGCACGAAACTGTGAATTGCCTTTCGGAACGACAACGATATCGCCTTTGTTGACCCAGTTTCGAAAGATGTACGGCATTTGAACGTGGCCCGAAGATGAGCTCAGTTTGTCCTCACTCAAACCTTCCTGCCTCAAACGTTCTACAATCTCGCCTCGGTCGGCGAATTTAGCGTCACTCCAGTCGATGTCTTCGTATCCCAGAACGCTGAAACCACCTTCGATCGCCTCTTCGAACAGATGTGCTTGCTCCGGGTCGTGAATGTATCCCATCGACATCTTGAACACTTGGCGACCTTCGGTCGTGATGCGACCTGCCCCATGGGCCTGCCCACGGCTCGTCGCGGCCCGCTTGGAAATCCGCCTAAAGATGCCTGGAACAGTTTCGAGGCGAAAACCAGTCCCTGCACTGTCCTCCCCATCGTTGTCAGTCACCGGCTGGCGCCCTTCAATGAAATCCTCATACGACATTGATTGATGAAAGGTCACAAACTCAATGCGTTTTTCTGCGCAGAGCTGACTGTAAACTGACATGGTTGCGCCTCGGTCCTCGGGAACTTTAACGCCACAAAGGCGGATCGCTTCGGCCGCAGTGGCGTATGTCTTGCCCGTTCCAGGAGGGCCGTATAGAATTAGGTTTATTGGCATTCGGACAACCTGTGTTTCTGCATTCTCGTTTTCATCGACCATGTTGTTGAACTCCGCTTCCCCATTCATTGCGATCCACAAAAAACCTTGAACATCCAGCCAATCGTTCGGATGCCATTTCCACTCATCTTTCATGACCGCGAAGATTTCCCCAAAGCCTGCTGCAAAGACAGCATAGTCGGAGGCAGGGTTAAATCTGGGTTCCACGAACAAACGAGAGCCCGTCAATAGCTTCCACGAACTATTGATCGCCGAGATTTTGAGGGGTGCCGCTTCGTGAGGGCGTGCCATGCCTATCGTAGAGTAAATGATATTGATGCGTTCGCCGAAAGTTAGCGATGAAGCGCCCAACGCTTTCAGCTGCTCAAATGTGGAAAACGCCTGCGACAACGCTGGGCCGATGGATCCCTTGAAGCGAGCTAAGGCCCCAATCGCGGTATAAAATTTGTGCAGTAACTCTTCACTCGCCTTTCGGATCGTGTCCTCGGTTTGCCAACGGACAAATGGACCATCTTTGGCGGCATTTTTGAGAATATCAAAAATTGTGCGACCAAGTTCCATTTCATCCATGTCTTCTTGGACAGCTGATTGGACTTTCGCCGCTGCAACCAGCTTGTAGTCCCGCTCACGAACTGGCCAGCCTTCGCCAGGATTAGTGAAACTGTAAAAATCGGGACATTCTTGCATAAAAGCGGTACGCATCTGCTCGAGGGTGTCTCGGTCAATATTCATTCCACGCAGGTTAAATTGGAAAACTGTTGCAGGGCTTTGGTCAGCACCTATCCGGACTGGGGCTGGCACGTCGGCCATTTCCAGAAACTTTTTCCCAGTCAATGCCTGACAGATGTTGGGCCAGCCATCATTCAACCCCAAAGCCGTGTTGACGTCCCGCACTAACACGTCAACATTTCTTTCACTTTTCTCGCGTGATGGTTCAATATAGGTTTCTAATACATGCAACCGGATGCGATCCGCGTCACTTGCTTGACTGGGGACCTCCCCAGCGAGAAATCGTCCATATTGCGACAACCAACTCCTCCAACTTGAAAGGCGGCCAAGTGGGTTATCTGATTCAGGCATTAGGATGCGGTAGTCTTGGCCGCCAGCTTTCGCGTCTTTACGCATGGCACTTAAGCGGTCTCGGAGCTGGTCGAAGCCATCATTATCCCAAGCTTGATCCAAGTCGATCCATTCGAACTTCATAACACCAAGCTGTCGTTCAATTGTCTTAATAGCATGAACGCGTGTATTCCGGCCTTTTTCCGTATTCGCGCTACCTTCGGCGAGCCATTTTCGAAATTCTTTTTCTTTCATGCTATTTCCTCATAAAGGTATTCGTCAAAAATCTAACGGAAATGAACATTATATTTTTGCTCGGGACATTCTCCGAAGTGTGTTGGCGTTCGAACAGTGAACGGACCCGCAGCCCCAAAAGCCAACAACTTATTGCTCAACAGGGGATTTTTTCTAAGCTGCAACAGCGGCATCGTTGACCCTCCTTACGATCTGAATGATTTCGGCAGCATGATCTTTTTCGAAGATACCGGCGATCCCCAGGCCATCAATGTCTGAAAAGGGGCTTTCATAAAAGGTCTTGGGTTCTACTATTCCACTATCAGTGAAGTGATCGATGATCATGTCGATGAATTCAGCTTGATCCGGATTCAATTGATGAGTTGACATAAATGTGCTGAAAGACTTTTTCGCAGCCACACGGTCAAGGCCGATCAGACGTCGAAGAAATACTCCTAAAGGCTCTTCGGCTTGGATCGCGGTGAGCGTTTCCGTGTCTGAAACACCTTGTTCAATCAGCATCTGCTCGAGTTCTTCGAGGTCTGTTCGCGTAAGAGCCTCTGCGCGATGGATTTTTTGAAGGGTGATATGATCCATATGGTTTTCAACGAACTTGCGAACTTTCATCTTGAACCGTGCTTTATCGATGCCGGTGCCGACTTCCGGAAGGTCAATGGTTTCGCTGCCCCCAAGCTCATCCTCAAAATCTGTTATGACGATTTTGCGTTCCTTGGCTTGTATGAGGTCGGCGAGCATACGTAGTCTGCGTCTTACGTCCTCGAGAATTTCGACAGTGATGTCTGCCCAGAATTGATCCGTTTGCATTTCAAGGATCAGTTCCATCTGCCGCGCGACGCTCGGGACATTTGCTATCCCTTCGAGGGCCGAGGCAAACTTGACCATGCGTGCTTGCAACCTTGAAAACCCAGCATCGGCGCGCAATAGGAGCAGTTGTGCGTTCAGAACCAAAAGATCGAATTGCTTTGCTGGCAGATGGTCATCCTCAAAGGCGGATGGCAGACCTGCCACCTCATTAGTCAGCGCGATCTGAGCATCAAGATCCAGAGTTTGCCAGTTGTCGATCTCTTTGAAGCGTTCCACGGCTTGGCGCTTGTCGCGCACCATGAAATTTTCGAGGTTCATGCCGAGGACCTGGTCGTGAAGCCGGACCTTCAGGGATTTCAACAGCTCGGTATGTTGGCCCTCCTGATCTTGAAGGTCGCCGATTAGTTCAACACGGGTAGTGAAAAGACGTTCACCGATCGGAACAGCAGCCCCAGCATTGCGAGCATCCGGGTTTTCACGAAAGAACTCCAGGTTCTGGCAGAAATCGAAAATAAGGAACTCTTCTTTATCCTCACCAGGTCCGAACAGATCTTCGCACAAGCGGGTGCCGCGCCCAACCATTTGCCAGAATTTCGTTTTCGACCGCACAATCTTGAAAAAAACGAGATTGACGACTTCAGGAACGTCAATGCCCGTATCCAACATATCGACTGACACCGCGATGTGGGGTTGCTTCTCTGCCTCGGAGAAGTCGTCAATCAATGACTGCGCGTAGGTCACGCTGTGGTCAATTAAGCGAGCAAAATGGCCAGCCAGATGAGGGTAGTTTATGTCGAACCTATCCAGGATAAACTGAGCATGTTTACCGCTCTTGGCAAATATGATCGTCTTTCCAAGCCGGTCGCCGCCAGCAACCTTGACACCATTCTGCATTACGTGCTTCAGCACTTTGTCGACGGTATCTATGTTGAACAGCCACTTGTTTAGATCGCCTGACTCGATCCGGTCTGGAATGGTGCCTTCTTCGTCCCACTCAATCGCGTCCCACTCATCTTTTTCATCATCGGAAAGCTGATCATAAGCAATTCCGTCGCGTTGAAACTTCAGAGGAACGGATATTGATTTTGGCGGCACCAAATAGCCATCCTGAACGGCGTCATCCAGATCATAGGCATCGGTCGGTACGCCACTCTCAAGGTTGAAAAGTGAATATGTGTTGTGGTCGATTTCATCCTTTGGTGTTGCGGTTAACCCAACAAGAAAACTGTCGAAATACTCGAAAATCGCACGGTATTTGCGGTAAACAGACCGATGCGCTTCATCAATCACGATCAAGTCGAAATGGCCTGGGCCAAAGCGCTTTTCTCCACCTTTTATCTCGTCAATGAGGCCCATCATGGTGGGATAGGTCGACATAAAAACTCGCGCGCCGGAATGGTCGTTGCGTGCAGGATCATGGCGTTCCAGTAGGTTCGCGCTCGGGGTGGCGGGTAGGTGGGTCTTGAATGCGCCGTGAGCCTGTTTGACCAAAGCCACGCGGTCCGCAAGAAACAGCACGCGCTTGACCCAGTTGCCACGCATCAGTTGATCGATCAAGGCAATGACAGTCCGAGTCTTGCCGCTGCCGGTGGCCATGACAAGCAGAGCCTTTCGTTGGCGATCCTTCTCAAAGGCTTGCCCTATCCGGCGGATTGCACGCTGCTGATAGAAGCGCCCAGCGATTGCCTCATCGACTGTCACATCGTAAAGGGTTTTACGGTTTCGCCGCCGTTGATGCAGCAACTCCAATTCATCGCGCTTCAGAAAACCGGACACTTTGCGAGGCGGATAGCGCAGGTCGTCCCAAATCCAATGCTCATAGCCGTTGGTTGTGAAAATCACGGGACGCTGACCATACATTTTTTCAAGACAGTCGGCGTAGAGCTTGGCCTGCTGCTGGCCGGTGCGTGAATCTTTCTTGGTGCGCTTGGCTTCAACCAATGCAAGCGGTTTGCCGTCGGCACCCCAAAGGACGTAGTCGACAAATCCTTCGCCGCTCTGGCTGGGCATGCCCTGAACCGGGAACTCGCGATCTCGGGGCTGATCCAAGGCCCAGCCGGCCTCATGCAGCAATAGATCAATGAAGGCATCACGGGTGGCGGCCTCGTTATAGTCGTGGTCGTCCGGCAGGGCCTGATTGGCCTTGCGCGCTGCGGCCACTTCGGCGCGCAGTCGGGACAGTTCGTCCTCCAATGCCTTGCGACCCTCCTCGGAGGTCTTGCGCGCTTCTTCGGCGTCTTCCGCGCGTTTATTGGCGGCTTTGACGTCTCCCTCGATTTTCTGGATCTGCGCAACGGTGCTGGCTGAGATGGTAAGGGATTTTTCCAGCTTGCCGATGTCGAACGACAGGGCAGGGTCGGGCTTCGTTCCAGTCGCATAGGTGCGGGCGATCCAATAGCAGACATGAAACAGCTCGCGCACTGTGGTGGCGGCGTCTTGCGGTGTCAGTGGCTTGCCGCTGTCATGAGCGGCGCGGTTACCTTGATCCTTAATGTATTTCGCTTTGGTGGTGATGGCAGGCCCCGTCAGGGCCTCAAGGCTGGGTTCTGCGATCAGGGCGGCCAGCGTGCGCTCATAGGGATGGCGCAGGGCGGGATCGCGGCGGTAGAGCCATTTCAGCGCCGTCTCCAGCGTCAGTCGTGACCAGAAGCACGCGCCGCGAGGATCAGAAAGGGCCAGCTTCTCGGCCTTTTCAGCGTGTTGCTTCAGATCGGTAAAATCTGCTGAGAGAAATGAAAACTGCGACATCAAGAAAATCTCAAATGAATAATATCTTTCAACATGTTTAGAACCTCATCGACAGACGTTTCTGTCAGCTTTTCATTCTTCAGCATTCTCATTGGATGAACTATGTTTCGCTGTTTCCGAATATGGTGGGCATTCTCACCCTTGGGGTCAATTAAGACACCCTGTTCGACCAATTTATTGATAATATCATGGAGCTTTGATGATGCTAAACTGGTAAGTTTCCTGCCCTGCAACTCTGCCACCCACTCAAGTAAAACTGCCTCTAAAACTGACCCCGAAAGCACCATGCAGGCCTTCAAGGCGCCGGCCTTCCGGCATGCGTCGATTTCTCGAATGTCGTCATCAATGATCTCTTTCAAATACTGAGCTTTCTGCTCAGAGATCATGTCTGCCACGCTCGTCATGAAATACGCTTGGATCGAAGTATCCGTGAGTTCTTCGACCTTGAAGCGGGCATCAGCGATTTGTGAAAGCCGGTCTGCCGTAGCCTTCCGATCCAACACCGCGCGATAGACCGCTTCCGCCTGCCTCAGAACCGCAGCTTCCGGGATCAAGACGGGCATAGCGATCAAATCATGTTTGGAAAGCCGTTGAATAACGGCTCCACTCGTATGACGCTGAGAATATGCCCATGCAAAATCGCTGTTTAGATAGGTCACAAGGTATTCAGGCGATATCCCTTGATCATGGCAACGCAAAACTATGAAATGATCAGCCGCCGTTGCACCATCATCAATGTCCTCGACAAGGAATGTCTCGAATTTCCCCGTATTCAACACCAGGACATCGCCACGGCGGAGGGGCACGTTGGTGATCGGGCCATCGGGTGTGCCGGATGTTGTCCCTTCGCGCATATCTCGCGCCCTGATTACATGCCCTGTTTGCTTGGTCCGTCGGGGCACGAAGACATCAACCAGTTCGCCGAGCCGTGCAAACGGCTGGGATTCAATGTTCTGGTAAAGAGACGCAAAGTCGGGATCATGGAAGTGAACTGTGAGGCGGTCGAGTTCGACGTCGTCGAGGGGTCTATCAAAGCCATCGCTGTCGGCTCCTTGGGACCAAATCGTCAGCAGGTCGAAAGCTCCCTGCATTTGAAGTTCGAGGTCTGCAAAACTACCGAGGTTTCTGAAGTCAATCTTAGGTAGCGTCGCTGGCGGATCAAATTTGGCGAAATGCACCGCGTCAGGGCGCGTTTTTGAGAGCAGTACAAGTTGAAACGGGATGGCTGTGGCTGGTGACCAGATGGGGCCTATCTCGGCCACATGGGTCGGGAAGTAGTCGTCAAAAATGTGTTCCCTAAGCGCTTTGTGCCTCTGGGTCTCCCAGTAGCCCACGGGAAGGATAACGATTGGATTGTCTGGTTGCGTCGAAAGGCAGGCTTCAACATACCCGATCTGTTCAGGGCGCTCGGTGCGCAGTCCGATGGGAAAGCGGAGGCGAAGACGGAGGGCGTCAATCAAGTCTTCGGCGGATATCATGGTCAGAGCTCCCCGCGAAAAGCGCGGTGCTGGAGGGAGGCGAAGAGAGCTTCGGCTCTCGAGTTTTGTTGGCGCGTATTGCTCACCAGTCTTTCGACCTCCTGCAAACGTTCGGTAAAGATTTCCTGAAGTTGAATAGGAGGGGCGTAGACAGGGTATTCCTTTAGTAGATCCAAGTTCACACCTGATTGACCGGCTGTCCGCTCGGAATTGCTCACCACATAACCGTGTAGCTTTGGCTCCTGGAGGAGATAGTATATGAAGTCTTTAGTGATTTCGCCAATCGGCTCGGCCTTCATTAGGGCGACATTGTAAGTCCCTCTAAGACCTTGAAAAATCTGAAAGACCGGCGGCCCATATCGTCCGATAATAACGTCGTCTTCGGAGAAGGGGCGTTTTGCCAAGTCCTCGGGTACATAAGTTTTATAAGCATCGGTCCTGAAGTCGCGGGTTTGGATGAACCTCACTCTGCCGGGGCCGTCTTCGTAGAGGAAGTGCTTCTTCGCGGGCTGAGAGCCGCCGATGATCCTCACGATCTCAAGTAGCTTCTTGCGCGGGAAGTCTTTGGGGTTGTCAGCAGGGTCCCCAAACATCTCATGAAAGATCGCCTGTCCGAGTGTGCCCAGTTTGTCGAGGGCGCGGGTGCGGAGACGGCGGAGCGCGTCCGCCTGATCCAATATCCCCGCAATCCGCTTCTGCTCGTCAAGCGGCGGGAGGGGGATGGGCAATTCCAAAAATGAACTTCGATCCAAGGACCGGCGTCTTGCTGTGGTCGAACGTAGTTTTCCCAAGTAATAGGTGATTGCTTGAGGGGATTTGAGAAATTTCTCAAGATAAGCAGGATTTACTTTTTCAGGATCGACTACATCCCAAACGCCGTAAGCTGGGCTGACGATTGCAGCATCGAAAATTTTCTGAAACGATAGAACGCCCTCGTCGATTGGAAAGCCAACTACCAGTTGCCCTCTTTTGACTACCTTGTAGGCGGACGTGTCATCGCTCGCGACTCGTTTCTTGAACTTAGTGGTAGGGTCAACCAATCCTCCCCTCATAGTCATCGAAAGGAGAGGGTAATCGTGTTCACCTGCTTTGATCGTTTTTGCCGGCTTCAGAATTTTACCGAGCGGAATGTGGGTGGCTCTCATCCCAACATCCCCTCCAACCGATCCAACCCTTCGGTAATCTCACCCTCCAACGCGCGCAGCTCGGCGATGATCTCGGCAGGGGATTGGTGCTCGACCTCTTCATGCTCGATCTCTTTGTAGCGGTTCAGGGACAGGTCCCATGATCCGGTGGCAATGATCTCAGCCGCGGGCACCATAAAGCTTTGCGCGGTGCGGGGACGGTCGGCCTCAGCGTCCAGCGTCTGCCAGCGGGTCAGGATGTCGGGCAGGTTGTTCTTGGAGTGCTCTTCCTCGGTCAGTGTCGCCGTAACGCCCAACTTGTCCTCGTCCAGCTTTGGCGTGCGCTTGTCATCCAACGTATAGCCGTCCTCGGCCATGTCATAGAACCAGACGTTTTCGGTGCCGCCGCTGTTTGTCTTGGTAAAGATTACGATGGCGCAGGACACGCCCGCATAGGGGCGGAACACGCCCGAGGGCAGTTTGATGATCGCCTCAAGCTGGTGATCCTCGACCAGCATTTTGCGGATGTCCTTGTGCGCCTTGGAGGAGCCGAACAGCACGCCATCGGGCACAACCACAGCGGCGCGGCCACCGGTACGCATCAGGCGCAGGAACAGCGCCATGAACAACAGCTCGGTCTTTTTGGTTTTGACGATCTTCAGCAGGTCTTTGGACGTGGTGTCATAATCCAGCGATCCGGCAAAGGGCGGGTTGGCAAGGATCAGGGAATAGCGCCCCTCGTCCGCGCCGTGTTCCTCGGCCAGGCTGTCGCGGTAGGCGATGTCGGGGTTGTCGACGCCGTGCAGCGTCATGTTCATCGCGCCGATCCGCAGCATAGTGCTGTCAAAGTCAAAGCCGTGGAACATGGAATTGTGGAAGTGATCACGTTGTTCAGGATCGCGCAGCATCCTGGGGTGATGGTCGCGCAGGTATTCCCCCGCCGCGACAAGGAAGCCGCAGGTGCCGACAGCAGGGTCGCAGATGATGTCTTTCGGCGTCGGAGCCATCAGGTTGACCATCAGCTTGATGATATGACGCGGTGTGCGGAACTGGCCATTCTGGCCCGCGCTGGCGATCTTGCCCAGCATGTATTCAAACACATCGCCCTTGGTATCGCGGTCCTCCATGGGGATGTCGTCAAGCATCTGCACGACCTTGGCCAACAGGTTGGGGTTGGAGAAGCCCAGCCGCGCATCCTTCATATGGGTGCCGTAGGAGGAGCCTTCCTCCCCCATCTGGCGCAGGAAGGGGAAAACGTGCTCATCCACGATGCGCATCATCTCGCGCGGTTCAAAATTCTTGAAGCGAGACCAGCGGAGGTTGTCGTAAGCCTCGCCCTTGTCATCCGCGCCGTCAGGGAAGATGCGGCGTTCCATCGGGGTGCCCAGCATCTCGGGTTTGCTTTCCTCGCGGGTGTGGATCTCGTCGAGGCGCTTGATGAAGAGCAGGAAAGTGAGTTGTTCAATAACGGATAGAGGATTGGAGACCCCACCGGACCAAAACGCGTTCCAGATTTGGTCGATAGACGTGCGGATGGTGCCTGTGAGCATTTAGAAGCCTGTAATGTTTACTATTTTTGACAGGCTACCGAGTCAGCTCTCTCTTCACAATAGAGAGCGCCGATCTGAGGTTGAAAACTGTCGGTGACCTGTCGGCTGCTTGTCGGCGGGAGGATTGTTGACTTTATAGTTAAATAACAAATACTTGGTGGAATATGGTCGGCCGAAAGGCCCATAATGCAATTCTGCAGAGCAGAGGTGTCAGTTGCTGCAAATTACCTTACTGGCGTCAAGTTGCGTGTGATCCGCCGTGATGATGCCTTACAAACCGCTTCTTAATATCAAAGCATGAACTCGATCCGAATTGAAGGCTTCGTGTCGGCCCCAAGTCGGCCGGCTAAATTATAATTTAAGTTATACATTACAGATGGATATAATGTTTTTGTCGGCCGACGTTACCGTCGTCGAATGTTTGACAGCACTTCCTGTTTGAATACAGGAAAGAGAAGCCATGACCACTAAACTTATAAACCAGAACGACCCAGAACAGGTCCTTCTATCAGAGATCCGGGTGAAGACCCGACAAGGAACCAGGGCCCTCAAAAAAGCGGAGCGCGAAAGCATTGTCCAGATGTTTGCCGTAAAGGCACCGCAGGAAGACTTTGATGTCCGATGTCTCGCTCCACGGGGCAGCTTCCTCGATCGGATCATTCGTCACTTTGACGATACCGACATTTCATACGCCATGCCGATCATGCAAGTAATTATGATCGCCGCATCGAGGCTTACACAGCAAGGTGCGTATCTTGATGTGCCGGGCGTGGGTCGTGTCCTTCCAACTCTTTGGACGGTCGGATTGGCGAGTTCAGGGTCCTCAAAAACACTTGCAGCCGAAGAAATCGACCGGATTGTCTCCTTGGGATCTACCAAAGAGGTCAACAGATTGGCAACTGGATGCACAGACGCGCAGTGGATCGTGGAACTGAACGACAACAATGGCGCATTCTGGTTTCAAGACGAAGTCGGCAAATGTTTCAAAGCGGTGCTGACACAGTCGAATTATCTGCGCATTAAGGGCTGGTGCTTGGACGCCTATTCTCACAAGCCAATTGCAAATCGCCTAAAAAGCGAAAAAACAAAGCTGGCTATTGAGCAGCCATTTTTTACATTCCACGGCCTGTCGGTTGATGACACTTGGAAGGACGATATAGATTTGACCAGTATGCTTGACGGCTTTTGTCAGAGGTTCAGCTATTATCTTGCACCGCCTCGGGACAACACTGATATTTTTGAACATTTCATCTATTTTGAAGGCGATCACGTTGACCAGCGGCGCGAGCAACTTGCAACGATCTGGGATGCACTTTGCTCTCAAGATGATGCCAGTGGCCGATATACCCTGAATGACGAGGTGCTGCCGTTTCTGAAAACTTGGTGGCTCGATTTACGGCGGTCGTGGGGCCGTACTACGCTGCCGAAGTCTTTCATCCGTCGGATTGGCTTCGCGGTACTTCGCTACCTTATGGTGCTGCATTTTTTGCTTGGTAAATCCCGGAGGCCGATTGATGTTGAGACCGCAGAACTGGCAACTCGTTTTGCGGACTACCACTTTCAAAGTGCTTTGCAGGTTGTTCAACAATATGACAGCAAAAACGCCTCTCGTTTTCAGCTCATTGCCGATGCCTCCAGCCGTGTTGTGGAGGCTGGAAAACAGGCTACGGGTCGCGAAGTGACACGAGCTCTCAGCAAGAAACAGCGCGCCCAATTCGACAAAGACGAAATCGCTAAAATACTCGCGATCCTCAACCAAATCGAGGAAATTTCGGGGATATTTAACAAGTTTAGTGATCCGAAACAGAAAACTTCGGCGCTCCAAGGGCGTCGGGCTGAAGTCGAGGCCAGGCTTCAGCTAAATGAGCGAAAGAGGAATGAGCGCCGTCTGAGGGAGCTAACACACAAACCTCGGAACCGCATACCGAAACTCCCCAATGTTAGCCATGCGATTAGAAGTATCGAGAATGTTGTTCAGCTCAATTTGCCGATGACCGGAACGGATTGACATCCAAGCAAGCTGCATCTGCTTTCAATATAAATTTGATCATCTCGGTAAACGTTTCCTCGAGGTATTTTTCAGTCGCGTGGCGAATTCTGACGCAACTGCTGTGTTGAAAGTTGCTTTGCTTAGCACACCTGGGCTGCGGCGAGGAATGTCATGCTTTCGGCGGGCATTTTGAAATGGCCACATTTTTCCCTTGTTACATCTCAGGATAATTGGGGAGAACATGATGAAATGCGCCGGAACAGCAAAAGTAGCGATCATCGCCGAACACTGGCATGTGTCTGATGCTACAGCACGTAATATACTGAATGCGGCCGGTCTCGTGCCTGTCAATACAGGTCCGATCAAATATAGTTGGTCTGACATATGGCTGCTCGAGGGAGAGGTTCACGTACCTCCAGACCTTTGGAAGCCGTATAAGGCAAAACTCCTCAAGGTGCCGGACCTGCCAGTTGAGGACGACGAGAAACGCTCGGAGCGGGCTTGGCGTCGGTATGTCGAGAAAAAGCGCCTGCCTGTAATACGTTTGTCGGACACCATTACCCGCGTTCGAAGATGCGTTTTCGAGATTGCTCAGCACTACGTTTGACGGAAAGTTGAACTGACCGCAATTCACCCGGTTTGGCCGCAGAACACCTGATTTTTCCCAGTATTCACCCAACCGTTTGCCAAACGACATCGCCTGTCGTCTGCTGCACGGTTGGGTGAATTGGCCGTCGATCTACTGCTTTGGCCAAGGGTTACACAATACGCGGACAAACTTGGGTGAATGCGAGTTGTCGTTCGGCCCCCTTGTTGAGAGGGGCCGAACGACAACTCGCGCTTATAACGAAATATCTTCGTGAGGCACGAGCGGTTTGTACAAGCAGGCCCCATTTCCCATGCGGTTGGAAAAGGAGTGACCACAATGACAAAAATAATGAACATGCAGGACCTGCTCGATAACCTCGAGACGTTGGAATACAGCACAAAGACAATCGACCAGATCAGACCAAGAATTAAAGAGTGTGAACGGATCTACAAAACACCGCTGAAGAATATACCTGTCGACCCGGCGAAGTTCGAAGAAATGTGGGGGCGCGGTCGGATTGGAGCGATTGCAAAAGGCTTTAAGTCGTACAAGCATTTCCTCGAATGGCGCAAAAGAGTGCGTGGGGCCCTGAACAAGGCCGCCGGGCCGAAAGCTCCTAAGGCACTGTTGCCGGACTGGGTTGCATTGTCCGGATTCGCGAAAGATGAGGGCGGCGTCGGACGGTTGCTTGGGCCGCACCGCTATGCCGGCATCGAAGCCGTAGGCATAGTAGCTTCCGCCGACGGGCTTGTGCCCTCAGATTTGAAGGCTTGCTGGATCACACCCGCCGCCATGCCTTTGAAAGGCAAGTCACGCCGAACGTTCAAACTGGGAATTGCGGCTCTGAACGATCTGATTGACTTGCGCGACGACTGTCCAGAGATCATGAACCTGCTGCCGGAAGAAAAGTTGCCTCAGCCCGAACGGGCGGTACGTCCGCCGAGCCCGTGGCGACACGGGCATCTGCCCGAGGCGAAACGTTTGTGGGAAGATTTCGATGCTTTCGTTTCAAAGAAGCGGGGCTTTGACGCATTTGGCGCGCCGATCCCGGCGGACCAAAGTGAATTCAAATCCCGCACTGAGAAAACATATATCAACGCTCTAAATCTCGCGACAGGTCTTCTCGACCGGGCGGGCGAGATTGATCGTTCTCGATCGCCGAGGCTTTCCGACATCTGCAACCCTGAAGTCATCGCTCGAGCGGCAAACCTTTGGCAGACCCGAGCAATTAGGGGCGAGGTGAGAACTGACGCGACAACGCGCAAGAACATGGTGGCTCGGCTGTCCCATATTGCAGACGTCCAAGTCGGTCTGAGCAAGGCGGACCGCAAATCCATGACGAAAATTAAGAAACAGGTCCGCAAGACATCACCTAAAAGTGACGCTATGTCGCCGCCGCGCTTAATGTGGATCAAAGTGTTTGCAAAAAGCCCGGCACAACAACGCGCCGTCCATTTAATGCCGGAGACATTGCAACGAGAAGCCAAGGCAATACTCGGAAGATGGGAGGAATTAAAGAAAAAGAAAAGGCACAAGGAACGCATGCGCGCGCTCAGCCTGGGAATTGCAGCGGTGCAGAGTGTGATCTTGTTTCGTGGCTCGGCTTTGAGAGCAACAAACCTGCGCAGCCTGCCTTTCCGCGGCGATGACATCCAGCTCCACATGGATACGGATTCGGGCGGTATCGAACTTTCGATCCCCGCATCGCTGGTCAAGAATAACGTCGACATCGAAGCGGAATTCGATCCGGATGCGCGGACTATCATCGACTGGTACCTGGAAGAGATACGGCCAAGGCTGATCGAGGATCACCCCTATGGGTGCAAGCTGGTTGACTCCGATTTTCTGTTTCCGTCCATGCATACGGATCGCCCACTCGAAGAAACCACGTTTGCCTCGCACTACTCGGTAGGAGTGGAGGCTGCGGGGTTGTCGATGACTTTGCACCAGGCACGTCAGATTACGGGATACCTGATCTTGTCGGTTGATCCCTCTGCAATTGCTCTTGTTGCTGCCGTTCTAAACAACAGCGTTGAAGTTGCCGAGGCACACTATGCTTGGATGGACGGGGTCAAAGCGGGCCGCGAAGCGCGCAAGCTGCTGAGGCAAGCGCGCGCTGAATCCAGAAAACATCGCCCTGGAACGCAAGCAAACGACGCCCGGGCAGCTTAGCGAAAATCTCGATCATTACTGGTTTGCCGGTCCTGTCAGAGGCCAGCAGCCTTCGTCGGCGATCTAAAATAGAAAGAAATTCTCATGCCACCACAGCACAATACTTCCAATGTAAGACCTAATATCGCGCAATCTTCGCGCTTAATCAGATGGAATTCCCATTTGCATGACCGAAACGTAACCACCCCATATGAGGAGGATTTCCGCAGCTTTGGCAAGCTCTCGACCCTTGAACGCCTTCGCAAGGAATTGGCGGTCATCGCTCCCGAGCAGTGCGGCCCCTTGGCAGCTGTGATCTCCGATCTTAAACGCCAAAAAACCGCGACGGCTGGGTCTCAGGCAAAGGGAGGGCATAGGGGAAAACCGATCGAACTTTCGATCCCTAAGGCGGACCTTCGACCGGATTGGAGCGCCACGATTGATGAGATGCGACTGCGCCGGGAGGGCATCAATAGCGGTATGATTGAACTCGACAAAATCGAACCGCCAGCGCTTTCTCAGTTGCGCGGCATTGAGTACGTACTGCGCGGACTAAGCAAGGTTTGCATCGACAATGACATGCCGGTCGATATTTCGTTGCAGTCCGTGCAACATTGGGTCAAGCGGCAATGCGCCAATGGCCAGAATGAGACGAGCACAGGTATGCTGCTTCGGCAGATCAGCAAATTCCTCAGCCTCAGAGGCGAAAAGAAAAAGCTCCGAAAAAAGCTGAGCAAAGAGGCCGCGAGATTTGCCCGGATCGGGCGTCTGAAGCGCAAGCGCAAGCACGAATGGCTGCTGCAAAATCCGACCGACGTCGCGAAGGTTTGGGATCTGGCTGAGGATATCCGGGGGCAAAGCCGTGCGGCGTCGCCGGGGACCGCAAAGCGCTACCTTCTGGCTTTGCATGCGGCTGCACTTGCTTTGCCGGTGGCTATGCCGCTTCGGATAAGCGACCTTTCTCGGTTCCTGATCGGCGAGGAGATCGTCCGGGATGCAACGGGTTGGTCGCTAAAAATCCGTACCCAGAAAACCGGTGACGACTACGAGCGGTCAGAGCTTTGGCCGGAGTTGACGGAATACCTCGATCTGCTCATCACACTCGAGGCACCTGGGGGCGATCTCTGGCTCGGCTATGAGCGTAGGCAAGGTACACCGCTTTTCTCACGGGACCGGGGTGTGACGGGGCTTACGGCTGATTGGATCTCGGATGTATGGTACGAACATGTCGGCACTGGTGAACACATTATTCGCACACTTTGGCATCAAGTTGCTTACGACAGCGATGTAGATCGAACTTGGATGGCTTTGGCCCTATGCGGCCAGAGGTCACGACGCACCAGCAGAGAATATTTTGATAAAAACCAGCGTGCCCGCGCGGTTCGTGCCGGCAGGAAGGCTTTAATGAAGGCGCGCCAGCAAGCTAAATCGCAGTTTCCATCCGCTTAGAAGAAGCAATGTTGGCTTTGTCAATTTGAAGCTGACGTCCCGAAACCATCCGCAATCATCGCAAAGCGAAGCCAATTGGACGATGTAAGCGGGGGAGTTCGTTCAACAGGGCGTGAATCATCAAGATCAATACAATACCAAATCGCCCTGCACTGATAGGATCCAAACATGAAGCGCGGCCCACAAAGAGACCAACTGGACAGCACTCCAGTGTGTGAAAATCCAGAAAACCAGGATTACGATCCTGAGTGCGCCTTGCTTGCCCGAAAGTGGTTCGGAGAAGTGCTGACATCAGAAGAAGAATTGATTCTGGAACGATACATGTTTTGTGGCCGGTTTGGCATGCAATGAGTTAGGCTCCCTGTGATCGTCGAGCGGTCAGGACTGCTGCGCCGACAGCATAGGATTTTGACATTGAAGCAAATGGTCAGAAAACGAACGGCAAGCGGGCCTCCACAGATTAGTTGTATCCTGAAGACGGGTATTTTTCTTCCCGATTATTAACTTGGGCAAGGAATTAGGCACCAGCTTTCTGTTTTCCGCGCTCTTACTGACGAGAGCGCGGAAAACAGAAATCCTGGCCTTAGAAATAGAAAAAGAGATTGGTTATTTGCATCCTGCGGCTGACCTCCGAAGCCAACAAAAATAGTATAAAGCGATAGGAGCGGGGGGCGCAGAAGGCTGCCGCCTGAGGAAGTAAAATCAAAAAAATAGAGCCGGACTAAGAGGCCGCCCACGGCTGATTGCCACTACGGGTGAATAGACCGAGGTCACGATCAAATGCGACGTGCGTCACAACGGCGGTCTTTTTTTGTGAGACCGCTTCGGCGCACGCCTCAACTCTCCCAGCAAGCTAATTCTTGACCCCGAAAGATCCGGGAAACTCAAGCTGGAGAACGTTATGAAACATGAAACCTTCCACAATGCTACGTTTAAGGGGCAATCGGACACTGCTGCACCTGTCCGGGATTACTTGTGCGCGCATCGCGATGCCCTTTCGCATGCGGCTGATCTTCTGGGTGGCAATGAAGCCGCCAAAAGCGTTGACTGGCTGGCCGATGCACTTGCACAGCAAACACCTGCTTCTCGCCGCGCGGATCGGCTACTCGACGACCTTTTGGACCTCCTGAGCCTGAAGAATGTCGGAGATCCTGATCGGCCGGAATCCGGATATTTTTCGCTGATCTGTCCGGCGGATCCGGCAGTTGAAGAAATTTTCCTTCTCACGGACGGACTTTCGCAAGCACGCGAGGAGATGCGCGAACGCGAACGTCGCTTTGGCTCTCTGGACGCGGCGAATAATAATAGGATTGAGCTGGGCGGATCTAAATTAGAGTCTCGCAACGCAAAATAGGCTAAGTTGCGACAGATCGGCTTCCAAAGTTTGCGCGACCTACCTGCTTTGAAAACGATCCGTATCGTATCAATGTCCTGATGCATCAAAGGCAGCGGATTACTCTCAGACAGTTCACATGAAGCCGGAAAGTGAGCAAGTGCGCTCTCCGGCTTCGCATCCCCGAGTTATCGCGTTGTTCCCCGCGATCCGGGGCGGGTCCCTGAGGCCCTTCTTGACGGACCAGAATAAGACCCTGCAGCACCCGCTGTGGACTGAGTTCGAGGAGCTACCAAATGAAACGCAAAATCGAAACCTGCACATTGTCTTGGCGCGGGAAATACCAGCCACCCCGGACGTCTATTGTCGAATGGTACCAAAAGCGCCCTGTTGTTAAGCCGGTAGGAGACGCACGATGAATAGCTTAATGACCGATAGGAATCTGGCTATCGATGCAACTGCGGTAGCGCTTTACCAAGCGCGTATCGGGTATGATCAAATTTTCAACGCTGTCATTCCCTTGCTTGCACCTCAGCGTCGCCTCTTTGCAGAACAGATTCTGCGCGGTCTCGTCAACGACGACATCTTTAATGAAACGTTTCTGACGGATCTCTTCTCTTTGATCGAAAGCCTGGAACGCGAAGTCGCCGTCGGTACGCAAACTGCGTGGGTAGCAGATGAATACTGTTCACATGGCGGCCATTATGAACGCCATCTCGATGATCGGGCGCGGACGCTTAACAATGCTGTCCATGATTTATCGGAGCTTGGTGTGATGATCCGGGAGGCCCTCAACACAATCAAGGCGACTCGCATCGTCGATGAGCTAATGGAAGATTGACACTGGACGGTGCCGACCAAGGCACCGTCCCCTTTCGTGGCTGTTGGTCCCAACATTTACGACTTCGATGTTCGAAAATTTGTCGAGGGATTCTCCGCAGGGCTGTTCTAAATCAGAGTCGATCCCACATTTGGACGTACGCTGTGCAAAGCCGAGCGTATTTCCCGAACAATGCAGTCGTCCCATGGTGGTAAACAAGTGCGAGCTTAGACTACTTTACGGTCCGGGCTGCGCAGCAATGTCTCACAGCGACTTGCCTGCGAACGCCATTTCACGGAGTGCAATATCCCCAAGCGATCCTGGCTGAGGGCGGCATCTCGACCGAAACGCTATACATTTCAACGCAATTTCGCTTTGAAATCGGAATAATGTGCAACCAACTCTGTCTTCGCGATTGAAGCTTGTCCCGCCGATCTCGCTTTGGTTTCAGAAAAATCAATAGCACGGAATGACGCGAGTAGCCCTTCAATGTTTCCATTCGCGCGCAAGAAGTAGTGTGATGTTTCGGCAAGATTTTCACAGTTCTCTGTAACCGCGCCGGCACGAGAGCCGACCCGCTGAACAGCAAAGTCTGCATCTTCTCGCGCAACAAATTTGAAATCCGGATGGATAATCGGCAGTTTAATTTTAGGACGCAATTCATCACGCCGCTCCCAAACCTGAAAGACGCAAGAAACGGGATGGTTCTTACCTTCGAACGTAAAACTATCGCGATCAAGCACGCGCTGGCTAAGTAGATGAAATTGAGGGACGAGGCGGTTTTGGATGCTGCTCTTCTGAAACGTTCGCGGAACAATGAACCCGATTTGGTCCGCGAATGTCGCGGCGTGATTAAAAAAAGCGATTGCGAGACGGCAGGCCTTTCCGAAAGGAGGGTTGCCGATCACGATAGCAGGTAAGCGGCGCTGCAGCTTCAAGAAGTCTTGTCGCGCAACCCTTGGGTCCTCGGGCAATAGATCATAGGCCGTTGTCCGCGCCGGCAGAAAGTCGAGGAAAGCCCCAGCACCAGCGCTCGGCTCCAAGATGTCAACTTTTGTAAGTGCCAGATCTATGCTCGTCCATCTTTCGAAGTCATCAACACACTGGCGTGCAATTTCCGGTTTCGTATAGAACTTATCGAGGTTTCGCGCATGCTCTACTCCTCTGATCGTGAGATCGGAAGCGGCGGGAATAAATGATTTTTGGTTTTGATAGATCGACATGGGTAGGACTTGGGTCCATGTCGATCTGGCCGGAAATTTGTTATGACGATATAAATTGACCTGCACATAAGGGCAGCGCTGATGGACTTATTCGAGATGGTTATATCGGCTGGGAGTGTTTTTTGCGCTGTTTGCGGCCTTTGCTATGTTCGCAAAATTGTCCGTACGAGCGGGCGAGACCGACCCCGTGACCCTGAACTGTCTGACGTCAGCACCCATGGGACAGATTTGTGGATTTGAATAAGGAAGGATTTCTGGTTCATCTTATCGATTAGGAGATCGAGATGACAAAGAAACCCCAGACGTCGAAAGACGCCGCCGAGAAGGTGGTTAAAAATATCCGGCGTAAGACCCGGCAGACATATTCAGCTGAAGAAAAGATCCGCATTGTATTAGCAGGCCTGCGTGGCGAGGAAAGCATCTCGGTGCTATGCCGCAGGGAGGGTATTGCTGAAAGCCTGTATTATAGCTGGTCGAAGGAATTTCTCGAAGCTGGCAAGCGCCGGTTATCTGGCGACACGGCGCGACAGGCCACATCGCCTGAGGTAAAGGATTTGCGTTCTGAGGCTTTGGCCCTGAAAGAATGCGTCGCTGATCTGACCCTTGAAAACCGTCTGCTCAAAAAAAGCATGACAGGGGCTGGGGAGTTCGCGGAATGAGATACCCTGCATCTGAGAAGCTTGAGATTATCCGCACCGTTAAGGGGTCACATCTGCCGGTCAAGCAGACCCTCGACATGCTGGGTATCCCACGCACAACATTCTATCGATGGTATGATCTCTATGTTGACTTTGGCCTGGATGGGCTGGCTGATAGGTCCCCACGCCCAGGATCGGTCTGGAACCGCATCCCTGATGTCCGTCGTGATGACCTGATTGAGTTTGCGCTGGAACATGAGGCCCTGACTACACGGGAACTTGCCGTCAAATATACTGATGAGAAGCGGTATTTTATCTCTGAATCATCGGCTTACCGTATTTTGAAAGCGGCTGATCTAATCACCGCACCGGACTACGTGGTGATCAAGGCCGCTGATGAGTTCACAGACAAAACGACGGCAATCAACGAGATGTGGCAGACTGACTTCACCTACTTCAAGATCATTGGCTGGGGTTGGTATTATCTCAGCACGATCCTGGACGATTACAGCCGCTACATCATCGCCTGGAAGCTCTGCACAAATATGCGGGCCGAAGATGTGACAGACACGATTGAACTGGCTCTGACAGCATCAGGCTGCGACCAGGCCATTGTGCGGCACAAGCCACGTCTGCTCAGCGACAACGGCTCATGCTACATCTCAGCCGATCTGGCCAAGTGGTTGGAGGATCAGAAAATGACGCATGTCCGTGGCGCGCCATTCCACCCGCAGACCCAAGGCAAGATCGAACGCTGGCACCAAACCATGAAGAACAGAGTTCTGCTCGAGAACTACTACCTACCCGGTGATCTCGAACGCCAAATAGGGGCCTTCGTCGATTACTACAACAACCAACGCTACCACGAGAGCCTGAACAACGTCACACCGGCCGATGTCTACTTCGGGCGAGACAAAGCCATTCTAAGGGAAAGGGCAAAAATCAAAAAACAGACAATCCGACAACGCCGCTTGCAACATCAAAAACAAGCAGCATAATCAATCATACAAACGAGCCAGAGCCTCCAATGCTCAAGCCGCTCTGATGTCCCATTTTATATGACGACGGACATGATGATCCGGCAGGCCCTCAACACAATCAAGGCGACTCGCATCGTTGATGAGCTACTGGAAGATTGATTCCAGACGGTGCCGACAACGGCACCGTTCCCTTTGGGGACTGTTGGTCGCAGCATCTACGAATTTAATTTTCGATTTTTTTCCCCAGGGGTTCTCCGGATGGCTGTTCCAAAATCGGAGCCGATCCCACATTCATATCAATCCTGCGCACGGCCGAGCTTTTTTCGAGCAAAGCAGTCCTCCCGTGGTGGAAACCAGGTGCGAGCTAAGATTACTTTCCCCAAGGTCCATCCATCACCATCTAAGTCAATTTGTTCTGCAAATAACATGCCTTGCTTAAACATTCCTGTCGGCTATTAGAGTAGCTAATCCAGCATACCACGCTTGTGCCAATCGGGCGCTGTCCGGACCTGCCCGGTGAGGCGCGCGGCGACGTTCAAGGGTTTCGTAGACAATATCGAGGGCATACCCGTCAAATGTTGCGAAGGCGGCGTGGTGGAAGTCTTCGATGGTTGTGAGCGGTAAATCCATTTGCACGCCCATAAGGCGGTCAAGCCAGCGTTGATCGAATTTCGGTGCGTCTGAAATTACGATGGTGTTCGCGCTGGTTGTCAGAAATTGAGCTAATACATCGTTGGCGTGGGGCGCATTGGATATTGTTGCGCGGGGGATTCCATGTACCTTGGCGCTTTGGGGTGACCAGTCGTTGGGATCCCATTTAGCATGTGGTTGGATCAAGGACGACCATGTCCGGATCGCACCACTTTCAATCCAAGACAGACCGATCTCGATTGGCCAGCTGACGTTGGACAGGCTGCTCGCTTCAAAATCAAGGAAAACAATTTTCTGGTTGATGTAGATAGTCATGCTCTTCCTTATATCTGTCTCTTATACACATCTCCGAGCCCACGAGACCGAGGC
>OJBD01000061.1_pt1 | contig 26490 bp, 17 predicted proteins | sample 1590481 | NCBI WGS metagenome assembly OJBD01 (sample SAMN05416811, study PRJEB24817) | seawater metagenome | isolation source: Sea water | place: Canada:Atlantic | collected 2013-07 | reverse complement strand
CAAGGATTTCAGGGTCAAGCAACCGGTCATAATAGATCACATCCGCTTCTTGCAGACGCTGCACGCCGCGCAGGGTGATCAGATCCTTCGCCCCCGGTCCTGCGCCAACAAGGCTGACACTGCCGCCCGCAGCGGTGCCGAAATCACCCGTTTCGATGGCCGACTTGATACGCTTGGCCGCCGCGCGTTCGGCACCGGCGGCAAACATCCAGCGCGGGCTGTCGTTGAAGACCCAACGCCACAGATCGCGACGCGCGCGCGGATCAAGGCGCGCAGACGCTTTCCCCCGCAACCGGCCCGCAAGAGCAGCAAGATCCCCCAGCCGCGGCTCGAGCATTTCCTCTACTTTCGTCTTGATCTGGCGGGCCAGCACCGGGGCTGTCCCCTCGGTGCCGATGGCCACGACCACCGGATCACGGTCCACGATCGAAGGCGTGATCGCGTCGCAAAGCTGTGGCTGGTCTACCACGTTCACAATCGCCCCGGCCTCTTTGGCCAAAACATGCAGCGCCATGTCCGCACCAGGGCAGCCAGTGGCGATAAAGGCCAGCGCGGTGTCTGAAAAGCTGTGCGGGGTGATTGGACCGTCGTGAAGTGTGACAGGGCCCGATGCAGCAAGGTCCGACAGTTCGGCATCGAATGTAGCGGCCCAGATCTCGACCGTCGCTTCGGTTTTCAGGATCAGTCGCGCCTTCTGGGCGGCCTGTTCGCCCCCGCCCATGATCACGACGCGGCGACCCGCCATTTGCAGGAACATTGGAAATGTCTTCATGCGGATTGCTCCTTTGGCTGGTGTCGCTGGTCCCAAAGGCTGCGCGCCATTTGGTCGGCTTGAGAGAGCGTCGGAGACGCCTTCAGCGTCCACAGCGCAAGTGCCGCAGTGCCGGTCACCGTGGCGATTGCGAAAGGGTCGTCCACGCGCCCCTGCCACAGGCCGTGCAGGTCGATGACATCGCCTGTTTCATGCAAACGCCGGGTGTCATCCAGGATTGGCGCGGCGGTCTGCTGGATATGCGCCCCGTCGCGCAGGCCGAACAGGGCGATGTCCTTGGAGGGATGACGCTCGAATTCGCCGCCGCCCCCTTTGATGATGCTCAGATCCTGCTGGCCCAATAGCTGCGCGGCTTGGGCCTGCAGGCTGCGGTAGGACGGGTGGAACACACCTTGCACCGTCGCCGGGGCCTCGGACGGGTTCCACATCCGCAATACCGTATTGAAGCACGATCTGAGGCCGAGCGTATCGCGCAGGTTCAAGATGCTGAAAGCCGCAGGGCTTAGGGTTTCTAGCGGGGTATAGGCCACCTGCGGCCCGGCAAGATCAATGACCTCGCGCACCGATGCATTGGCCGATTGATGCGAATTCCACCCGTGCATCGAAATGCTGTAACCGGCCTGCCCCACCAGCCGCGCAGCAAGCAGGAACAGCGGCACCCCCCGGCTGCGGCCTGCGGCATAGGACGGCCAGTCCAGATCCGCTTTGGGCAGTTTGCCCACCACATGTGCGCGCAATGCTGCGGTGAAACCGGCAATCTCTTCGGGGGTTTCGCCGCGCAGACGCATGACCATCAACAGCGCGCCGACCGCTTCGGGGGCAGCATCACCGCGTAAGATCAGCGCCATCGCGTCCTGAGCTTCGGCCAAGGTCATCGCGCGGGCACGCCCCTTGCCGCGCGCGACGATCCGGACATAGGGGGCCAAGCTCATTCTGCGGCCATCCGTTGCAAGGTCTGATCCAGCAAGGCGGCGAGTTCGGGTTTGCACGACCCGCAGTTTGTCCCCGCGCAGGTGGCGTCGCCCAAGGCCGCGACGGTAGAGGCCCCGCCAGCGATAGCCGCCAGCAAGGTGTTGCGCCCCACATCAAAACAGGCACAGACCGTAGCACCCGGGTCCGGCCGGTCAGAGGCATTGCGTCCGGCGAGCGCCGCCAACGCCGATGTGTCCGTCCCGATCAGCGCGATAATCGCACTGCGCGAGACGACCACCGGATTGGGGGATACGAAAAGCAGCCCGGTGATCCGCCCACCTTGGGTTATCGCAATCCGCACGCCACCGGTCGCCGCGTCGGATTGGAGCGAGAGATCACCCTCCGCCTGCCCCGTCAGAAGGCGGGCCTCTGCCTCCCAATCCTCGGGGCTTTTGCTGCCCGCCAGCTCTGCCTGCCAGCCGGTATTGGTGCGGGCCACGGCGGCATAGGTGGTGCGCGGGGCGGGTTCCGCGATGCTTGCCAGAAAGCCGTACCATTTCGCCTTGAAAACCTCGGCAGTGACAGCGCTGGCCTTCAAGGCGGGTTGACCTGAAATCGGATCGGTTAGCGGCGTCATGACGCTATTGACCGTGCCCGCGGTGCTGCGCTGACGTGTCCAGTGCATTGGCGCGAACAACGCGCCTTGGGCGACGCGCGGGGTGATCAACGCCCGCATCAAAACGCGACCACGGCTGTTTTGCAGCGCGATCAACGCCCCGGGGAGCGCCCCCAATGCGGCGGCATCAACTGGGTTCATCTCTACATACGGTTCGGCCAGATGTGCCCCAAGCCGCGCCGATTTGCCCGTGCGCGTCATCGTGTGCCACTGGTCGCGGTTCCGTCCGGTATTGAGCGTAAAGCGTGAATTCAGCGATACAGGGGATGTCACGGCAACCATCTGCGCCTTGCCGTCAGGATGATAATATTGCCCGTCCGCAAAGAAACGCGCCCCATTGCGCGGCCATTGGGTCGGCACCATTTTCGCGTAATCCGCATCGGCAAAAATGCTCAGATCAAGATCGCGCGGGAAGGCCGAAGCAGCCTGATCAAGCGCGACATATTCGGCAAAGACATCCGCGGATGAGCCATAGGAAAAGGCATCCGAAAACCCCATACGCGTGGCCACGTCGCTGATGATCTTCCAGTCGGGCCGCGCATCACCGGGGGCGGGCAGAAAGGCGCGCTGGCGCGAAATGCGCCGTTCGGAATTGGTCACGGTGCCGTCTTTTTCACCCCAACCGGTGGCGGGTAGCAGGACGTCAGCCAAAGCGTTGGTATCCGTCTTCTCCATGATGTCAGACGTAACAACAAAGGGCACGTTTGCAATTGCCGCCGCCACGCCATCGGCATCGGGCAACGACACCGCGGGGTTGGTCGAGATCACCCACAGTGCCTTGATCTGCCCGTCGGCACAGGCCTCGAACAGATCGACAGCCTTCAGTCCCGGTTTGGTGCAGATCGTCGGGCTTTGCCAGAATCCCTGCACCGCGCTGCGGTGCGCTTCATCCCCGATCTCTAGGTGGTTTGCCAGCATATTGGCCAGACCGCCCACTTCGCGTCCTCCCATGGCATTGGGCTGGCCGGTCAATGAGAAAGGGCCCATCCCCGCCTTGCCGATGCGCCCTGTGGCAAGATGGCAATTCAGGATCGCGTTTACCTTATCCGTGCCACAGACCGATTGGTTGACGCCTTGGGAGTACGCGGTGACGACTTTGGGCGTGTTTGCCCAAAGCGCATAGAAATCGGCCAATTCCCGAGCGTTCAACCCGCTGTCCGCCGGATCACTGGCCTGTGCCGCCGCCAGCGCCGCGTCCAGCCCGTTCACATGGTTTTCCGTATAGGCCGTGTCGAGTTTTCCGGTCTCTGCCAGATACGCCAGCAACCCATTGAACAAGGCAACATCCCCGTCGGGGGAAATCCTCAGATGCACATCCGCCAGATCGGTGGTCGCCGTCCGGCGCGGATCGACATTGACGATCCGCATATGGGGGCGCGCCTGCTTTGCGGCGGCAATACGCTGGTGCAGGACCGGATGGCACCACGCCAGATTGGACCCGACAAGCACAACCAGATCGGCTTGCTCCAGATCTTCATAGGTGCCGGGAACGGTATCGGTGCCGAAGGCACGCTTGTGACCCGCGACAGAGGACGCCATGCACAGACGTGAATTCGTGTCGATATTGGCCGCCCCGATGAACCCCTTCATCAGCTTGTTGGCGACATAATAGTCTTCGATCAGCATCTGGCCCGAGGCGTAGAAGGCGACGCTTTCCGGCCCATGCTGCGCGATGGCATCGCTGAACCTCTGCGCCACCATATCCAGCGCCGTATCCCAGTCTGCCCGCACCCCGTTGATCTGCGGATGCAAAAGCCGCCCGTCCAGATCGATGGTTTCCCCCAAGGCAGCGCCTTTGGAGCAGAGCCGCCCGAAGTTGGCCGGATGATCCGGATCCCCCTTGATTGTACCATCGGCGGCCGCCAGCACACCGCAACCTACACCGCAATAAGGGCAAGTGGTGCGCGTGAGGGTCATGCGGCGCTCCGCGCGTGCAGGAACGTCCGGTCCAGCAGGATGCGCCCGCTTTCCACCCGCGCCGGATAGGTCGCGACGCGGCCCGCGTCCGCGCCCTGCGCCTCTCCGGTCTCGAGAGAGAATACCCAGTTGTGCAGCGGGCAGGTCACGGATTTGCCATGCACGATGCCTTCGGCCAATGGCCCCGCCTTGTGCGGACAGGCATTATCAAGCGCAAAGACCTCATCCTCGGCCGTGCGGAACACCGCGACACAGCCAAGCGTGGTCTTGATCATCCGCGCACCGCGCTGTGGCACATCATCAAGTGCTGCGATATCGATCCAGCTGGTCATTCCGCAGCCTCCAGTGACAGGGTTGCAAGGGGTTTGTAGCGCTCGGCCAGCTGGGTCACGTGTTCGGCCCACGGGTCTTTGCGGTAAATCGTCTGGCTCAGCTCGAAGCGATCAACCAAAGCGTCGCCTTCGGCAGCAACCCGTTCCTTGATCCAGTCCAGACCGACCTTGGCCATCCATTTGTAAATGCGATCAAGGTATTTGGCATTCTCGCGATATAGCTGGGTCACCGCCTTGATCACATTGATCGCCTCTTGCTCGGTCGGCACCTGGATCAGCAATTCGGTTTCCCTCACGTCCATACCGGCCGCCCCGCCGATGCTGATCTGGTATCCGCTGTCGACACAGATGACCCCGATGTCCTTGCAGGTCGCTTCGGCGCAATTGCGCGGGCAGCCCGACACCCCGAGTTTCAGCTTATGCGGCGTCCAGGCCCCCCAGAGCTCTTTCTCAAGCTGGATGCCCAGACCCGTGCTGTCCTGGGTGCCAAAGCGGCAATGATCCGTACCGACACAGGTTTTGACCGTGCGCAGCCCTTTGGAATAGGCATGTCCCGACACCATGCCGGCCGCGTTCAGATCAGCCCAGATGTCGGGCAGATCCTCGCTTTTTACGCCCAATAGGTCGATCCGCTGCCCGCCGGTGACCTTGACCGTCGGCACCATGTATTTATCCGCCGCATCGGCAATGGCACGCAGTTCGTCCGGCGTGGTGATCCCACCCCACATGCGCGGCACGACGCTGTAGGTGCCGTCCTTCTGGATGTTGGCGTGTTTGCGTTCGTTGATGAAACGCGATTGCGGATCGTCGCGATATTCCAGCGGCCAATCAGCAAGCAGATAGAAGTTCAACGCGGGGCGGCAGACATGGCAGCCGTCGGGCGTCTTCCACCCGCATTCCTGCCAGACCGCCGGCATCGAGGTCAGTCGCTGCGACTTGATCATCCGCCGCACGTCTTCGTGGGTCATGTCGGTGCAGCCGCAGATCGACGCCGCGGCAGGCAGGACGAAATCATCCCCCAGCGTGACCGCCAATACCTGTTCGACCAGCCCGGTGCACGTCCCGCAGGATGCGCTGGCCTTGGTCGTCGCTTTGATCGCGCCCAGATCAGAGGCACCCGCCGCGATGGCGTCTTCGATTTGTCCTTTGCAGATACCGTTGCAGCCACAGATCTCCGCGTCACGCGGTAAGGCTGCAACAGCTGCTAAAGGGTCCAGGGGGGGCCCCCCTTGGTAAGCCGGGCCGAAAATCAGCGTATCGCGCATGTCCGCGATGTCGGTCTTGTCGCGTATCAGGCCAAAGAACCAGTTGCTGTCGGCGGTGTCGCCATACATCACCGCCCCGATAACCACGTTGTTCTTGATCACCAGACGGCGATAGACACCCCGCGCCGGATCGCGAAAGACGATATCCTCGCGCCCCTCGCCATCGGCAAAATCGCCCGCACTGAACAGATCACAGCCCGTCACCTTGAGCTTGGTCGACAGCTCTTTCGGGACAAAGGTCGATGACTGCCCCAGCAGGGTCTGCGCCGCCACCTTTGCCTGATCGTACAGCGGTGCCACCAGACCGAACAGCGCGCCATTATGTTCCACGCATTCCCCGACCGCCAGCACGTCAGGGTCGGAGGTCACCATCTGGTCATCTACATGGATGCCCTTTCCAACGGCCAAGCCTGCGCCCTGCCCGAGTGCCACGTTGGGGCGGATGCCCACGGCCATGACCAGTAAATCGCAGGGCAGTTCCGTCCCGTCATCCAGCAGCAGGGCACGGACCTTTCCGTTCTCGCCCAGGATCTCCTTGGAGTTTGCGGCGCATTTGACGGTGATGCCCTTATCCGTCAGGGCGCGGCGCAGCAGATAGCCTGCGGCCTCGTCCAATTGCCGCTCCATCAAATGCCCCATGATGTGCACAACGGTCACGTCGACGCCGCGGGCCGCCATGCCTGCCGCCGCCTCCAACCCCAGCAGCCCGCCGCCGATCACGACGCATTTACTGCCTTCGCCCAACCCCATCATCCGTTCGGTGTCTTCCAGATCGCGGTAGGCGATGACGCCGTCCAGATCGTGACCCGGCAAGGGGATCATAAAGGGGTTCGATCCGGTGCCCAGAACCAGCTTGTCATAGGACACCGTGCCATTCTCGCCCGTTACCGTCTTTGCTGCGCGGTCTATTTCCAGCACCTTTTCGCCAAAACGGCAGGTGATGTCATTTTCGGCGTACCATCCATCATCATGGGTCACGATGTCGGCATAGGTCTTCTCTCCCGACAGGACCGGGGACAGCATGATGCGGTTGTAGTTGCCCCGTGCCTCTGCGTTGAAAAGGGTGATGTCATAGGCTTCGCGGTCCTGTTCCAGAAGGTGCTCCAGCACCCGACCGGAGGCCATACCGGCACCGATAACGACAAGTTTCTGTTTCATGGTCTCACTCCGCCGCGATTGCTTTGGGTTTCGGTGTCCCGCCGGAGGCAGGTGATTTCGGCGCATTGCCGTGTTCGTATTCCTCGAGGAAATCGAGCACTTCTTGCCGGTAGCTGTAATAGTCGGGGTGTTCGAGCAGCGCCTTGCGGGTGCGTGGACGCGGCAGATTTACGTCGGTGATCTTGCCGATGGTGGCTTGGGGTCCGTTGGTCATCATCACCACGCGGTCGGCCAGCAGGATCGCCTCGTCCACATCATGGGTCACGCAGATCGCCGTCACTTTGGTGCGCGACCAGACTTCCATCAGCACTTCCTGCAATTCCCAGCGGGTCAGACTGTCGAGCATGCCGAAAGGTTCATCCAGAAGCAGCAGTTTGGGCGATAGGGCAAAGGCACGGGCGATGCCGACGCGCTGTTTCATCCCGTTCGACAGGCTGGCGGCATTCTTGTCCATACTGTCTGCCAGCCCGACACGTTCAAGGTAGTATTCCACCACATCCTGACGTTCCGCCTGCGACGCGCGGGGATAGACTTTGTCGACACCAATGGCGACGTTCTCCTTGGCCGAGAGCCACGGGAACAGATTGGGCGACTGGAACACGACGGCGCGTTCGGGGTCTGCACCTTGGACGTTCCACCCGTCCAGACGGATCGCACCTTTCGAGATCGGGTTCAGCCCCGCAGCCATCGTCAGCACAGTGGATTTACCGCAGCCCGAATGCCCGATCAGCGAGATAAATTCGCCCCTGTTGATCTTGAGATCAAAGTTCTCGACCACGGTCAGCGGCCCTTTCGGCGTCGGATACACCTTGTCGAGCTGCGAGAAATTCAGGAATTTTTCCTGGATGGCACCTTCCTGCGCCTTGGAGACTGCCGCGGGCACTGAATGGATCGGCGTGACATTGGGCAGCATACGCGTTTCTTCGACTTTCGCGGCGATGCCGATGTCCATCAGATAGGTCGTGACCTGCCCGCGCAATGCCTTGAATGCCGCGTCATTGTTCATCGCAATCCGGTCGCGGGGGCGGGGAATGTCGACTTTGAATGCCTCCCCAAGCGTGCCGTCCGGATTAAGGGCGATGATCCGATCCGCCAGAATGATCGCTTCATCCACATCATTGGTGATCAGGACGCAGGTTTTCTTGTCTTCGTCCCAGATCGCCTCGATCTCATCCGCGAGATTGGCGCGGGTCAGGGCGTCGAGCGCCGACAGCGGCTCATCCAGCAGCAGCATTTCGGGGTCCATCGCCAGGGCGCGTGCCACATTGACCCGCTGGCGCATCCCTCCGGACAATTCAGCAGGGCGGCGCGTGGCCGCATGGGACAGGCCCACCATGTTGACATAGTGATCGACCTTGGCCGCCCGTTCGAGTTTGGAGAGATCAGGGAACATCGTATCGACAGCAAGCCTGACGTTGCCCTGCACGGTCAGCCACGGCATCAGAGAATAGTTCTGAAAGATCACACCGCGTTCGCGGCCCGGTTCGGTGATGGGCTTTCCCTTGTAGGTCACGCTGCCCGAGGTCGGCTGCTCTAGCCCCGCCATCAGATTGATCAACGTGGTCTTGCCGGTGCCCGAGAACCCGAGGATGACGACGAATTCACCTTCGGCAACCTCAAGGGAGATGTCCTTGAGAACGGGTTGGGTGCCATAGGTTTTGGTGACATTGTTGAAGTTCAAGATACCCATATCGATCACCGGTTATTCGAGAAGGTGAACATGGACTGGAGCGCATACATCACACGGTCCAGAAGGAAGCCGATGATGCCGATGGTCAGCACCGCGACCATGATCCGCGCCAGACTTTGCGAGCTGCCGTTCTGGAATTCATCCCAGACGAATTTTCCAAGCCCGGGGTTCTGCGCCAGCATTTCCGCCGCGATCAAAACCATCCAGCCCACACCAAGCGACAGCCGCAGCCCGGTAAAGATCAATGGCAGCGCCGAGGGCAGCACCAGTTTGGTGATCTTGGTATAGGTATTCATTTTCAGCACGCGACTGACGCTGACAAGATCCTTGTCGATGCTGGCGACGCCAAGGGATGTATTGATCAGCGTGGGCCAGAGCGAGCAGAGCGTAACAGTGATCGCCGAGATGAGGAACGACTTGGAGAACATACCGTCATTGGTGCTATAGACGGCTGATACGATCATGGTCACGATGGGCAGCCATGCCAGTGGCGAGACCGGTTTGAAGATCTGTATCAGCGGATTCAGCGCCGCATTCGCCGTTACAGACAGGCCCGCAGCGATGCCCAATGGGATCGCAACGATCGACGCAATGAGAAAACCGAAAAGCACCGTTTTGATCGAGGTCCATATCTGGTCGTAGTAGGTTGGCTTGCCTGTATAGGCGCGATCACGCACACGATCTGTGTTGCCACTTGCGATATGCTTGGCGTTGCGCGCCTCTTGCCGCTCGTAGAAGGCGGCCTCGCGTTCGCCCTCGCGGATGGCGTCCTGATGCAACTCGCCCACCTGCTCCCAGACTTGGGCAGGGCCGGGCACAGCCCCGAGCGAGGTTTGAACCTTGGGGGCCAAGCTTGCCCAGAGGGTCAGGAAGATCGCAATCGCCAAGAGCGGCACGCCTAGAAGCCGCCAGATCTCGCCCGCCTGCGCGCGCGGATTATCCCCCGCAGCGGCCTTCAGGATCGGTGTCATCCAAGACAGGCCAAAGACGCTGAACCATGCATCGGCCTTGTTGATCCGGGCAAAGCGCCGCGCGCGGCGGGCTTCGATATCGAGTGTGTTTGTGTCAATCGCGGTCATATCGGCTGTCCAATTGCTGCTTTTGATGAAAGTGGCTCCCTCCCCCTTCCGCTTTGCGGTGTGGCAAAGCGCGGGGGCGGGGTTTAGCCTTCGACCTTGCTGTCGACGACCGTTTGACCGGACTTCAGACCGATGGGCAGGCTGTCGATATAGGCGTTCGGCGCGCGTCCGTCGTAGCTGATCCCGTCGATGATATCGGCAGCCGGTGTCGGTGCTTTGAAGCCGTCGCTATCCCAAGGGAACGCCGCTTCGTCGGCCATACCCTCGTCCACCAGCAGCCTTGCGGCCTGTAGGTAGATGTCCGGGCGATACACGTCTGCAGCCGTCTCGAAATACCATTCATCCGGCTTTGTCTCGTCGATCTGGCCCCAGCGACGCATCTGGGTCAGATACCAGATCGCGTCTGAATAGAACGGATAGGTCGCATTGTAGCGGAAGAAGACGTTGAAGTCGGGGGCGGGGCGCACATCCCCTTTCTCGAACTCGAAAAAGCCGGTCATGGAGTTGGCGATCACATCCGCATCCGCGCCCACATATTCAGAGCGCGACAACATCTCCACCGCTTCCTCGCGGTTGGCGTTGTCGTTGGCATCAAGCCACATTGCCGCGCGGATCAGTGCCTTGGTCAGGGCCAGCGTGGTGTTGGGGTTGTCCTCGGCAAATTCGGCGGTAATGCCAAAGACCTTCTCGGGGTTGTTTTTCCACATGTCGTAGTCGGTGATCACCGGCACGCCGATCCCTTTGAAAACCGCCTGCTGGTTCCAAGGCTCACCCACGGCGTAGCCCGATATCGTCCCCGCTTCCATTGTCGCAGGCATCTGCGGTGGCGGCGTCACGGACAGCAGCACATCCGCATCAATCTGGCCGGAAATATCTTGCGCGCTATAGTAGCCGGGTTTCAGTCCGCCCGCCGCAAGCCAGTACCGGATCTCGTAGTTGTGGGTCGAAACGGGAAAGACCATGCCCATATTGAACGGCTCGCCGCGGTCCTTATAGCCCTCGACCACCGGAGCCAAAGCACTGGCGCTGATGGGATGCTGCGGCCGACCATCGTCCATCGTGGGCACGTTCGGCTTCATCTCGTCCCAGATGTCATTGGAAACGGTGATCGCATTGCCGTTCAGGTCCATCGAGAAGGGCGTGATGATATGCGCTTTGGTGCCATAGCCGATCGTTGCCGCGAGCGGTTGGCCCGCCAGCATATGCGCGCCGTCCAGTTGGCCGTCGATCACGCCGTCCAGCAGTACTTTCCAGTTGGCCTGCGCCTCAAGCCTGACAAAAAGCCCCTCGTCCTCAAAGTATCCCAGCTCGTAGGCCACGGCCAAAGGTGCCATATCGGTCAGCTTGATAAAGCCAAAGGTCAGCTCCTCTTTCTCGAGCGCCAGCATTTCGGCCGACGCCGCGGTCGCCAGCAGACTTGTCGAGGCGAGCAGGAGTGCGAATGTATTTTTCATGGGTCATGTCCTTTCATGGCCCCGAAGGGCAGAAACGAAAAAAGCCGCACGTATGGTTCACGGGGAAGAAATCCGTGCTCCGTACGAGCGGCATTGCTCTGAGTGATGTGCGACCAGCATTGGTCAGCGGTATAGGTCGGACAACGTTGTCCCTTGGCATCAAGGGTGGCTCATAGACGCAGCTTCACGCAACGAATTTTCTGCATTGCGGCAGCTTTTCAGAGGCCCATGCAGAAGCCGCTTAAGAATTCATCGCACAGCTGCGGTGAAATCAAACGTTCTGCCGTCAAAAAAGGCGTCGGGCGAAAGAATCATCTCTCCCCGCGCGGATGCTACAGATGTTGGCAACGTCATCGCCCCTTCGGTTTTCTCGGAGGATTGGGGCATATCAGCGCCGATATCAGACAGATTCTGGCGGAAAAGATCGGCGCGAAAACAGGTTTTGGCTTTCTCGATTCCCGCGGCGTCGGCACCCAGATGATGCGCGATCCAAGCCGCCTGACTGCGCCACGGGAAAGAGGCGGCATGGCTGTGGAACTGCAAGAACCGGTCCACCGTGACCGGAGAGGCCCCTGTTCGGGGGACGATATGCCCGGTCAGCGCCGGATCGATCAAATCGGGCGACATGCTCAGGTGTTCACTGCGGCCCAAAATCTCGACCGCAAGCGGCTTGTTTCCCGGCGCATCAAGCCAGGCCGACGCCTGGTATACCGCCCGCATCAGACGACGCACGCTGTCCTCGTTCTGCGTGGCCCACTCATGTCGCGCGGCAAGCACCTTCTCCGGCGCGAACTGCCAGACATCGCGGCCCGCCATCATCAGCTTGGCAACATTATTCTGCACGGCCACACCGCCCCAGGGCTCGCCCACCCAAAAGGCATCGACAAACCCGTCCGAGACCGCATCCGCCATGCGCATAGGCGGCACGGTGACTTCCTCGATCTGGAGGTCGGGCGCTTGCGCGGCCCAATAGGACAGCAGCAGCCGATGCATGGAATAGTGGAAAGGGATACCCACACGCAGCGGTTTGGCACCGCGCGCGCTGAGCCCCGACAGCAATGCAGTCGTGTCCCCAAAGCGCACATCCTCCAATGCGGAAGCAACAGCGTTAGAGACGCCGAACACCGTGCCGTTCACGGATAAGACCATCAGCGCATCTACCCGCGCGGGCAATCCGCCCATCCCGATGGACATGGCCACCGGCATTGGTGACAGCATATGCGCGGCATCCAGATGCCCCAGTGCCAGCATATCGCGCAGCGCAGACCACGAAGGCTGACGCAAAAGATTAAGCGCGAGCCCCTGTTCGGCAGCAAATCCCAGCTCTTTCGCGATGACCAGCGGGGCGCAATCAACCAACGGGACATAGCCACAGTTCAGAACAACCTCGCTCATGACAACAGATCCGCTGCCGTCACCAATGCTTGTGCCACATCGATGACCTTGCGATTCTGGCTCATCGCGGTGGTGCGCAGCAGCTTATAGGCGTCATCCTCGGACATGCCGCGTTGGCGCATCAGGATCCCCTTTGCGCGGTCGATCGTCTTGCGATCCTCCAGCGCTTGCTTGGCAGCATTCAGTTCGAAGTGGAATTGACGCATCATTTTGAAGCGCGCGATGGCCGTTTGCAGCACGGGTTTGATCCGGTCCATCTGAAGACCATCCACCACATAAGCGCTGACCCCGGCATTCAGCGCCGCCTGCGTCAGGTTCTCATCCGTCTGGTCCACAAACAGCGCGACCGCCCGCTTGGTCGTCTCGGTCGCGTGAGAGATATGTTCAAGCGTATCGCGGTCCGGGTTTGTCAGGTCGATAAGAACGATATCCGGTGAAAATTCCCTCACCGTCTGGTTCAGTTCCGACATCTGCAGCAAAGCCTTGACGTCAGACCAACCCGCTTCGCGCAGTGCATCCACGATGTCACGCACGCGTTCGGGGTTTGGCTCTACAACCAGGATACGCAGATCTGCATTCATGCATTTTGATCCGCGATCATCGGTGCAACTTCAATCCGGCATCCCTCGTGCGCCAGCGGCTTACGACATGCTTAGCCCAAACAGCGAGCAGAAAAAACGCATGTGCCAATCTGTTGTGCAGAATAAAACAGTCGCTCGACCACAGCGGTGCCAGCCATTCAGGTTTACACCAGAGCTACGGGCAGCCCACCCGCGGGCCGGAATGTGGGACCATCACGACATCCGGCTGTGGGCCGTCAATGATCCGGTGGCAGCAGCGACAGACCTAATCGCTTGGCCGCATCCAGCGCGGCCTCATGATGCAGGGGCCACGCTTGCGTCAGCCCTTCGATGATCAACAACAGCGCGGTATCGGCCCCCTTCAACGCGGTCGCCGCTGCGGCCCTTTCCGCGACCTCTGCCTTGTGACGTTCCAGTAAGTCGCGCAGCGGCTGACTGCCCGGTTCAGCGGCCACTGCAGCATGAAAGAGGCAGCCATGCGCGCTCTCGGTCGCCATCCAGTTTCCAACGCGGGTCAGTATCGTATCAAGCGCCTCGCTCGGGTCCTCTGGCAGGTCATCAAACACGCGGGCGAGATAGCGCTGATGCCGGTTCTCCAACGCAGCAAGCACCATTTCCGCCCGGGACGGCGTGTATTTGTAAAGCGTGCGAAGGCTCACGCCCGCAGCATCCCGCAGGTCTTCGACGCTGGGCTCGGCAAAGCCCCGATTGGCAAAGGCGCGTTCAAGCCCTGCGGATATCTTGCTCATCATATCGGTCATGCTTGACGATGTAGAACGATCCCTCTACCTACGCAAGTAGAGCAATCATTCTACATCGGAGTTTTCCCCTATGACGCTTCCTGAAACGATGAAAGCTGTACGCCTCACCGGCCATGGCGGGCTGGACAAGCTTGAATGGTGTGACGACGCTCCGGTGCCGCAACCCGACGCTGGCGAGGTCTTGATCCGTGTGGGCGCATCGGCGGTGAACAATACCGACGTCAACACCCGAACCGGCTGGTATTCGAAAGCGGTGCGGGGCGACACAGGGTCGGCCGCAACCGAGGGCTACGCGGGGGCGTCGGATGCCGACGGCGGCTGGTCCGGTGCGCTCAGCTTTCCGCGCATCCAGGGCGCGGACTGCTGCGGAGAGATCGTTGCGGTTGGTGACGGTGTGGACGCTGCGCGGATCGGTCAGCGCGTGCTGGTGCGGCCGATGCACCGTCCGGCCGGTGCCGGACCAGATGCGCTCGTGACCTTCGGCTCGGAGCGCAATGGCGGCTTTGCGGAATACACTACCGTGGGCGAGGAAAACGCACTACGGATCGAAAGTCCGCTTTCGGATGTCGAACTCGCGTCCTTTCCTTGCGCATTCTCCACCGCCGAAGGCATGATCCAACGCGCCGGATTGGGGGACGAGCGCGTCTTGATCACCGGCGCATCCGGCGGCGTCGGATCGGCGGCGGTGCAACTGGCCAAGCGGCGCGGTGCCCATGTCACGGCCTCTACCAGCCCGGCGAAAATGGAGGCGCTGAAAACCCTCGGCGCGGATGCGGTGATCGACCGCAATGAGCCTTATCCGAATGATGCCTTCGACGTCGCGCTCGACCTTGTAGGGGGGCCGCACTGGCCCGAACTGCTTGATGCTTTGGTGCCACGGGGGCGCTACGTCACGTCTGGCGCGATTGCCGGTCCGATCGTCGAACTTGATCTGAGGACGCTCTACCTCAAGGACCTGACCCTCATCGGGAGCACCCGGCAAGACCCACGCGTATTCAGTGATTTGGTCAGCTACATCGAAGCAGGCGAGATCAAGCCCGTGGTCGCCGAAACCTATCCCTTGGCTGACTTGCACGCGGCGCAGAAGGCATTTCTGGAAAAGTCGCATATGGGCAAGATCGGCGTGACAATCGCAGACTGACATTCACGAGGCACAGGTTACAGCCTGCATAAGGCACGGCCTGCTCACAAGGGTCGAACCGGACCTTCGCCGCTGATGGCGTGGAGGTCCGGTTTCGCGCAGACCGTAAGAACGTCTCGCATCTTTGCCATCATTAAATGCGCAATCGCTGCACGCCGTGTCGCATACATCCAGCTGGCCAATACAGCCAGGCCGCCCCCTTACCTCCACGCGTTCGGCTTTCCCCGCAAATAAGCCACGCTCTCAGGCAGGAATGGTGACCCCGGCAGGATTCGAACCTGCAACCTGCCCCTTAGGAGGGATGCGTTCATAGCGCTATTCCTTTTGTGATTTCTTGCTGTTGGGTGTTTGTACAGCGTCATCCTGTACGTGGTTTGTACGAAAACGTGCTCTGATATCGGCCTCATCCGTTTCTGCGTGGGCATAGATCCGCATGGGCAAATTGGGGTCTGACCAGCGTCCAGCCTTTGCAGCTGTGACGGGATCGACGCCCTGACGGACAACAAGCTCCGTGAAGAAGCCGTGCCGTCCTGCGGGATGCGCAGAAAGATACGGGATACCCGCACGCTTGCAGATCGTCTTCCAGCGCGTGTTGTAACCGGTGGAGCTGCCATAGCCGAAAACACGCGCCTTCATCAGTTTGCCGGTCTTGCGGTTCTTGGGGCGCTTAGGCGGCAAGGCCAGCAACTCGTCCATCATCTGAGGCGAGACGGTGATCCAACTCTCCGGATGGCCCTTTTGCGCTTTCACGCGGACTTTGTTCTCGTGCGGTCGAAGGTCATCAGGCTCCAGTGATACGGCCTGATCAATCCGCGCCGCCGTCTCGAACATGAACCGGACCAAAGCGGCGTTGTATGGGTCAGCAGCCCTGCAGAAAGCCTCGATCCATTCCTTGTCAGCTGGCGTGCGCTCGACGCGGCTGGGCTTCCCGCGTCGCTTGTCCTGCGCGATCCGTTCAAACTTGTCGTAGGGCTTCACGCGGATCAGCGGCGTGCCTTCCAGCTCATGCGCGTTGTTGATCACCGCACTCGCGGGCGTCACGATCTCGCGCCACCAAGTATCGGTCGATGCCTTGGGTTTCAGCTTTGGCCCAAGGCTTTTCAATAGCGCGCCAGAAATCGAACCTAACGACAGGTCGCCGATTGCTTCGACAATCGGGATCAACTGCTTTGCCGCTTTAGGGGACGGGTTGTAGAGCATGATTGCATCAGAGAACGTCTTGCTCGGTTCGTCGCCCACAACATAGCGACGGATCTGACGTTCGGTCTCATGGTTTATCCAGTCCCGTGCGCCCTCTTCTGTAGATGCCTTAGTGCTTCGCCGGTATGGGCCGGCGATTGGCCTGCCGTTGTATTCAATCCACCCCTTGGCCCAGTAGACACGGCCCCTCTTGTAAATTTGGAGCGGCATGACTGGCCTCCTTCAAAAATCGTATCAATCTGCGCGGGCGTGATCAGCATGGTCCGCCCAAGGCGGTAAAAAGCGCCGGTCTCATTGGCGCGCTCTCGCAATGTGCGTTCTGAAATGTCGATCCCCATCCCGGCCATTACTTCGACCCACTGCGCAGGGGTTTTACCAAGCCCCAGGATCTGAGAGCTGTCTGAATAGTTAGTCTCTGCCATTTCAGTCGTCCTTATCCGCTTAAGTTGAGTCAGCGACACGCATGGAATCGCTTGTTCTGCACCTTCTGACGTGGTCAGATGTGATTAACTGTAAATGTTCGTCATTTTTTGCAAAGCTCGCGAATTTCGGCGAAGTAGTCAATTGGAAAATTCAGATGCCGCAGAAACATGCTGATCTTTTTGCTGCAATGGGTGCTCGTCTCACCATTGCTCGCAATGAAATCGGCTTCTCACAAGCGGCCATGGCCGAAGCTATCGGTGTCTCACCGCGCGCGTATCACAGCTACGAAAAGGGCCAGCGAGGAATGCCTGTAGAAGCCTTGGTCGCGATGGGTGAGCGGTTCGAGGTGGACGTGCCCTGGCTGCTACTCGGCACCAAATCCATTCGGGCTGGGCATGATTTCGATGCCCTCAAACACATCGAAAGCTCACTGGATCAGCACCTCACCGAAGAGGGAATAAAGATCAAAAGCGAAAAGCGCGGGGCCATCGTGGCCCGTTGGTATCAATCGCATGTCGAAGGCCGTGAAGTGACGGATGACGACGTGCACACATGGATCGAGTTGGTAAGGGAGTAATCTGGTGAACAAGGCAAGCAAACGCTGGAACATGTTTCGACACTCAGTCTTGGAGCGCACCCGCCGTGAGGTGATCGAACCTTTTGAGCGGCTTTACCTGACCTTCCTGGGAACCAGCGTGTTCTACCTGATTGGCTTGGGCCAACTATCGTTGGCACAACAGCCCGCCGAATACTCGGTTTTGGCTGCGATCTCCATTATTGCAATCGCCACAGCTGGCTTCGCACTTCCATTTTTGACAGGTGCGGTGCTGACCTTACGCGCGGCCGATCGAAAACTGGAACGTCTTCAACGCGGGTGATCCGATGGCCTTCGGTATTTTCATCCATCGCAGCGACTCGATCTACGACGACATCCCCTCGGAGCGGTATCAGTTTCCCAAGCAGTACCTCTCGCGCGCGCAACAGTGCGAAGGGGATTGGATCGTCTACCTGGAGCCAAGTAAGGTCAAAGAGACCAAAGGGTATTTTGCTGTCGCCAAGGTGCAGGAAATCATTCCGGATCCAAGGAAGCCGGACATGTTCTTGGCGGTCATCGAGCCAGGAACGTATCTTGATTTCGGCGACCCTGTTTCATTCCGGGACGAGAATTCGATCATCGAAAGAGGATTGCTGAACGATCAAGGCAAGATATCTGGACGCGCGCAGGCCGCGGTAAGAACCCTGTCAGCTGAAGACTTTGCCCGAATAGTCGAACGTGGACTTGGACGAGATGAGGACATCCTGCCTCGCGTGGGCGACACGATGCAGATGCCAGGGTTTCAAGATGCTCAAACACCTTTCCAACACATGCCTGCACGGGAACGCGTCAACCAGCTGACCAATCGCGCGGTTCGCGATCGTAATTTCAGAAAGAACGTCCTGCGCGCCTACGGCGAACGCTGTGCCATCACTGGTTTACGCCTGATCAATGGCGGTGGCCGCGCTGAAGTGGAAGCCGCCCATATCAGACCAGTGGAGCATGACGGCCCGGACATCGTCAGCAACGGTCTCGCCCTGTCCGGAACCGCGCATTGGATGTTTGATCGCGGTCTCGTTGGGCTAGCAGACGACCTGACTATTTTAGTTTCCCGTCAGAGCAACGACATCGAAGCCGTGACGTCAATGATTAACGGGTCCGGAAAGGTCTTGGTACCGGATCGCATCGCCAACCGGCCAAGAACTGAGTTTGTAACCTGGCACAGAGAGAATTGTTTTAAGCAGTAATGGCCTATCTATTCTTAGACGACAGTAAGCACCACAGATCCGGATTTTCCCTTGCGGCATTCGCTATTTGTGATGCGGATCCCAAAGAGGAAATGGGCGCCCTCTTTCGCGAGTATGGCTTCGATCCGGGCACGTTCGAGTTCAAGTCTTCTGCAACCATGAACGATAACAATGATCTTCAAGCGCTGCGTGGCAGCTTGAAACACTTTATCGCACGCAACTGCAAAATGGCCCTATGCGTCGTAGATAGTGCAGATGACACACAAACATTAGGCCCGGCATCGTTGACGCTTTTGCGTAGCGCACTGAAGCATCCCCGGCTCGAGGGTCAGCAGCATGAGGTCTTCTTGGATGAAGGCCTCTTCAAACATAAAAGCGCGGCTGAGGCTTTAGTTTCGGGCGATCTGGAGCTCCAAGGCTGCAACTTCCACTTTGAACAGGATTCCAAGGCGGTAATGGGTATCCAACTTGCGGACATCATGGCCCATACGTGCAGCATTATGCTGTTGGAAGCACTCGGTGATATTAGCAAAAAGGTGATCGTCAACGCCCCTGGGGACAGCGTATATGATGGTCTCGAGGTCGAACTCGGCTTCGAGATGTGGGCCGGGATCCGCTACGCATTTCTCAGCCAAAACAAGCCGAACCCAAAAGACGATTTCGACCTAGCAAACGTCAACGTTTATCCTTGGGGGTTGTTCATTGATGAGAGCGTCAACGAACGAGTTGCGCCTGTAGCGATGGACCGTTTTGGGGAAAACTATTTAGGTTGTATTCATTGACGATCAGCAAGTGACGATAAGGATTAACAAGTTCACACACATCGCGAATTTCCAGATTATGGGAAACTCAAAGTCGCCAAATCCATACCGCAATATTTTTTCGGCCTTACACATAGCTAAATACTCGGAGCAGTTTTGAACAAGACAAGAAAAAAAGTTGAAAAAGTCAGAGTCTCAAGGGCTGGGCACACCTTCCACGAAAGGTGGGCTGCACGGCGTGCGCTTCAGCTTGTGTTCCCCAAAGATGATCTTTTTGCAGTCGTTGTTGAGGGCCTATCCCCAAATGAAAATCTGAAGTGGGGGCAAGAGGCCGAGGACATTGCCGATCTCACTCTTTTTTATGGGTCTGGCGATACTTTTGAGACCTGCAGCTCCCAGCAAATTTTGCAGTTCAAATACAAAGAGGCTGAAGAACCGGTCACCTCTTCCTATCTAAAAAAAACGATCAAGAAGTTTTCTGCGTCGCTTCGCGAGATCAGAAAAAGTGTTTCGAGCGCAGACATCGCGAATAAGCTATCATTCGGGTTCGTAACAAATGCCAAATTCTCTAGAGACCTATGGAATGCTATTGAGTGTTTGAAGTCAGGTGGCGTACCGAAGACCCAGAGTGGTAAATCACAACTTAGATATCTCGAGGCTTGGTGTAAGGAGGAGAAGATCGAAGCACGGGAGATCTTCCCGTTCATCGAGTTTCGCGCTGCAACAAGTGATCTTCCTGCTCAGAACCGATCTCTTCGACGAACGGTTAGCGATTGGTCTGCCGGAGCCACCGGACAGGCCGCAAAAAGGTTGTACGCTCTGGTTGAGCTTGTGCGAGAGAAGGCTCAAATCGAGGGGCAGGGAAACAACTCGATCACACGTGAAGATGTCCTCGATGCCCTGGAGTGTGATGAGGATCAGCTGTTTCCTGCGGATACTCGCTTCGTTGATGTTGGTGAAGTTGTCGAGCGCTCTACCCTTCACGATGTCAAAGACGAAATCGAAGCGAGCAGTATCCCCTTATTTCTTTACGCTGATGGCGGCGTCGGAAAGACGGTATTCATCCAAAGCCTCGCTTCACATCTGAGGGAGTCGTTTGAGGTTGTAATTTTCGATTGCTTCGGTGGTGGGGCATATCGCTCAGAGGCCCAGGCGCGTCATATGCCGAAAGTGGGTTTGCTACAGATCATTAACGAACTAGCAACACGCGGACTCTGTGATCCGCTTCTTCCCTCCGACAGCGATCAGTATGGATTGATTGATGTCGCCCGCAAGCGTCTCAAACAAGCGAGCGAAACCGTCCAAAACCAGTCCGCAATGCAGGGTGTACTGATTGTGTTGGACGCCGCAGACAATGCGCAGTTGGAAGCCAATGCGCGCAATGAAGATGCGTTCCCAAGGCTTTTACTCGCATCACTAAGTGCTGTCCCCTTAGACGGCGTGAAGCTGTTGCTTACTGCGCGCCCCCACAGAATGGATAGTGTTATCGGAAAGAGCCGGTCAACGCGTCTTGAGCTAAAGCCGTTTACAGAAGAGGAAACGCGGGAGTTCCTTGCGACACGGCGCGATGAGATAACGGATGTCGAATTCTCAACAGCGATGGCGCGTTCTCAAGGTAACGCAAGAGTCCTCGATTACTTGGTTGAAAGCTGGGATTCGAACGTGTCCGGCAACGCGCCGAAAACCAAGATTTCAGTCGAAGAACTTATTGCTGAGAAATGCAAGGAAATATTCGATGACCTATACACAGCAGGTTGGAGCGAGATTGAAGTTCGTGAATTCTTTGCCGCCTTGTCGCTCCTTCCGCCGCCGATTCCACTGACTGAATTAGCCAGGGCATTGGGTTGGTCGGCCTCACAGGTCAACAGCGCTGCATCCGATCTTGCGCCGATGCTTGAACTGGTCAGGCATGGGGCGATCTTTCGTGACGAACCCACTGAAACCTACATCAAAGACCATTATGCTAGCGAGATTTCTGCGCAGCAATCCATTGCGCAGCGACTTCAAGTGCATCAGAAGGACTCAGTCTACGCCGCAGAAGCGCTCCCACATTTCCTCGTAGTCATCGGCGATAGCAACAGAGCTTTCCAACTCGCAAGTTCGGATGAGTTTCCGACAGAAATCGAATCCGAGTATGAGCGTCGTCGATTGAAGCTTACTAGGCTCTATGCAGCATTTTCGCTGGCGACGCGTGAACAAGACCTCGACCGCGCTTTGAGTCTGTCGATGCAACTCTCGCAAGTGGCTTCAGCCAATACGAAGGGCGATCAATTCATACGGCAGTCTCCTGCATTGGCAACAATTCTCGGAGGCTCGGATACTTCCCGCCGCTTGTTCAATGATCGATCCGGTTGGCGTGGGGCACGTGACACGAGGCTAATCGTTGCTCATTGCTTTTCAAATGATTTTGATGAAGCTCGCATTCATCAAAATAGAGCGATTGGTTGGATTAATTGGTATATTCACAGAGATGATGAGAGCAAACGTTTTGATCGCTCGGGACTGGAGGCCGGTGATCTCGCTGCAGTAATGTTTTTGAGCGTGTTGAAGGACGAGTTCTTTTCGTTCAATCGGAATATCCAGCTATGGCATTTCAAGTTTGCCCTCTCGGTCGTAGAAGAACTCATTGCCCTGTGCGCACAACACGAAGCGTCGAATGGCAGTAAGGCCCTACATAACCTAGTGAAGTTTGCAGCATCGAAAAGGTGCCTGTCTCTTACCCTGCAAATCGGTCTCCTCTCCAACGAACATGGCCTCTCAAGAAGCCAACTCAGGGCAATTTCACGAGCGGCTAGTTCGCTTTCATTTCGATACAAAAAGAAGGTGCCGGAGGATTCCTCCGATTACGAGATGGAACTGCAAGGTGCTATCGCTAGTGCCGCGATGGGCTCACTCATCGTGAACTCCAAGCAGTCGGCAACGCGACTACTGAGACTATACCGCCATCGCAGGCCATCGAGTTACGAATATGGAGAGCGGCATGGCATGAACAGGGTGTGGATGCCTGTTCAATCGGCCTGCATGAAAGCATGGTCAGCGGGAGAAGAGCTATCGCTGCAACACCTTTTGCCGCAAGATGTCAAAACAAGCCGAAAGACAAAATCTATTGTCAGCGAAGCTGATCTCAGCACATTCCTTGATAGTCTCATCGTAACGAGAAATCAGAATGCGGGAACAAAGCGGAAGAACTCAGAGAAACGTAAACAGTTCTCAACGCACGAACGAGATGACATTGTGAAGGGCGTGGCTTGTGTCCTCAATTTAGTTACGCCAATTCAAGCAGCTATTCTATCCAAAACAGCACTTTCAAATGATGTGCTGGCTGCATTCCTAGCCATTTGGAAATCCGCCTTGAGGCCCAATGTTCATTGGCAAGCTGAGAGCGGAAGAGACAACGTTGCGCGACATGTTGGGGTTGGTCTTGCCAAACTTTTGCTTCGTCACTCCGAAACCGTCGAGAAGGGTGAGGCGAAAGAACTTATAGAAATCGTTGGAGCTAACCGGTTTTCGCTGGGTGATAAACTTGGCGTGTTAGCACTCATTGCTAAGCGCTCAAATCTTTCCGATGTCGCAGGAGAATACGCAGCAAAGATTTCCGCCGAAATTGTGAAGGATGACTACATAGAGCAACGCGGCGATTCCTATCGAAGCTTGGCTGCGTCGCTAATCCCAATGAGTATTGGTGAGGCAAAAGCTTACTACGCTCAAGGACTGGTGCAACTAGATCAGATGGGCGGTAACGATTTTGACCTGATCTACTCGGTTTTACACTTCGCGGCGGAGCAGCCTGGAGGGTTTGTAAAACCGGCACTTTCACACAGGCTCATGAACCTATGTCAAACGATATTCCAACATGAGCCGTCGAAGTTTGGATGGTATCTATTTGGACGCGCTGCTGCTTCCTCAATCGGCTTTCCGGCTGCGTACAAACTGATACGCTGGAGCGATCAGGATGTTGTGGAATATTCATACGGGCTGCCTCAGCTCGCCTGTTGTCTTGCCAAAGCAGGCAATCTCGATGCGCGCCGCGCGGCAGTGCTTCTTACTATCTGCGAGGATCATGGTTGGCACGAGTGGCAGGTTGGTAAGGGTCTGCACGATGTGCTCTCTGTTGCTGATCTGCAGGACAGAGCGGCGATTTTCACTCTTGTGACCGGAAAGCTTGAACAAGAGCACAGTTTCGGCGGATGGGAAGGATTGTGGGAGAGCTTGCTGCATTGTTTGGATGAATATGAAGAGATCAACGAAGATGGCTTGCGACGCCACCTCCAAGAGCAACGCGATGCCGCGCGGCACCGGCGCGAAATCGAAAATTCTAAGAATAACTACACTGGGGCAAGCGCTGAATACAGTGCCCAGCGACCGGGTAAGACGAACGATGAGCAGGATCGCGACAACGCCTTGGTGTCCATTGTTGCCAAGTGTGATCCAACATCAGCATCGTCTCTGGACACAGCAATTCAGGACGTTAAGGCCAGTGATGGGTTGCCTTTCGAAAACACCAATCGTCTGTTTGAGGAGCTACGAAAGATTTGCCCGTATGACAAACGGGTCAATTTTCTTGAGGCGCTTTGCGAGACTGCCGAGCTCGAATTTGACCGCGCGCTCGATCTCATAATCGAATGCACTAAAGATTGGGGGGCCAGCTCGGCGCATGTAAAGAACAGCGGCGCTGACTTGATCAAAAAACTCTTTGCGTTCAAGGGCTCCGAGCTGTTCGAGCTCCGACATTCGGGCATTCCCAGACAAATCAATCGCTTGTCCAAGCTATGCGGTGATCAAGAGTTTGTACTCCAGACAGTCTTAGAGACGATAGCTAAGGAGCGCCTTGAACTCGAGGGGGATGAATGGCTGCAACTGGCAACGAGCCTATCGAAGCACGCCGATCCCTCCACCGCTTTGAAGGCATTCGAAGACTTTCTAGCCGGGCCTTCCGCGAAAGTTGGTGATGAGATCGGTGAAGGAGCATATCGTGCTGATTTCGCAGGTAAGAGCGACGAAGGCGATGTTTTTGCGGATATCATTTGGCATTTGCTCGGGGATAGTGATGCCTTTGTCAGGTGGAATGCAGCTCGAAGCCTGAAGGGCATGCTGGACGTTGGCTTGACCCAAGACGTGGGGCGTTTGCTCGATCGGATTGATACGGAGAAAAACCCGTCACTGGCTTCCGACGAGCATCATTTTGCCTTTCTGAACGCCCAGCAATGGCTATTGATGGGATTGTCGCGCGCCGCTCTGCACCACGGAGAAGCACTCAAACCTCTGAAAGTAAGGATTGCAGCGCTAGCAAAACGGCCCGATCTGCACGTTCTCAACAAACTTCATATCGCCCGATGTTTGAAGAATATCGAAGGCAACGAACCCATGTACCCCGAACTTGAGGAATTGTGGTCGGAAATTCTATCGCCCCCGCTTGGTATCGTTGAACGTGACGGATGGCCGGAGAATAAGGATCGGCAGTTTGATTTCGACTTCGATTACGAATTTGACAAGTACAAAGTTTCAGACCTGGGAACACTATTTTTCCTTTCGAAAAACGAGGGCAACGATTTCATTACTGAAGAAGTGATGAAACGCTGGCCATGTGCAAAGAATATGTCAGACTTTCCCGGTACATATCGCTACGAACGCGAAGAAAGGTTTGAGACTTATCGCGAACACGTTCAAAGGCATGCTTGGCTACACGCGGCGACCACACTGGTGAAGAACATGCCCGTGGTGCGATCAACATACGACTGGAAGGATCGGAACCCTTGGCGCGAGTTTTTGAGGGAGGAAGATGTTTCCTTCGAGGACGGCTCATGGTTGTCAGATCACAAAGATCGAGTCCCGGCACAAGCGAGAGAACATCTCCTTGGGGAGCACAAGGACAACCAGGAAGCGCTTATCAGCAACGATGTGCTGTTTCGAAAGGTCGGGTTCACTGACGGGGCGGAGAACCGTTTCCTGCCACTGTTCGCACGTTGGAGATCGCTAGACGGCGTTCACGTTAGTCTTGTCTCCGCTCTGCTGCCAGAACGCGGAGCGGTTAAGCAATGCACGGCGTTCGCGAAGACGCCTGATCATGATCTTTGGTTGCCGAGTTTTGGCTCGGACGGGCGGATTGATCGATACAGGACGAAGGGGCTGTTTGACCCTCTGATTTGGGAGCCCGAGAAGTATCCCATTGGCATTGATGAACGCGATAAGTGGGCCACACGTGGTGCGATAGCCCGTCCAAAGTTGGGGCTGGCTCTAAATAAGCTTCTCGGATTGACCGCCGACGAAGATGAACGCTACTGGCAAGACAATACTGGGAAACAAGTCTTGAAGAGCGAAGTTTGGGGCGAGTGGAGGCCGGACCCCGATGGGCGTGGAAGCAGATATCAGGACGAGGGCGCCATCCTTTGGGCGAAGCGTGATTGGCTCGATGAGGTTCTCAAGTCATGCAAGATTAGTCTGATCTGCAAGCTCAGCTTTTCGAAGTACAAATCCAACAAGAGCTACGATGATACTTCAGGGGTAAAGGAACGCTATGTTGGCCTGAAGCGGAAAGGTGAATGCACGCGCTTCTGGCTTGCGAAGAAGGCATCAAAAACAGTTCACTAGAACCGTGTTGCCATCGGGCAATAGCGTGCGACCTGATCGAAGTTATTCGACTGCATCGGTTTTGCGATCATAGTAATGGATTTCAGATGATTTGAGGTCTCAGCAGATCGTGATGTTGGGAGCAGGTCAACGGCACATTAAAGTATATACTGAACACTAATTGAAGCGCAGGTCATACTCCAAGAAAACAGGAACTGTCACATTGAACAACACAATGACGGAGGCACAACTAGAGGCACAACTGCGGGCTGCCATTACCCAAGCATTTCCTTGGCTACCTTCCCAAGGGATATCTCATCAACTCAGCTTCACATTCAAATTGGGACACAATGAGGTCACCGTAGGAGGAGCGCTAAAAAATTTGGCGCGAGCCAGGTTAGATGTTCTCATTTCATTTCAGGGTAAGCACCTCGCCATCTTTGAGCTCAAACGTCCAGGAGTTGCCATTACAGACGATGACAGGGATCAAGGGCTGTCATATGCGAGGATATTACATCCTCAACCTCCGCTCGTTGTTGTGAGCAATGGGACCGACGTCTCAATGTATGGTAACCGCGCCATTGGCACCGCCTGCCTGACGCTTGGGCGATAATCTAAGACACG
>OJBD01000059.1_pt1 | contig 26912 bp, 24 predicted proteins | sample 1590481 | NCBI WGS metagenome assembly OJBD01 (sample SAMN05416811, study PRJEB24817) | seawater metagenome | isolation source: Sea water | place: Canada:Atlantic | collected 2013-07 | reverse complement strand
TAGATCGCTCGTCGGCAGCGTCAGATGTGTATAAGAGACAGGTTGTACCGGAATCCATCATGCCGAAATATGCGTTCCTTGCCGACACGCGGATTGACGCAGACCATGTGCAGGATCTGCTGAAAACCCACCGCTTTGTGGGCGTCCCCTATACGGACGAGCAGATCGAACAGGCCGCATCGGATTTCAAGGTGCAGGCTGACCCGGATGCCGACTATGACGCGATGCTTGCGCGGTATCCCGGTGCTGCGGTGTCGAACTTTGACGGTGCGCCCGAACTGACCGAGATGGACGCGCTGATCGCGTATTTGCAAGTGCTGGGGACGATGGTCGATTTCTCGACCTTTACCCCCGACGCCAGCCGATAAGGAGGTTTTGCAATGGATACCTATTCATTCCTGCGTCAGCTGGCAGACAGCTGGGTTCTGCTGGCGATGTTCAGCTTTTTCGTGGGCGTGATCCTGTGGGCTTTCCGGCCCGGCAGCTCTGACACCTATGCCGCCGTGGCGCGCATTCCGCTGCGCGAAGACGCGCCCGCTGCGTGCAGGGGCTGTAACGGCGCAGACTGCGCCGCCAAGAAAGGAGCCCGAAATGACTGATCACAAGCAAGACGATGTGACCGGCATCGAAACGACGGGCCACAGCTGGGACGGCATCGAAGAGCTGAACACCCCGCTGCCGCGCTGGTGGCTTCGGACGCTGTATCTGACGATCATCTGGGGCATCGGCTATAGTGTGGCCTATCCCGCGTGGCCAATGATTTCAGGGGCGACGAGCGGTCTGTTGGGCTGGTCCACCCGCGCCAATGTGGCGCAGGACATCGACGCGCACGCGCAAAAGAACGCGCAGCTGGTGACGGATTTGCTGGGCACCGATATGGAAGCGTTGCCACAAGATGCCGACCTCAACCGCTATGCTATCGCGCGTGGCGGGGCGGTGTTTCGCGCGAACTGTTCGCAGTGTCACGGGTCGGGCGCGGCAGGGGCCAGGGGCTATCCGAACCTGCTGGACGACGACTGGCTTTGGGGTGGCGCGATGGCGGACATCGAATACACGGTGCGCCATGGCATCCGCAACGAACAGGACGCCGATGCGCGCTACAGCCAGATGCCTGCTTTTGGCGCGATATTGGGCAAGGATGAGATCGCGGGGGTTGTTGAACACGTGATCTCGCTTTCGTCGTCGGACTTTGATGCGGCGCTGGCCGAAACGGGTGCCGAGGTGTTTGCAGATAACTGCAGCGCTTGCCACGGTGATGCGGGGCAGGGTGATCGCAGTCAGGGTGCCCCTAATATTGCCGATGCGATCTGGCTGTACGGCAGCGGCCGGCAGGCGCTGACCCAAACTGTGACGAATGCGCGTTTCGGCGTTATGCCCCCCTGGGGCGGGCGGCTGGAAGAGGCCGATATCCGCGCGGTTTCTGCCTATGTCCACTCTCTTGGAGGGGGGGAATAGCGTAGAAAGCTGACGGTGGCGGCTCTGCCCGAGCGCCACTGTCCATCCCCAAGGCGGTCCTGTTCGCAAAACGAACCGCTTTGGGGGTGTTTTTGACTCAGATCAAAGTGCGCTGTCTTGACCTTCGATAAGGTGGCGGTGCGAACAGGATACATCTGATGACACAAACGTCACCTCCATCTCTTTATGCCCCGCGAGTGCCGGTTTTTCCGCGCCGCGTCGACGGGTTCTTCCGCCGCTTTAAGTGGGGTATCATGGCCGTTACGCTGGGGATATATTATCTCACCCCGTGGCTGCGGTGGGACCGCGGGCCCAACTTGCCGGATCAGGCGGTGCTGATCGATCTGGCGCATCGGCGGTTCTATTTCTTCTGGATCGAGATCTGGCCCCATGAATTCTATTTCGTCGCCGGTCTGTTGATCATGGCGGGGCTTGGGTTGTTTCTGTTTACCTCTGCTTTGGGGCGTGTGTGGTGTGGTTATGCCTGCCCGCAAACGGTCTGGACCGATCTGTTCATCCTTGTCGAACGCTGGATCGAGGGCGACCGCAATGCCCGCGTCCGACTGCATCACGCGGGCTGGAGCGCACGCAAACTGCGCCTGCGCGTCACCAAATGGGTGCTTTGGCTGGGGATTGCGGTGGCGACAGGCGGGGCGTGGGTGTTCTACTTTACCGATGCACCGCAGCTGGCCCTTGATCTGGTCACGCTCGACGCGGCTCCGGTGGCCTATATGACCATCGCGATCCTGACCGCCACGACATTTCTGTTGGGGGGCTTTATGCGGGAACAGGTCTGTATCTATATGTGTCCCTGGCCGCGTATCCAGGCCGCGATGATGGACCCCGACACGATCACGGTCGCCTATCGCGACTGGCGCGGAGAGCCGCGCGGAAAGGGCAATCTGCGAAAACGCGAACGTGCCGCCGCTCAGCGCGCCCAAGACCAGATCGCCGCCGCATGGCCGGGGGCCGCGCGCTACGGGCCTACCCCATACCCCGACCGGGGGCGCGCCGCATTGCCCCCCGTTCCGCGCGCAGACACCCAAGGGGATTGCATCGACTGCATGGCCTGCGTCAACGTCTGCCCCGTGGGCATCGACATCCGCAACGGCCAGCAGATGGAGTGTATCACCTGCGCCCTGTGCATCGACGCCTGTGACGATGTGATGGCCAAGATTGGCAAGCCGCGCGGATTGATCGACTATCTGGCGCTGTCGGACGAGACAGCCGAACGCGCCGGCCAGCCGCCCAAGCCGCTGTGGCGTCATATTCTGCGACCGCGCACGCTGCTTTATACCGCCGCGTGGGCGTTGATCGGGGTCGCGCTGGTCTATGCGCTGTTCATCCGCAGTGCGATTGAACTGACCGTCAGCCCCGTGCGCAACCCGACCTATGTCACCCTGTCGGACGGCGCAGTGCGCAACATCTATGACGTACGCCTGCGCAACAAACAGGGGCGTGATGCCACCGTTCAAATTGGGATCACGAGCGACAGCGCGCTGACTGTCACGCTCGAAGGGCAGGGAAACGCGGGCGCAACCGTCGTGCTGCCTGCCAACCAGACGATCCTGCAACGGGTCTATGTCACCGCCGCGCCGCAAACCGAAGCGTCGACCGCTGATATGACGCAGTTGCGGCTGTGGGTCGAGGATACCGGCACCGGCGATCGCGCGTCGAAAGCCACCAGTTTCAATGGAAAGGACCGCTAGAATGGTACAGGAAATCAAAGGCTGGCATGTGTTCGGCGTCTTTGCCGCGGCGTTTAGCGTGATCATCGCGGTGAACCTGACGTTGGCATTTAATGCCGTGCACAGTTTTCCGGGGCTGGAGGTCAAGAACTCTTACGTTGCATCGCAAAGCTTTGACGTGGACCGCAAGGCGCAAGAGGCGCTTGGCTGGGAGGTGTCGGCAACCGTCACGCAGGGCGTGTTGCGGGTCGCGGTGCTGCGCGAGGGAGAGCCGCAAGAACCGCAGGTCACAAGCGCCGTTTTCGGACGGGCGACCAGCGTTGCGAATGACCAGAACCCGGTTTTCGTCTTTGACGGTCAGGCACTGGTCGCGCCTGTTGTGGCGGGACCGGGCAACTGGAACCTGCGCCTGAAACTGCGCGACGCCGAAGGCACGCTCTTTCAGCAACGTGTAATCGTAAAGGTAAAGGAATGAGCGCCATCGCCGCATGCCCCGGCTGCGTTGTAGCACCGGCAATCGCGCAGACGGCACCGCACTCGGGCCCGCCGGATCTGGTGCTGTCACTGCCCGCAATTCACTGCGCCACTTGCATCAACACGGTCGAACGCAGCCTGCGCGCCTCGCCGCAGGTCCGGTCGGCGCGGGTCAATCTGTCGCTCAAGCGTGTCTCGATCCACGCCAGCGATCTTGACGCCGAACAGGCGGTCGCCGCGCTGGATCGCGCAGGAATTGAGGCGCATCCGCTGGACCAAAGCCTGCTGGAAAGCCGGCAAGACGACATCGGGCGTGGGCTGCTGATCCGGCTTGCCATCGCCGGTTTCGCGATGATGAACGTCATGCTGTTTTCCGTTGCGATCTGGTCAGGGGCGTCAGATGCAACCCGCGCATTGTTCCACCTGATCTCTGCCGTGATCACCCTGCCTGCGGTGCTGTTTTGCGGCCAGCCGTTCTTTGCCAATGGGATGCGGGCGGTGCGCAGGGGCGGGCTAAACATGGACGTGCCGATCTCGCTTGCGATCCTGCTGGCTGCGGGGATGTCATTGTATGAGGTTCTGAACGGCGGGCATCACGCCTATTTTGACGCGGCATTGTCGTTGACATTTTTCTTGCTGGTTGGCCGCTATCTGGATCACCGGACCCGTAGCTCTGTCCATTCCGCCGCAAAGGAACTGGCTGCGCTCGAGGTGCAGACTGCGCAGCGCATTCATGGAACCGGTGTCGAAAGGGTTGCGGTCGGCCTTTTGCGCGTCGGGGACACGGTGCTGGTGCCGACAGGCATGCGCGTGCCTGTTGACGGGGTGCTGAACAGTGCCGCGGCGCAGGCCGACCGGTCATTTCTGACCGGCGAAAGCGCGGCTGTCGCCTTGACCCTTGGCGATGTGGTTCAGGCCGGAGAGATCAATCTGGGCGCGCCCTTCGAGATGACAGCGACTGCCGTGGGCGAAGATACAACCCTGCGCCGCGTTGCCGCGTTGGTTGAAATGGCCGAGAACAGCCGCAACAGCTATACCAATCTGGCCGACCGTGCCGCGCGCATCTATGCGCCGATGGTACATCTGCTGGCGCTGGCGGCCTTTGTCGGGTGGGTGGCCTATGATGGCGACCTGCGCCACGCGCTCAACGTGGCGGTTGCCGTGCTGATCATCACCTGTCCCTGCGCGTTGGGGTTGGCCGTGCCTGCGGTGGCAACCACGGCCATTGCACGACTGTTCGATATGGGGTTTCTGGTCAAATCAGGTACCGCCCTTGAACGGCTGGCAGAGGTGGACATGGCCGTGTTCGACAAAACCGGCACGCTGACGCGGCAGGGGAAACCCGCGCCACTGGCAGAGCTTCCGGTCCAGGAAGCTGCCATCGCAGGAGCCTTGGCCCAAGCATCGGCGCATCCGGTGGCGCAGGCTATTCTGGCAGCCTTGCCCGTTCATACGCCCGCTGAGCTGGCCGATGTCACCGAAGTCGCCGGGCAAGGTATGCAGGGGGACATCGACGGTGTGACTGTGCGGTTGGGACGTGGCGAATGGCTGGGGGCTGCGTTCTCCGGCACCGGTCTGCGCATCGGGAGCGCACCTGCCGTCCCGCTGGCCGTGACAGAGACCCCGCGAGAGGGGGCCGCAGATACGTTGGCATGGCTCTCCTCCCAAGGGATCACGCCGCAGATTCTAAGTGGCGATCAACAAGCTATTGTACAGGCGTTTGCCGCAAGGCTTGGCGTGCAGTCGGCCTGTGGCGATGTAAGCGCACCGCAAAAACATGATCGACTGGCGCAGCTTCAGGCGCAGGGGCACCGCGTGTTGATGGTCGGCGACGGGTTGAATGATACGGCTGCCTTGGCGCTGGCACATGCTTCTGTCGCGCCGTCCTCGGCGCTGGATGCGTCGCGCAATGCGGCTGATGTGGTGATGCTGCGCGAAGGGTTGGACCGGTTCCCGCTGCTGATCGTAATCGCGCGCGCTCTGACCCGTTTGTCACGTCAGAACTTTGCCATCGCGGCGGGTTATAATGCCATCGCCATTCCGGTCGCGCTGCTGGGATATGCCACCCCGCTGCTGGCCGCGATTGCGATGTCGGCGTCGTCATTGACCGTTCTGGCCAACGCGATGCGCGTGAAATATGTGAAATGAGGCATCTGCAATGAACGTGCTTTTCATCCTGATCCCCGTGTCCGTGATCCTTGGCGGTCTCGGGCTTTGTGCGTTTCTCTGGACGTTGAAGTCCGGCCAGTATGACGATCCGCAGGGCGCATCGGCGCGGGTTTTGTTGGATGATGATGCCCCGCCCGAGAGCCGGCCTTAGCCACGCGTTTCAACGGCCGCGGTGATCCCTTCCGCAGTGGCGGCGACGCGGGCGAACGCGACGCGGTCTTTACGGGCGATCAGCCACAGATCATGAAACCGCCGGTCGGGCAGCGCATGCACCGATAGCGCATCGCGCTTGGGGAACGCCTCCACCCCAGAACGTGGCAAGATCGTATAGCCCAGCCCTTGGGCGACGGGCAGGGGAATTTGCCCGATCTGGTTGATCGAGCTGCGGACCCGCAGTTGTTCTGCCCCACGGTAATCATCGAAATTACGCGCCAAAAGGTCGTCCGCATAGGCGTTGCCGTCGGGGTGCGCGATGAACCCCAACGCATCAAGACGCTGTAGGGTCAGGTCAGTGGTATCGAAAGCGGCTGGCAGAACCAGACACAGCTCTTCTCGGCACAGGGGGGTCGCCGTGATACGCGGCATATCAGGGGCACGGGTCACCACGCCCAGATCCAGTCTGCCCGCCGCCACCTCGGCCATGATTTGCGACTGCGGTGCCGCGTTTAGGTCGATCACGAGCTTTGGTGCCTGCAACATCCGCGCGATCAGTTGCGGATAAAGCCAAAGCGCAAAGCTCCCCGAACAGCCGATCCTCACGGTGCCTATCAAAGGGTCATCGCGCTGCATCCTGTCGCGCAGCGCGCGTTCCTCTGACCGGCGCGCGCGGCCGATGGAAAGTAGTTCCTCTCCTGCAGGGGTCAGGGTAAAAGACTTGCCGTCCCGCAAGATCAAGGGCTGACCCACCTGCTGTTCAAGTTTGCGCAGATGCTGCGACACCCCCGGTTGCGTCATGGCGAGCCGATCTGCAGTGCGCGTGAAATGACCGATGTCGCAAAGGGTCGTGAAAGTCTCCAGCCACGAAGCATTCAACATGGTTCATTCCAAAATGTTATTAAATCCATTCCATATGATAATTTTATGTTTGTGGGCGGTCCGCCTAAATCATGGGGGTATCAGTGAACAAAGGATAGATCATGACACCGACACCGCGCAGCTTTTCTCACATCGGGCTTTCTGTGCCCGACCTTGATCAGGCCGTTCAGTTTTACGCCGATATTCTGGGATTCTACGTCATTATGCAGCCGACCGAAATCGTCGAGGACGACAGCGATATCGGGCAGATGTGTACCGATGTCTTTGGCGCGGGCTGGGGGCGGTTGCGTATCGCCCACCTTGCGACGGCGGACCGCATCGGGATCGAATTGTTTGAATTCGAGGACAACCACGCACCCGCCGACCCGCTGAACCTCCGCCAGCACGGCACCTTTCACTTCGCCATCCAGGACCCAAATCTCGAAGATCTACTGGCCAAGATTATCGCGGCGGGGGGCAAGCAACGGATGCCCGTACGGGAATATTTTCCTAACGATAAACCCTACCGCATGGTTTATGTCGAAGACCCCTTTGGCATTGTATTCGAGCTGTATAGCCACAGCTACGAACTGACCTATTCCGCCGGTGCTTATAGCTAAGCACGCGGGAATTTAGTCGGCGGTGATGGCCTTCTGCCCGCAGAGATCAAGGCACGTTGCAGAAAATAATCGCTGGCGGCGGGAACCCTCCTGCGTGGGAGGGCCGTTTTATTGCCATAGCAATTTTACGAAAGGTCTTCTCATGTCATATTGGCGCTTCTTTGCAATGATCATTACCTCGACCGTAGTGATGTTCGGTTTGATGTACCTGAACACCTACGCCATCGATCACGTCTTCTTTAGTGAAACCCGCAGCTATATGGCGCTGTATATGGGGGCGGTGATGGCGATCATTATGCTCGCTTTCATGTTGGGCATGTACAGCAACCGCGGCGCGAATATCGCGATCTTTGCCGGCAGCGCATTGGTGTTTGCGGTGTCGCTGTTTTTAGTGCGCAGCCAATCCACGGTGGATGACACTTCGTGGATGCGCGCCATGATCCCGCACCATTCGATTGCCATCCTGACCAGTGAGCGGGCCAATATATCGGACCCGCGTGTGCGCAAGCTGGCCGATGATATTATCAAAGCACAGCGGCTGGAAATCGACGAGATGAAGGCGCTGATTGCAGACCTTGAAGGTGGGTCGGCCGCTACACCTGAGATCGACGGAAAGTGAGGTAATCCATGGCTGATCAACACACACAACCCGCCAAACTTTACCGGATGATGATGCCCGACCATACCTGTCCCTATGGGCTGAAATCCAAAGACCTGCTGGAGCGTCAGGGATATGAGGTCGAGGATCATCCCCTCACAACCCGCGACGAAACAGACGCGTTCAAAGATAAGCATGATGTCGAAACTACGCCGCAAACCTTTATCGGCGGGGACCGGATCGGCGGCTATGATGATCTGCGGATCTACTTCGGGTTGGACAAACCCAAGGATCAGCAATCTGACACGTCCTACCAGCCAGTGATCGCCATTTTCGCGGTTGCCTTCCTGATGGCGCTTGGCCTGTCATGGTTCGCCTTCGATAGCATCCTGACTGTCCAGGCGTTCCAGTGGTTTGTCTCAATCTCCATGTGTTTTTTGGCGGTGCAAAAGCTGCAGGACATTGAGAGCTTTTCCACGATGTTCCTGAACTATGATCTGCTTGCCAAACGCTGGGTACCCTATGGCAAGGTCTACCCCTTCGGGGAGGCCTTCGCGGGCATCGCCATGACCGCGGGGGCCTTGCTGTGGCTGGCCGCACCGGTTGCGATCGTAATCGGTGGCATTGGTGCAGTGTCGGTGATCAAGGCGGTTTATATCGACAAGCGCGAGTTGAAATGTGCCTGTGTCGGTGGCAGCAGCAACGTGCCGCTTGGCTTTGTGTCCTTGACAGAGAACCTGATGATGCTGGGTATGGGGCTTTGGATGCTGGTTCGGTTGTTGGGCTGATGCGCAGTCGCGTAGCCCTGCCATCCGCGGCTGAACCTTTTCGTGTGATCCCCCTCGTGCCGCTTCTGCGAGACGAGGGGGCTTTCATGGGGCAGGTCGAATGCCCCTTCTTTTTAAACGTTTGAGGGGCCGCCTTAGGGCGCGATACGCACCTCGAAGGTAACGGACCCCGTCGCGCCGGGGTTATGCGACCCAGTGCAGTTCCATTGCAGTGACCCCGCGTAGCCCGCCGCATTTGTTACCGGCGTGGTCACGGTGCACGCCACGTCCCCGCCGATGGAAACCGGGCTCGGGATGGCGGAGGCCAGTTCGGTATAGGGCGGCGTGCGGTCGTGGATGACGATGTTGGTTGCCGGCAGCTGTCCGGGGTTGTCGAGAAAGATGCGGTATTCCAACACATCCCCTGCTGCTGCACCGTTGCTAACCCCTTCGGGCGTACCTTGGGTCACGTTGCGTACCGTCTTGCGCAGCTTCAGCACCCCTTCGGAGGATTCCACCCGCACCAGATCGGTATTGCGGTCCTGTTCGGTCACACCCGACGCGCCGTAGGTTGTATCAGCGACGACGTCGAAAGCGATGGCTGACCCCGGTGCCGCAGCACCCGAGGCGGTAACCCGTGCCACCAGACAGATGCGCGTGCCGATGGTGACAGGCAGGGCCGCGGTGATCGGACTGGTCGCCGTCCCGTCGCAGGCCGCGTCCTCATACAGCGCAACAGAGAAAAGGCCCGGTGCGGTAATCGACTGGATGTCGGTGTCAAACACCACGGACCCTTCTGCATCGGCAAGGTACTCGTGCCGCAAGCTTACCACCTGTGCAGGCCGGATCGCGCTTTGCTGGCTTTCACTTAGGCGGGCTTCTTTGACTAGGCCGACATCGAGATCGGGGTAAGAGGTTCCCGCTGCTGGCGTGAAAGTGAACGCGCCATCGCGGATGTCGGGATTGACCAGCCCGGGGGGGGAGCCCGGATTTTCCGACACGGCGAGATACCCGTTACTTGGGACGACCGTGATGGTGACGGCATCGGAAAACCCTTCGGGTAGGGTCAGGCTCCAGCTACCATCGCGGGCGATTTCAGGTGATCCAACAAGCGTGCCGTTGCTGTCGGTGATCCGGATCTGGGCCGCACTGGTGTCCGCTTCGGTTGCGCCTTGGAGGGCATCGTAAGCCGTATCCGACCCCGCGCCATTGTCGACAAAGACACGCCCCGACAATGTCGGACCTGAACCGGCGAAGGTGACGCTGACAGAGGCTTCGTCATCATCGGCGATCCCGTCGCCAAAATCGTCCGTCAGTGCACCCACGGTAGGGTCACTATCGGGGTCCGGCAGATCCGAGGCGATGAGTTCGGCAGCGTTTGTATGCTCGCCCGTGGCGTTCATGGTGACCCGCAATGTCAGTGCTTCGCTTGCGCCATTGGCGACATCTCCGATCTCCCAAATACCGGTGCCGGCGTCATAGGTATCCGTACCATCTGCCGGGGTGGCAGAGACAAAGGTGAACCCGTCGGGGATAAGGTCGCGCACCCGGACCCCGGTGGTGCCATCAGGCCCGTCGTTTGTGACGGTGAGGACAAAGTCGAGCGCGGTGCCCGACCCTGCTTGGGTGATTGGCTGGCCGCTGGCGTCGAACACAGTCTTGGTCAGCGACAGATCTGCGGTCGCCCCGCCGTTTACAAAGCCAAAATCGACGTTGCGCACACTGCCGGCTGTGATCGTGACACCGGTCTGCGGGGTTATCGTACCCGGAACCAGCCCAGCAGGGATGTCGGGGTCGGCTTCATCAACCTCTACGCGGTAGGTGGTCGTGGCAGACAGATTAAGGAACTGATAGGTCCCGTCGCTGGCGGTTTCTACGCTGCTCAGGAACGTGTCATCTGCCGTGTCAGCCGTGCCATTGTCGTCATACAAAGAGACAGTCACGGCGCTGAGCGCGGTTTCGCCGGGCTGATAGGTGTCGGAGTAATTGCTGTCGCGGTAGACAACGCCCGCCAAGGTGCCTTCGGGCGGTAGGGGACCCAAGCGGGAAGGGCAGTTCAGCCCGTCGTTCACGCCACCATCACCGGAGGGCACGGTATTGATCAACTGACCGCCGCCCGAGCCTGATCCCTGAACGCCGACATCTGCTTCATAGATATCGTTGGTCACGTTCTGGTTGAGGTACATTCTGCCATAAAGGTCGAACCATACCGCGCCATAAGACTGATCCCAGGCAGTCGGGCCGAATTCCACCGGTGCGCGTGTGCCCGGGGTCCCGTCCGCAGGGTCGATATAGAATAGACGGTCAGACGCTTCGTTCACCCCGTACAACATACCGTCGTTGGGGTTATAAGCGATGTCAGAGGGCTCAACGGCAGCTGACAGCATGATCAAACCCAGATCCACCGGCGCTGCCGGGTCGGTCAGATCCAGCAGTTGCAATGCGTTGGCACCCTCCACACGGTAAATCATCACCCCATTGGGAAGGATATCGCCCGCCGAGGACCCATCAGCTGCTGAGGCGGGCAGGGTGGCGACCAATTCGTAGGCACCGGCGGCGTCCAGACGGATCAGCTCGCGGGTGCCAGTCCGCACGCCATAGAGCAACCCGTCGAGCGCATTATACCCCCAGCCGGCATCATATTGCGCCCCTGCAGGTGTGCCGATATCGGTTGCTGCGATGCTGTACACGCCGCCCGATTCTGCAAAGCTGAGACGTTGCAGTTGCGAATTCGCCTGTGTCACGCGGTAGAGCGAGCCGTCGCAGCTAAAAGGCACAGCCCCCGCCGAGAGGATGACCTTGTAATCTTCGACTTCGCCGTCAAAATTCAGCCCATCGAAAGGGTCCGCCGCAACCGCACTGGACGTAGACCAGCGAATGCGTGCATGGGTAAAGCCGCTGGTGATATTTGCCGGCACCGGGATGTTCAACGTGATCTGGTTGTTGAACAAACCGTCCGTGTCCCCTGCGCCACCATCGCGGTAGTCGATCGCGATATGCTCTGATGTGTCGAACGTGCCGCTTTGGTCAAAGTCTACCCAAAGTTGCAGGTTCGTGATGCCCGATACCACTGGAATACCCAAGGCAAGTTGCAGGCTTAAGGTTTCATGGGTGACGATCGTCAGTGGCACGGTGGTGCCTGCCTCGAGAATGGGAAAGACGGCAATGGAGTCTTCATCGTCAAAGCCGGACAGATCATCCGCGTCGGAATCGGGACTGTGCTGTGGCGTTTGTTCAGTGTCGGGTTCGCCGGCACCCAGATAGATGTCCTGCACGACGACATGTCGCGGATCCCCATAGGAGGCGGGCGCATCGCCACGGTCGGACAGATCAGCGGCCGCGATGACCAGTGAATAGTCCTCGACCTCGCCATCTACGGCAAAGTTCGACGTGGACAAACCGGGCTCCGAGCCATAGCGGAAGCGTGCAAAGGTGGTCGACGTCGTCGCATCTGACGGCACAGTCACATCGATTTGGATGACGCCGTCGCCTGCGACGTTATCGAATTGCGTACCGTCGTCCTTAAGATCCAGTGCAACCCGCTCGCCGAGCGTTTCCTCGAACAGGCCGTCACCGTTAAAGTCGATCCAGGCCTGCAGGTTGCCGCTACCCGTAATCGCAACATCAAGGGTGCTAATCATCCCTTGGGTGAGGACGGGAAAAACGACCCCGTCTTCATCATCGGTGCCAATCAGGTCATCTGCCGTCGCAGTCGCATCGGACTGGGCAACCAGTTCGATATCGGGCTCGATCAGGCCAAGGTACACATTCGGTGACGCATCCACGCCGTGGGTCGGTGTGAGATAGCTTAATGGGGCATCGCCAAAGTCCACACCCAGGCCTGCGAAGACTGCAATCGTCACCAAGGCGCGGTCGCAATCGGTGGGTTCAAGCGCGTCGCAAAGTTGATATTCAATCGCATAGACGCCAGCGGGCACACCGGCCGGTACAACGACGCGGCCCGCGTCGGCACCGCTTATCTCCAGGAAGGGCACCGGGTCGCCGGTGTTTTGCGGAACGGCCTCGGTTAAGACGGCGAGCGTGGCGGTCGGAAAGGCGGCGGGCAAGCCATTGATGGTATCATTCGCCATGATCTCGCCAGCAGTGCCCCCGAGCAGTGTATTTACGGGCGACGCGGTATAATCATCGTCCTGCGCCACAACATTGGGCGAGGTGTTTGAAATCGCGCAGAGCTGGATGCCGGAGCCGCGCGTGGCACTGCGGTCGGACGACCCGGTGTAGCCGTGGATGAACTCGGCCTCGACGAAGGTGCTGAACTCATAGGTCACATAGTTGTCAAAGCTCGTCTCGTTTGGCTCGTCCTCCCAGTCTAACGGATTGCCTACCTTTGCAGGGTCCATCGAGATTGCATTCGGGCCCGCCGGAAAGGAAGACAGGGGCGTGGTATTAAAGAAAGAGGTAGCCGTCGGCGTGGTCAGGGAGCCCACCACATCGGAGGAATCGTCATCATCGTCGCGGCTGTCCACGTCGGTTTGCTGGACGATGATGCCGTTGATGCGGCTTTGATCAATCGCCAGACCTTGGGGATTTGCTGATGTGGCGCTGCCGTCCTGCACCAAGCGAAGCCGATACGTAATATAGGCATTATCCTCGGGCGTCATCTCCGCCTCGAGCGAGGTGTTCAGCTCGAGCGAACTTGCGTTGTTGATGCTGGTGACCTGCATCACGACATCGATCGGGTTGCCGTTGATGTCGGTCGTCACGTCTTCGTACAAAAAGATGTCGGACAGCGTCACATTCGACTGGCTGCCTGAACCTGCGAGCTGACTAGAGGGTTGGCTGAATACGGATTGGGGCGTGCAGCTTTGCGAGCCGGTTTCGCCGGATAGAACGCTGCTGACGATGGACAGCGATTGGGTGTTCGATTGCAGGCGCGACACGAAGGGTTGACCGATACGCCCGATACCGGCCACAGCACTGCTGTCTACGGTGCCAGTCAGCACATCTGAAGCCTGAATGGTATAGTCGGCTTGGCAGACCACTGTGCCCCCGGGGGCGACCGGTATACTGATGGCCGGGCAAAGTACGGGCCCAAGCAGATCATCCTCGATCACGATATCCTGTCCGGTGTTAAAGGGCAGGGCACCGGTGTTCGTGATGGTATAGCTATAGGTAACCGTTTCGCCCTGCGTCCCCGTGCTGGGGCTGGCACTGCGGGTCAGGGAAATGCTTTGATCGACGTTAAACGATGCATTGCCCAACACACCAATCGCCCGTGCCCCTGGGTCGTACTCCGTCAACGCGCTATAGTTTCGCACGTCCGCAATCGATTCATCGTACCAGAAAGTCACGGCAGACGTGGCATCGGGGAATGTCGCGCGCACCGTGCCCCGATCATCATTGCCCGATGACGCAGAGGGGGTCGCCCCTTCGAAGTAGATACACTGAGCCTGGTTCGCGCCGATCGGTCCGGTGAAGCCCGAACCCGGACCTGGACCTACAAGGACAACCGGGGTCGTACTGACGGTTGCAAAGGTCGGATTCCCGTTGTCCCCAAAACCCGTAACAAAATCGCAGCGATCCCCCAAAGAATTTGTATCAGTTGTGTCGATATCAAGAACATCGATCACCAGATTGTCGATCGGAAAGGCAACGCCGCCCGAACTGGTAGAGACCGAAGTGGTCGTTCTGGCATCGCCGAATGCGCCGCTGTTCTCGGGCGCGTCTGAAAAGACGACAAGCGCTTCGACATTGCCACCAAGAAATGCCACGTCATCCGGCGTGGGGGTTGAGCCGAACTCCGCGAAGATACCGGTGTGTGCTATTCTAAAATCAACCTCGAACCCGTATTGGTCGCGCAGGGTCGCAGTCAGCGGGCCAAGATTGCCTGCCGGCCAGTCATAAAAACTCCAGTCAAGGGTGAACTCGCCTGCATCGGCTTTGCCTGCGCCTGCCGCAACCAAAGCTGCCAAAGCGGCGCAGCGGAACGTGCTATAGGTTAAATCTGCGATCGACATCATACGGACCTCTTGTTGCGGTGTCCCAAACACCTTGTACATTGGCCGAAGACGAACGCGCCGCCTTTCCTGCCCCCCGGGATAAGTCCAAAGTTCTCACACAAGGTTAACGCGAGCGAGAATGCTCAGGTACAATCTGACTGCCTTCCAGAATAGGCCGCTATACTTTCGAGAGCGCGGCACGCAGAATCGGTAGGCAGGGCGAGGCGGAAAAGCCTTTACCCCATAGTCGCTTGCCTTGTTGCCGTTTGCCTGAGGATCGTGAATATGGCGTCACCCATTCCCTGCCTCCGGACGAAAGCCATTATTTTGCAGACAATTTTCGATACTTCAGGAGCGTCTGCAGAAACTGCGCCTGTCTTCGGTCATTTCGGTGAATGGCTGCAGGGCCGTTTGGGGCCGGCGGGGCCGGTTGTTCTGGTGACGATGGTGTGCCCTGCGCATGGGGTGCAGGCACGGTTCACGCGGGGAAGCAACTTGACGTTGGTGCATGACGGGCCTGCGGCGATCAACTGGGAACAGCTTGAGCGTCTGATAGATATCGCCGGCGCGGAAAAGGGTCGGTTTGCCTTGTCTGGTAACCTTCCCGTTGCCGTTGGGGCCGGGGCGTCTACGGCGGGTCTGGTCGCAGTGGCGCGGGCGGCGGGCGTGGCCGAAGACCGGTTGCCGTCGCTTTGTCTGGCGGTCGAAGGGGCCACTGATCCGTTGATGCTCCCCCATCCCGACCGGGTCATCTGGGCCTCGCGTCTGGCCCAACGCAAGGGCGAGATTGCCGCGCCGCCACGGGCCGATATCATCGGCGGATACTTTGGGGCACCGATCCGGACCGATGCGGCGGATGACGGTTTCGCAGACATCTCTGACCTACTGCCGGCGTGGGAAAACGCGACCGCACAGCAGGATTTGCCACAGGCCGCGCGATTGGCCAGCGTCAGTGCAGACCGGACAACAGCATTGCGGGGCCCCCGAAACGATCCAAGCGCGGCATTGGCACAGCGGCTTGGCGCTTTGGGGTATGCGCGCGCGCACACCGGATCTGCCCGCGCCTTTATATTTGCGCCCGGCAGCGCTCCGGATGATGCAGAGCAGGTGCTATCAGACTACGGCCTGACGGGCGCAATGCGGTTCAAGACCGGAGGCATGGCATGATCGGTGCGGCAGGCATCCTGCTGGGATTTCTGGTCGAGGCGGCGCTGTCCTGGCCCGCACGGCTTTATACCAAAATCGGGCACCCTGTTTCATGGATTGGCCTTGTCATCCGCGCGATCGAGACGCGCTTGAATACCGCAGACCAAACGCCGGCGCGGTTGCGTTTGTCGGGCGGAGTCGGCGTCTGCATGGTGCTGACGCTTGCTGTCGTGCCTGCGATTGCGGTCGCTGCGGTGCTGCCTGAAGGGTGGGCGGGCACCGCCATTGGCGGCGTGCTGGCTTGGCCGTTTCTGGCGCCACGGTCGTTGTTTGAACACGTAGCAGCGGTGGCCAAACCCTTGGCCAAAGGGGATACTTCCGCAGCCCGCTATGCCGTTTCCATGATCATCGGGCGCGATCCTGACAAGCTGGACGATGCCGCAATTGCGCGCGCCTCGCTTGAAAGTCTGGCTGAAAATGCATCGGACGGGGTGGTGGCTCCTGTGTTCTGGGGCGTTGTTTTAGGGTTGCCGGGGCTAGTCGGCTACAAAGCGATCAATACGATGGATTCGATGATTGGCCACCGGTCGGTGCGGTATCGCCATTATGGCATGGTGGCTGCGCGGCTGGATGATCTGGTCAATCTGATTCCGGCGCGCCTGACGGGGCTGCTCTTTGTGCTGGTATCGGGTCACACGCAGCGGGGCGCCGCCGTGATGCTGCGCGACGCGCGCCACCACCGGTCCCCCAATGCCGGTTGGCCCGAAGGGGCGATGGCCGGGGCACTGGACGTCCGCCTGTCCGGCCCGCGTGTCTATGGTTCAGAAATCGCGGATGAACCTTGGTTAAATGCGGAGGGTCAAGAGGCGGACGCGACAGGGCTGCGTCGGGGGCTGGCGCTTTACCTTCGCGCCATGTTCGTATTAGCAGTCGTGTTGGCGCTAGTGGCGCTGATCTGACAGGGGCAAGCGATGCGAGACCACGGCGGCAATCTGGATGGGGCGATCAGGACGTTCGGCGGGAACCGCGCCAGCTGGATCGACCTTTCGACAGGGATCAACACGGTGCCATATCCGGTGGGGTCACTGACGCCCGAAGCGTGGACGCGGCTGCCCGAGCGCAGCGCGCTTGACGCGGTGGAGGACGCGGCACGCCGGGCCTATGGCGCAAGCTGCGCAGTCGTGCCAGTGTCGGGGGCGCAGGCGGCGATCCAACTGGTACCGCGCCTGATCGAGCCCGCGCAGGCCGCGATCCTGTCGCCCACCTATAATGAGCATGCCGCGGCGTTGCGGGCCGAAGGCTGGCAGGTGACCGAAGCCTCTGACCTTGATGCGCTTGAAGGGTACGCCCTCGCCGTGGTGGTCAACCCCAACAACCCCGACGGGCAGCGCCACGCCCCTGACACCTTGCGCGCCTTGGCCGAAACGGTCGAGCTTTTGATTGTGGACGAAAGCTTTGCTGATCCCGATCCAGAGCTTTCGCTGGTGCAAGGCGGGGCTAATCTGCCGAAGAATATCCTTGTCATGCGGTCATTTGGCAAGTTCTACGGGCTGGCGGGGCTGCGTCTGGGGTTTGTCTTGGCGGCAGAGCCACTGGCCGCAAAATTGCGTGCGATGACAGGCCCATGGCCGGTGTCGGGCATGGCGATAGAGGTCGCCTTGCGCGCGCTGAACGATGCGGAATGGGCGGCGCAGACCACAAGACGTTTACAAGGCGAGGCGGCGCAGATGGATGCGATGGCGCTGCGGGCAGGGTGGACGCTGGTGGGCGGCACGCCGCTGTTTCGCACCTATGCCACGCCGGATGCCACAGCGGCCCAGAACGCTTTGGCCGCACATCACATCTGGTCGCGGATTTTTCCATATTCCGACAGCTGGATACGCCTTGGCCTGCCTGGCCCGCCCGCTGATTGGGTGCGGTTGGAAGCTGCCCTGAGGGGCGGGGCGTGACCCGGCAGCGGGCATTGCGGGTGCTGGCTGCTGCCATTGCTTGCGGAGCGATGCCAGCCGTTCCCGCCAAGGTCTACGCCCAAGACCTGCCGCGCGTGGTCTCGATGAACCTGTGCACCGATCAGATGGTGTTGCTGCTGGCCGACCCCGAACAAATCGTCTCTCTCAGCCGCTTGGCGCGTGACCCGCGGTCGTCCTCGCTGGCGCAAGAGGCCGAGGCCTATCCTCAGAACGCGGGGGGGGCCGAAGAGATTTACCTGTCGGACCCTGATCTGGTGCTGGCGGGGCGGTACTCTGACAAGGCGACGCTGGCGATGCTGCGCCATCTTGGCCTTCAGGTGGCGCAAATGCCGCTCACCAAAAAGCTTGACGATATACCTGCGCAAATCCGCCAGATGGGCAATCTATTGAGACAACCCACGCGGGCAGACACGATGGCACGTCAGGTAGAGCAAACATTGGCGGCGCAGCCCGCTTTGACGCCAGATGCACCCGTGGCCGCGTTTTACTACCCCAACGGCTATTCGCTGGGGGTGGATACTTTGGGGCATGACATCGTGACAACGGGCGGTCTGCGCAACCTGTCGCAAAAACTGGGCCGCCAAAACAGCGGGCGTCTCGCGCTTGAAGAGTTGGTGATGAACGCCCCTGATCTGCTGGTCACCACGCAGCCCTATCGCGGTGGTTCCCGATCCGAAGAGATCATGCTACATCCTGCCCTCGCGCAATATGCCCAGACCGACAGGATGGTGTATAGCTCCCCCGATTGGGTCTGCGGCACGCCGCTGGCGCTTAGGGCGGTGCAGGACGTGCGCAGGGCACGCAATAACATACGCCACGAGGAGAAATAACAGATGACCGACAGCACCCCAGAAGAGAACAAGCGCCACGCCGAGAAGATGGCAAAGGTCCAGACTGCCCGCGCCAAGATGATGGCAGAAAAGACGGTGACCAAGGGGCTTGTCATCGTGCACACTGGCACCGGCAAGGGCAAAAGCAGCTCGGCCTTCGGGATGATCATGCGCTGTATCGGTCATGGTTTCCCCTGCGCCCTTGTGCAGTTCATCAAAGGGGCGCGGGTGTCAGCAGACCGTCAACTGCTGGAAGACCGCTTTAGCGATATCTGTCAGGTTTATGTGATGGGCGAAGGCTTTACCTGGGACACGCAAGACCGCGAACGCGACGTCGCTGCCGCCGGTCGCGCGTGGGACAAGGCCAAAGAGCTGATCCGCGATCCAAACAACCGCATGGTGCTGCTGGACGAGCTCAACATCGCGCTGCGCTATGGCTATATCGACGCGCAAGATGTGATCGATTTCCTGCAGGCCGAAAAACCCCATATGACCCATGTAGTAATCACCGGCCGCAACGCGCCCGACGCGTTGATCGAGATCGCAGATCTGGTGACCGAGATGAAAGAAATCAAACATCCGTTCCGCAAACAGGGTATCGCAGCACAAGCCGGTGTGGAATTCTGATAGACACCGGGGCAGGGCATCGCGCCTTGCCCTGCCAGCCAAAGGGCGGACATATGGACAAGATCACGCTGGTCACCGGCGGTGCAAAATCGGGCAAGAGCCTTTTTGCCGAAACCCACGTCCGCGCCTATGGGCTGCCACTGGTCTATATCGCCACCAGCCAAGCGTTTGACACCGAGATGGAAGACCGCATCGCCGCTCATAAAACGCAGCGCGGCGCTGGTTGGGACACGGTGGAGGAGCCGCTTGATCTGTGCGGTGCGCTGGCACGCACGGACGGGGCGGGCGCGCGCTTGGTGGATTGCATGACGCTTTGGCTGTCCAATGTGATGCATGCAGAGCTGGACTGGCAGGCGGAACTTGAAAAAGTGCTGCAATGCTTGCGTGAACAATCTTCCCCCGTCGTGTTGGTCACGAATGAAGTGGGCGGCGGCATTGTTCCAATGTCCGCGCTGGCGCGGCGTTACCGCGATGCCTCGGGCCTGATGAACCAGCGTCTGGGGGCTCGTGCGGGTCATGTGGTGCTGGTCACCTGCGGCTTGCCACTTGCGCTCAAGGGCAGTGCCGCTGCTCCGGCGTCGCTTGCCTGATCCCTGATCCCGACATACGATATTATTCAAAACGAAAGAGACCCTTTGCATGGCGCATGTGACTTTTCCCCTGACTTCCCTGTCCGACCTCGGGGCGCTGACACGCGACCTGCCACAAGCTGACGTCGCAGCCCAAGACGCCGCGCGTGACCGTCAGAATGCGCTGACCAAGCCACCCGGATCGCTGGGCCGGCTGGAAGAACTGGCAGTGTTCATGGCGGGTTGGCAGCAACAGGCTGTGCCACAGATCGACTTTGCACAGGCGCTGGTCTTTGCTGGGAACCACGGGATTTGCGCGCAGGGGGTGAACCCCTTTCCGCAAGAGGTGACGGCCCAGATGGTACAGAACTTCAAGGCGGGCGGCGCGGCGATCAACCAATTGTGCCACGTGAATGACGCGCGCCTGTCGGTGATTGATCTGGACCTGGACCGCCCCACGGCTGATTTCACCGAAGGCCCAGCAATGACCGAAGCCGAGTGCTTGGCAGCGCTAAACGCAGGTGCCGCGGCACTGCATCCGGCGGCAAGCGTGTTGATTCTGGGAGAAATGGGGATCGGCAACTCCACCGTCGCGGCGGCGTTAACGGCTGCGGTCTTTGGGGGGGCTGTGCAGGATTGGGTCGGGCGCGGCACTGGCGCTGACGACGAAGGCGTGCGCCGCAAGGTTGACGCCATCACGCGCGGCCTTGCCCGCCATACCGCGACACCTCAGGACGGTGCCGCGATCCTGACGGCCTTGGGCGGACGCGAGCAGGCCGCGATTTGTGGCGCTGTTCTCGCGGCGCGGCAACGGCGTGTTCCCGTGATCCTTGACGGCTTTATCTGCACGGCTTCGGTCGCGCCGCTGTTCGCGCTGTCTCCCGCGACGCTGGACCACTGCCTGATTGGCCACTTAAGCGTCGAACCCGGGCATAAACGTCTGCTGGACGCGATCGGCAAAACCGCGGTGCTGGATTTCGATATGCGGTTGGGCGAAGGATCGGGCGCCGCGCTAGCGCTTGGTATCCTGCGCTCGGCTCTTGCGTGTCACAGCGGCATGGCGACCTTTGCCGAAGCAGGCGTGGCGGGCGGCTGATGCTGCGTGCACGGCTGGCAGAGGCACGGCTGGCGATCCTGCTGCTGACCCGTATCCCCGTGGGATATCTGCGTGATCCGATCCCTGCGACGGGGGCGTCGGCCTGGGCGTGGCCTTTGGCAGGCTTGATCGCGATGTTGCCCGCAAGCTTGGTGTATTGGGGATTGCATGCGGCGGGCTTTGGGCCGACGGTCGCGGCCCTTGGTCTGATCTGTGCCGCGACCGTGCTGACGGGGGCGATGCATGAGGACGGGCTGGCCGATATGGCCGACGGTTTCGGCGGCGGGCAGACCCGCACGCGCAAGCTTGAGATTATGCGCGACAGCCGCATCGGCAGCTACGGTGTCATGGCGTTGATCCTGTCGGTGGCGCTGCATGTGTCGCTGATCGCGCGGTTGGATAATCCGGCGCTCGTTGTACCTGCCGCCCTCGGGCTGTCGATGGCAAGCCGCGCGATGCTGCCGTTCTGGCTGGCGCGGATGCCTGCCGCGCGGGCCGACGGGCTGGGGCATGGGGCGGCGCAGGTGCCTGCGACCTGCGTCTATGTTGCGGTCGCCCTTGGTCTGTTTGGGGTCCTACCCTTGGGGTTCGGCGTAGGGGCTGTGATCTTTGCGGGTGTCGTGGTGGCCACTGCGCTAGTGGCGGCGCTGGCGCTGCGCCAGATCGGCGGTCAGACCGGCGATGTGATCGGGGCGATGCAAAAGCTGGCCGAACTGTCGGGCTGGGGCGTCGCCGTTTATCTTGTCGGCTAAAGCTTGGGTCATGCGCCCCTTTGACAGGCTGCAAATCCGATGTAGCAAGGCCCCATGTCGAAAAAGACCCTGAACACCGCAAATCTTGCTGCCCTCGGGGCGGACCGTCTGGCCGAGCTGTTGATCGAGGTCAGCACCGGCAGCGCCGATATGAAACGTCGCCTGCGGCTTGAGCTTAGTCACAACCTTGGCCCCGCGGAACTGGCGCGTGACGTCCGCAAGCGGCTGGTCACGATCCGTCGGGCCAAAAGCTATGTCGGGTGGCGCAAGCGGAACGCTCTGATCAAGGACCTGCGCACGCAGTCCGCGATGATCATCGACAAGATCGCCCCAGACGCGCCCGCAGACGCCTTTGATCTGCTGTGGGAGTTTCTTGAACTTGCGCCCTTTGTCATGAGCAGGGTGGACGATAGCAAAGGCGATGTGGGGGCGGTTTTCTGTGATGCTCGTGAAGAGATCGGCCCGATTGCGGCCCGTGCCCCGCTGGACCCGATCCCGCTGGCCGAACGCACGTGGGAGGCGGTGCAAACCAACAGTGATGGTGCGTTTGACGCGGTCATCACGCGCATGGCCCCGTCGCTTGGCGAAACGGGGATGGCGCATCTGAAATCCTTGATCCACCAGTTCGAAGCCGCACCGCTGGACGCCACCGACGATCACCCTGCGCTGCAATTTTTGCGTGAACTGCGGGGGCGGAATGGGAATTACGCCGCTCAGCGCAAACGGCGCTTTATCCAGATGCACCTGCGCGAGGTTGCCTTGGCGCAGGGGGATACGGAAACCTATATCTCGCTGTTTTCATCCACCGATCTGGCGCGGCCCACCGTTGCGGTAGAGGTGGCCGAACTATGGGTCGCGCAAGGCAACCACACGGCCGCGCTGGATGCCCTTGAAGGGGCGCAGCCCAAGGGCAGGGTCGCGGGGCGCGGCGCATGGGATGCGGCCTATGTCAACGTGCTCATGGCATTGGGGCGGGAAGACGATGCCCAAGCGTACCGCTGGCACTGCTTTGCCGAAACGCTTGACCCTGACATGCTGCGCGCGCACCTCAAGCAACTGCCGGATTTCGACGATCTGGAGGTAGAAGAAGCCGCCAAGGCGCATGCCGCAACGTTCAAAGACCTGAACGCTGCCATTGGCTTTTTCCTCGCGTGGCCCGATTTGCGCGGGTTGGCCACCATGATCGAAACGCGTGCCGACAGGTTGAGCGGTACCCAAGTCGCGGCCCTGACAGAGGCAGCCGATGCGCTGCGGTCCCGCCATCCTTTGGCGGCGGCGCTGTGCTGGCGCACGATGATCGAAGCCGCCCTGCGGGAAGGTGCCAAGGCGCGCTATGCGCAGGCGGCGGATCACCTGATGGATTGCGCGGCAGCGGACCTCGAGATCGAGGGCTATGGACGTTTCGAGAGCAATGACGCCTTTGTCCAACGGTTGCGCAAGAGACATGCGGGCAAAGTCGCATTTTGGACGCGTGTCACTTAAACGGCGGGGGGCAGCGAGGTTCTTGGGCACCTGTGGGAACTATATCGGCTGTGACGCGTATGGATGCATGAACATATTCAAACGCGCCGCCTTCGTCCCCATCGCCGCCCTTGGCTTTGTCCTTCCAATGACCGCAACCGCCGATGTTGTGGGCAATGTGGACGTGGACTGGCTGGGCAATGACATTGTGGTTGAGGCTGTCGCCGACCCGGATGTCAAAGGCGTTACGTGCCACCTGGCCTACTTTGAACGGGGCCTGATCGACCGTCTGCAAAAAGGCAACTGGTTCGAAGACCCGTCGAACTCCTCCATCTCTTGCCGACAAACCGGCCCGATCGAAATCGGCGATATCTCGCGCGATGACGAAGGGGAGACCGTGTTCAGCGAACGCCGGTCCGTCATCTTCAAGACGCTGAAAGTCAAACGCATTTTCGACGAAGAGAACAACACGTTGGTCTATATCAGCCACGCGCGCGATGTGCAGAACGGATCGGCCAAGATGTCGATGTCGACTGTGCCGCTCTATATACCGACCAAATAGGCAAAGCTTTGCCAAGGCGTATCATCCGCTTTGCCCGCCCCCGTGCTTCGGCTATTCTATGCCGAAGTCATAACGAATAAGGGCGCGGGCAGTATGAGTATTTCAAGAAGAAGTTTTGCAGTCGGAGTGGCCGCGTTGGGCCTTGCGGCATGTACCACGGGGAACAGGGCGGGCAGCTTCGCACCGCGTGGTGATGCGGGGCTGGCAGCAGACCTACAGCCGCAGCCGAATGCAGGCTATGATGCGTGGGTGTCGGCGTTCAAATCGCGTGCTGCGGCGCAGGGCATTTCCGACAGCACCCTTCGCCGTGGCTTTGCTGGTACGGGCTATCTGCCGGGCGTCGTCAAGCGCGACCGCAACCAGACCGAGTTTAGTCGCTCGCTTGAGGATTACCTTGCCATTGCGGCATCGGACGAGCGTGTCACCAAAGGGCGGGCTGCATTCGCGCGTCACCAAGGCGTGCTGCGCCAGATCGAAGCGCGCTATGGCGTACCCGCCGAAGTGGTCACCGCCGTTTGGGGGCTTGAAAGCTTTTACGGCGAGCGACGCGGGAATGTGCCGGTCGTGTCGGCCACATCGACGCTGGCCTATGACGGACGTCGCGGGGCGTTCTTTGAAAAGCAGCTGATCGCGGCACTGCGCATCCTTGAACGCGGCGATGTGTCGGCAGCCGGTCTGACCGGCAGCTGGGCTGGCGCGATGGGGCACACGCAGTTCATCCCCACCTCCTACCAGTCCTTCGCTGTTGATTTCACCGGTGATGGCAAGCGCGATATCTGGTCGGATGACCCGTCGGATTCGCTGGCCTCGACCGCGGCCTATCTGGCGAAGTCAGGCTGGAAATCCGGCCAGAAATGGGGCGCAGAGATGGGCACAGCGGCGGCAAGCTCTGCCACGCCGGTACAAATCTTGCAGCCGGATGCAGGCGGGCCACGCTTTGCGATCTTTAACAACTTCAAAGCGATCAAACGCTATAACAACTCGGACAATTACGCGATTGGCGTCGGGCATCTGTCGGACCGTATCGCGGGGGGCGGGCCAATTCAGGCAAGCTTTGGACCGGACAAATACGGGCTGACGATCGAAGACCGCAAAGCGTTGCAGGAACGGCTGACCGCCCGCGGCTTTGACACAGACGGCACCGACGGTGTGATCGGCCCGAACAGCCGCAAGGCGATCACCGCCTATCAGCAAAGCCAAGGACTGCCCGCAACCGGCGACCCGTCGCGCGCGCTGCTAGCGCGGTTGGGCTGATACCGCGATGAAACGATGATCCGCCCGCTTAGGTCGGGCGGATCAGATCGGCGATCTCGGACAGTTTGCTCGCCAGCGGGCTGGTCTTGCGCCAGATCATCCCCACGCGGCGCGTCGGTTCGGGCGCGGGGAAAGCGTTGACCGCCACCTGTGCCGACCGCGTTTCAACCGCGACCGCCATTTCGGGGATCAGCGTGACGCCGATACCTGCGCCGACCATCTGCACTAGTGTGGACAGTGAACTCGCATCCAGCCCCTCGCGCGCGGTTTCCGACTGCATGTCACAAAACGACAGAGCCTGATCGCGGAAACAGTGCCCTTCCTCAAGCAAAAGCAGCTTCATTTCGTTCAAGCGTGCACTGCTGGGGATCGGTTTGCCCCGGTCTGCCTCGGGGCGGACCAGCATGAATTTTTCGTCGAACAGGGCAACTTCGGTCAGGGATGGCTCTGACACGGGCAGGGCGACAATGGCGGTGTCGATGCGGCCTTCTGTCAGCTCGTTGATCAGCCGCGGGGTCATCGTTTCGCGAACGTGGATATCCAATGCGGGGTTCATCTGCGTCAGCTTGGTGATGATCGAGGGCAGCAGATAAGGGCCGATGGTGGGGATGATCCCGATTCTCAGCCGGCCCATCAGCCCGTCCTTGGACGCCCGCGCCATATCTTGCAGCTCGTCCACGCCTTGCAAGATCGCCCGTGCGCGTGGCGCGAAATCGACGCCAAAGCTGGTCAGTGTGATCGTGCGACCGCCGCGATCAAACAGGGGCGTCTGCAGGTTCTGCTCTAGCTCCTTGATTTGCACGGACAGGGCAGGCTGCGAAATCGCACAAGATTCAGCGGCGTGGCCGAAATGACGGTGATGGGCGACGGCCTCGAAATAGCGAAGCTGCTTTAAGGTGATGTTAGTCATAGTTTGTAGTTATCAAACTGATAGGAAATGCCAACTTAAACTAATCAATAACTGCTGTTAGAACAATTCCAGAAAGACGGGGGCAGACTGTGTCGCGCCCCCGACATCCATCCCCCGTGACGCGGCCCAAACCGCGCACCAGACAGATAACATCGGAGACCACCATGGACGGAAACGACGTCGAAAACATCAGCAAATGCCCGGTTGTCGGCAGCCACGGCCGCAACTCGAAGCGCGGTGCGCGGTCGTTGAATGAATGGTGGCCGAACCAGCTGAACCTCAAGCTGTTGCACCAAAACTCCATCGATTCGAACCCGCTGGGGCCGGATTTCAACTATGCTGAAGAGTTCAAGAAACTGGACATCGAGGCGGTCAAGGCAGACCTGCACGCGCTGATGACAGATTCGCAGGACTGGTGGCCCGCAGACTACGGCCACTACGGCCCTTTCTTCATCCGTATGGCGTGGCACGCAGCGGGCACCTACCGGACGGCGGATGGCCGTGGCGGGTCCAGCACGGGCACACAGCGTTTCGCGCCGCTCAACAGCTGGCCGGATAACGCCAATCTCGACAAAGCGCGACGCCTGCTGTGGCCGATCAAGCAGAAATACGGCAACCAGATTTCATGGGGCGATCTGATCATTCTGTGCGGGAACATCTCGCTTGAATCCATGGGATTGAAAACATTCGGCTTTGCCGGTGGCCGTGTGGACCGTTGGGAACCCGAAGAGGACGTTTACTGGGGCCCCGAAGACGAATGGCTGGGCAGCAAGCGTTATAGCGAAGAGCGCGCCTTGGAAGACCCGCTGGCCGCTGTGCAGATGGGCCTGATCTATGTGAACCCCGAAGGGCCGGACGGCAAACCCGATCTGCAAGGCTCTGCCAATGACATCCGCGACACCTTTGGCCGGATGGCAATGAACGACTATGAAACCGTCGCGCTGATCGCGGGTGGTCACACCTTTGGTAAGGCGCATGGTGCCGTGGGTG
>OJBD01000057.1_pt1 | contig 27433 bp, 13 predicted proteins | sample 1590481 | NCBI WGS metagenome assembly OJBD01 (sample SAMN05416811, study PRJEB24817) | seawater metagenome | isolation source: Sea water | place: Canada:Atlantic | collected 2013-07 | reverse complement strand
ATCAGCCTCGGTCTCGTGGGCTCGGAGATGTGTATAAGAGACAGGTTCGCACGAGCCGGACGATAACGTCACTTTTATGCAGTGACCCCTCATACCCGCGCCAGCCTTTGCGTCTTCCTTGGCCACCCGGAACACTGTGTGCTTGTCGCTGTAAAAGGCGACGGGGCGACCGTGTTCGAGCAGATAGCTTTCTAGTGCTTCGAAATAGCTGAACGTACTCTCTGACCTCACGAACCTCAGTTCCATCAGCGTACTGGTGGCATCGTCGATAAAGACGAGCAGGGTGCAAGGGCCAGCACGATCCTCAAACCAACGATGATCCGAGCCGTCGATCTGGATCAACTCGCCGAAACATTCCCGGCGTAGACGCGGCTGGTGAAACCGACGGCGCTGCTTGCGCGAAAGCCAGATACCATCTTCAACCATCCACTTGCGAAGCGTCTCGCGAGAGACTTTGAAGCCATGATATTCCGCCAGCATCTCAGCGGCAAGCGTCGGCCCAAAATCCGGGTAGTTCTCCTTGATCAGGCTCAGCGCATAGTCCCGTTTGGCCTGATGGATCAGGTTGTTCGGCGACTTCCCACGCGCTTTATGCCGGATCGCAGGTGCACCATCCTGACGATACCGCTTCAGCAATCTGAAAATCTGTCGACGCGTCAGGTCCAGCATGTTGGCCGCGTTGTCGACGCTCAACCGACCATCATCGACCTGCGCCAAAACCTCCACACGGTTCAACTCGCGCTCGCTCATCATCACCCATCCCATATCCGCTCATCCTCACATCGTTTGCGAGGAGAGTGACACTTCTGCTTTGCTCTGGGGTGACATTATCGCTTTGCGCGTACAGTTCCTTTTTGCATAATAAGGTTTATGTTAAATAAGTCAGTATTTCTGACCTAAAATGAAGGGTGGGTCTGTCTGAGAAAATGCTCGAACGGCGGTCAGTGAATAATCGTGGATTACCGTCAATAATATCAATTTCCCAGTATTTTGAGAAGAGATTGGCGATCCAGCAAAGTATTTCTCCTTTCGCAACTTGTTTCGGCGGTGAACAAGCAGCCATGGCAGGCAGCGCCGTTTATCATGTCTATATCTGACGTAAGGCTCTTCGAACCTGACGTGCAGATAGGGTCATTTCCACACACAGTGTTTCTAGCAATGCCACGTTTTATAGTTAGTGGAATGTTCTTGGCTTGCTCCAACAGACCTCCCAACGTACCTTGAGAACCTCCACCTGCAGCATATAGGAGTAAACCCAATTTCGTCGTTTTAGACGATCCATCGCTCTGCAACGCATAAATCCGCTCTGACAGTGCTGTAGAAGGATATCCGGCGTCCAATGAAATCTGTTCAATCAGCAAATGGGACAAGGAATGTACAAAAACGTACTCATAACCGGGAAAAGGTTTCCGTCGGATTACGTCCCTTTGATACCATTCGTCGTATCGGCCTTTGAGATCTTCTAATGAATTGCCGGCACCAAGCGACTTTACTTTGTCACGGATCAAAGCGATGTCGAAATTGAAGAAAAGCCCTTCACCAAACTGCTCCATTGCAGGAAGCCAACTTACCTTGTCTGCAAGAGACTGCCCCTGAACCTCAAGCGTGATATCCTCTTGAACTTCATCAAACGGAGACGGAGCGGGTTCAATTCTAGTAAATCCATAGAGGCATGAGACCTCGCACAAGCGGTGCACTTTAACCAAAGACTTTATGAAACTTGTGTCTGCCAGCGTATCATCCCGCCATTCATCGTCGTCTAGAGTTTCAGCGTGTAATCGAGCAGACAGCTTGTTCTCTCCAATCGTCTTTTTCCCTGAAGCCAAGATTGAAAATTCTTCGACCTTCGGGTTCTCAACATCTTGAGACAATGCATCTGCTTGTTCGTTTCGGATTTTTTGTAAAGCCGCCCAGACCACGCTCCCATCCAAACCTTCAAACGCTTTCTTGATTGGTGCTAGGCCAAATTTTACTGGACCCAACACCTCTTGCTCTGTCTGCACTTCCTCGAAAGCGGGAAGGTATTCAGAAACCCGTCGTTCAACGTCATTTTGACCAGCAGGCAAAGCAATCAACTTTAAGACCTGAGAGTAATAGTTGTTGATGGCGCCACGCGTCATTGGTCTCTGTGTTTCTGGGCAGCTTGTTGCCTCGTACCCTTCAATCCAAGGCCGGTAACCCTTGCAGGACCCGAGAGCATTTTCGGTAAAGAGTTCACTTAGCTGACGGCTCGCCCCACAGTCACATAAAACAGTAATATATTGCGGGTCTCCGGCTGCTCCACGATCTTGCATGTACATGGTTTGTTGGCAGCTGCCGCCGCGATGCACAAAATATCTCCAATCAATGTCGTCGATATGGCCCTTACTACATGCAGCCACCCAGCGAACGGGAGAGATGACTTGCCCCTTTTTCGCCTTTGGTTTGTCACCAGACCTGAAACGCCGAAGTTCCTGTTTCGACGTATCGGCTTGATCGGTAACGACTTCCCAACGCGGGTATTTCACGGCTGGAACTTTTGGGGGCGTTCGACCTAGCGTTGTGTCTCCGTTTAGCGGGGGTTCAAAAAGGCTCAGTGTTACGCCTTCCTTTAGCCAGCTGCTTCCATCCTCTGTATTGCTCAGAAGTTTCGTCAGATACTTCACCAAGCGTGGTTCAGAAATCTGGCGCATGCTTTGATTTCCAAAAGCGATAGGCCAACTATCCAAGCCCATGATCATCACGGATGCATCCGGTAGATCAACAATGGAACCAGGGCCAAAAGTTTGGATCAACTGCGACAGTCTAATTTCGTCGTTGGAACTCATTTTGCCGCTCCTCCAGTTGTGACGGGACCGGCCAAATAGTCTTTCACATCGAGACTTATGCCAGGTTGTACATCGCGCATTGACCAACCCGCTTCAAATAGCTCGAAATCTTTTGTTAAAGCGGACAAATCGGTTAGTGGGTTGTGCATAAGCCCTTGATCATCAGCGCGGTGAGTATCCCAATTAATATCTTCGCCGCCTCGCGCTGCCAAGATCTGCAACCAGCTGTCCTTAAGGCGGTTGATATCCTCCAGCGTGCAAAAACGATCAACTAAGAATTTGCTAGCTTCAGCAACCGCCGGGTGATCTGGATCAAACCGAGATGCGCCAGTGACGACCGCGAAATCCGGTTCCAAATGTCTAACTAAGCCCGCGAAAACAGCGCCCAAAGCACGGTCTTTCGCACGCATTGAGCCTGGGGTAACGCTCGTGGCCTCGACAGCGCGATAAAATGCTTTGTGGTATGTTTCAAAGTCTTCATAGTGTGCTCGATCCCTAGCTCGGTGCATATTCAGGATCACCAAAACTATTCCTGGACGTTCAGAATCTCGCCCTACTCGACTTGTGGCTTGAATGTATTCAGCAGCAGATTTTGGTTGGTTTTGAACAAACATCAAACCAAGCCTTGTTATATCTAGGCCAACAGAAATCATGTTGGTCGCCAATGCGACATCGAGCGGAAGCATTTGCCCCTTCGTTTTTGGAGCTTTGGTAAAACTTTGCTCGAGCCGCTCTTTTGCTATCGCAACATCATCTGTGCTTAAGCGGGATGTGAGCTCATCAGGTGCGGTGATGTTACGCGCTGCAAAGCTTGAACTGACTTCATCTTGTCCATCCCGCAGACGTCTGCGGGGCCATACTCGCAGATTGGTCGCAACTTCGTCCTCGATAATGCGACGACTTGCGCCCAATTCTCTCAGTGCATTGAAATAGCAAAGTGCAGTCATGTAGGGATCAGCTGGATTCTTTGATCCATCGCGATTGTCGTGGTCAAATTGTTGTTGTGCTGATGCAAGCATTGGCACAATAGACCTTAGCATGACTTTTCTTGGTCCTATCCCGAGTGCGCTGATCCCAACATAACGGCGCCCATCAGCGTCCTTTAGAGCGCGGGTTAGTGCAAAGTGACTATCCCTACGATTGATGCCTGGGGGCGGGAAAATTGCCGTTTTCCTTCGGCCAAAGAGCTTCTGAATTTGATCTTCTGCGCGCCTTACGGTGGCTGTAGAAGCAATAATCTTTGGACCACGCAATTCGCCGTTGATCGTCCGTGATGCAAGTCGATCTACTATCGCCTCGTAGAGACCTGCGATGGTGCCAAGAGGTCCTGAAATCAAATGCAACTCGTCTTGAATAATCAGCGAAGGCGGCGGAAGACACTCCGCTTCATCGGAAAGAAGATACCCAACACCAGGCTCGTCAGCACCGTAAAACCTCATGTGTTTGGGATCACTGCCTTCATCAAAACGGTCAACGTTGTCAAAAAACCTGCCGACTTCACCGCGCCTCGGCAAGGCCGCGAATTTGTCGACTGTCCCAATGATAAAAGCGGGAAGACGGTTGAATATCTCTTCGTCGACAGCAAGGACTGGCAAACCGCCCTTTTCTCCACTGAAGGCGCAGTCAAAATTGGCACAGTTGATGAGCATCCGTTTGCCGGTGATTTGGAAGGTATGATCATCGAATGCGGTGCTACACCAAGGGCATTGCTTGATGGGTGCAGGCGCTTCCCTTTTGTATTTTTTGAAACGCATTACCTTAGTGTATGCGTGACGACCCGCGCTATCCTGCTCACCTCGCCCACCAATTTTGTTGGGAGTGGCGGCTGACCCCACCCAGAGCCCAATCTCGATTGGCGCTAACCCCAGCTTTGGCTGGCCATTTTGTTGCCATTCGGGGGACCGCCGAAGCAACTCCAGCGCGCAAATCATCGCTGCGGCCCGCCCCAACTGATCCAGCGTCAAAAGGCGCAGTGTGTAGCGCATAATTACGCAAACACCGCTTCCCAACCAATCAGCATGAGTTAGCCTGCGATATGCAATCTGATAGGCCGCCAGCCCAAGATACGCCTCGGTCTTACCGCCACCCGTTGGGAAAAAGAGCAGGTCGACAGTCTTGCGATCAGCGTGAGTTGGATCGGACAGACCATCCAGATTAAGGAGAATGAAGGCCAACTGGAACGGTCGCCATTTGGCTCCCTTCCAAACCTTTCCGGAAGTATCCCGTTTCTCCAAGTACGAGTTGATCGACAAGTTCATTGCGCGAAACGCCTCTAATGCTGCAGCATCAGTCCTCAACAACGCGATCCCGTTCCGCATACGCGCGCAGGCTTCACGTTGCTTTTCCACCAAATCCTCCGCAACTTCACGCCGCGATGGAAATGTGATTGTAGAAGCAGTATTGGCCTGATTTGCGATGAATTCAGCGTAATCTTCAGGGAACCCAGCTAGCGAAGCCGCAAGCTGTGTTGGATCCTCCGCAAGCTTGGCAAGCTCAAGCATATTGAACTCTGCGACATCGTTTAGCGCTTCGTTCTGGTCCACCTTTTCGACATCGGCTGAAGGCAGGTGATCCGTCCAAACAGATGGCGCAAGCCCATCGGTCGGGTTCGCATGCGCAGTGCCGACATTCCGGCCCCCGGCAAAGCGCAGGACATCTTGGTAATGCAGGTCATGCAAACGCAGATCGGAATCTTCGGCGTTATACCCGCTCATATCGGGATTGCCGATAAATCCGTCGCCACCGGCTTTTAGCTCCAAACTGACTTGGAACACATTGGAAACATCACGGAACCGCTGGGACTCTGGTCGGCGATTTACAACAAAAATGGTAACGGACAGACCGTCAACTGATGCCTCGGGGCGCAACAGGTCAACTTTCTGCACCATCAGATGCAAGTGGAGGCACCCACCTTTCCGCTGGGGTGTCTCGGTGTCTAGCAGCGGGATCGACACGCCTTCTTTCACATCTAGTGCCTTCGCCAAGTCTGCGGCTGTAATCCGGTGCTCAACAAATCGCGGTTTGCGGTGCCAGCTGATGTCTTTGGGGGCATCCTTGCCTGTTCCCTCGAGCACCGCCTCGGGGATTGGCGGTTGAGCGTAGTAGTCGGCATATCGAAGGGCGACATCGATAAATGGGCAATCAGGTGCGACGAATGCTGTCAGGCCGAGGCTGGTTGGATCAAGGCGCTTGCGCTGCCTTGCTTCGTTACCACCGTCGCTGTCGTCGCCGCCCGCAGCGCCATGTTCATCATCGTCTTCCATGCTGGGAAGCGGGTCTTGGATTTCCGGCGCGTCGTTCTTGGGGAGCGCGGCAGTCGAACCCTCGGCCGGCGTCAAATAGCCGATGAGGTAGAAGCTCGACGGACGGGTCGAGTTGATGACCTCGAAGTTTGACATGTGATCGTCGTGGAAGGCCGGGCGCGTGTCTGGGCCAACGACATCCATGCGGAACGCGTCGAGGATTTCGTCGCGGACTTGGGCGGAGGTTTTGTTGGTGGCTGCATCGCTCATATCAGCGTTCCTTGTTGATCAAGCTGCAAAGCCGATGGTTTCATTTTGGCATTACTTGCGCCTTTGGCCTCTTGAGCCTCTTCCGCCGCGCGCGCGCGGTTAAGTTCTAGCAACCTTGCGAGTACCTTGTCGCGGAACCAGGCTGGCCAGTGGTAGCGTTCTTGATAGGAAAACTCAGGTTCATCTGTGCGGTGAAGGAACCGAGGGGCTGCCCCGTTTTCGGACGTGTCTTGAGCCAGATCAGCGAGATCATCCCAACCGTAGGCGCGCAAGACTGCGTCGTCCATTTCGGCATGGTATCGGCGGAGTTCGACAATATCAGGTTTTCGGTCAAGTGGATCGTGGAAACGATTATACGTTTTGGTTAATCCTAAGCCTGTTTTATTCATCAAGGATGTTCGGTAATCCATTAATTTGTCAGCCAGAGCACCAAGCACGCCGTTGTCTGATTTTTTCAAGATTCGAGGGAAGTTGACGAAGCAATCACTAGGTGTGTAACTCAAGCGATCTTCTCGTCCTGAGCTAAAGAAGCGCGCCCAAATTTCGTGGACATTTGATGAAATATTGGCAAAGAGCACCGTGTCATCAGATGCGAAGACGTGCAAGTTTTGCGATAAGACCTGGCTTGAGCTAACCTTGGCGAAACAGAAGTGTGGTACCGCTTTGCTGCCGATCACAAATGCAGAACCTATTTCTGACAATTTTGCGTACAAAGCAGGTCGCCGCTCGGCAAATTGCCACCAACGAATCCGCAGTGCATCGCGGTCTTGCTTGTCACGGTCTGGCTTAACATTTTCTCTAATTATCGACAAAAGTTCCGGCCAGTCTGCTGCAACAGCATCAGGATAATCCAACGGAACCATACCGCAGCGCATCATTTCTGTTTTTTCTTTATCTGTTGCAGTAGACCATTCAGGTGACAATTCTTCGCGTTGAAGAGGAAAGTCTTCAAAGTCGATCACATAGCGATGATGCAGATGCTCTGGATGGTTGTTCACCTCGCTTCCGCCCAAGAACGGTTTGATCCGGTCTCCGTTATCTGGTGACTGAGCAATTAAGCGTTCCATATCTTCCAAAGAGCTACACTCGCCCTTTTCCGAACCTATGTCATCGAACAAATACCAAGAGCCTAAGGGATAGGAACCAGCAAAGGCTATCTCAGCGTTCATCTCTAAAGTACTCGGAGATTGATCTACTACCCCTTCCCTTAAGAACGCTGACACTCGTTCTACGCGTTTACCGTCGATTCGGGGGGAAGTGTCGGGACATTCGCCCTTGCGAATATGGACCGTCGAGATGAGTGTTTGTGCTTCGCCAGGCCACTCAACTCTTTTACGTGCATTGAAAATCTGAGCATCAGTTTTTGTTAGCAAATACTCCAAACCGCTTTCACGAGTGTCACCCTGTGCTATTGTATCTGTCGCGATCAGTCCCATAGCCCCACCTTCGCGTAACAGGCCATAAGCTCTACGGAAGAAGTGTGCCGACAGGTCCGCATTCCCGTGCGCACCGGGACTGATGATCTTGAGCCAATCCAAAAACCCTTTCCGCGAGCCATTAATGATGGTGTTCTTACCTGCAAACGGCGGGTTCCCTACGATGCCATCAAAGCCGGGATTATCGCCCGAGAAGACTTCGGGAAATTCGATGTCCCAATGGAACGGCGTGATCGGATGCTCTCCACTCAACAGCCCTTGCCGCAGGTGACGTGCAACGTCCTGACCGCCGTCGAGACCAAACTGGACCTTAAAATCGTCAATAACCTGCCGCCGCGCCTTTGCCTTAGCTTCAAAAAAGAACGCCGCAATCACAGCATCACCGCCAAGCCGGATTTCTGCGATATCTCGGTCGGCCTCATCCAACCGCTGCTTCTGCTGTTCAAAGGTTACATTATCAGGGGCAGAGCGGATGCGTTGCCGATCCCCACGCGCCTCATCAACCTTTCTACGGAACGATTGTGTAAATCCGGGATAAGTACCATCAGTTTGCCAATCAAATTCGGCGAGTTGGTCAAAGTTCAGCCCAACAAGGGAATCGCCTGTTTTGAGCGCATGATCCAAAAAGCTGAAGTCTTCATCCTTGGCCAGCGTCACAAGCCAAAGCGCAAGCTTAGCGAGGTCCGTCGCCATGTGGTTTTTATCAACACCGTAAAGGCAGCGTTTCGCGACCTCACGACGTGCAAACACCTGCGGGTCTGTCCGTGCCTCATCTGGGAGTAAATGAGGGTGACGCGCCCAAGCCGCCTCAAGCTGCTCTCCCAGAGCCCGGCAGGTTTCCACCAGGAATGCACCGGACCCCATGGCAGGATCACAGACCTTTAGGTCAAGCACTTGGTCAGGAGTTGGATTTTCGCCAAGCTGGGCCAGAACAGGCTCCAGCGCCTCCTTCACAATCGGCGCTGTCAGAGATCTCGGGGTATAATGACTGCCGGTCTTTCGACGCTCATCCGTTGGCTGCAAGATGATCGTTCCAGCCGTTGTTACGCGCTTATCTGGCGATCCGCGTTCGTCGATCTTTTTGTCGAGCGCTGTCAGCAGCTCATCGATTGTCTTTGCAGGTTTGAGAAGCTTGGATTGCGCAGGTGTCGTTTTGAAGTCGATCGTGTCCAAGAGATATTTGGTCCGCTTGTCAGGCGCTTTGCCAAGGACTGCTTCAAGGTCGATGTAGGCCGGGATACCACCCTTGCCCGAACGTAAGGCAATGCTCGATCCCTTTGAACGAGTGACAGTGAAGCCCATGACCGTTTCATAGACCGAGCCAATTTGTTCGACATCGAGTGTCTTGTAGGACAGCCTCTCACCGCCGAGCATCAGAAGTTGCTTGAGCACCTCATGGATGCATTTGTCTGAGACGGGAAGAACATCAGGTTCATCGTTTTGGTCAAATTGCCCGAGCAGGAAAGGAAATGTGGTTGGATCAAACAGCTTGCCGCGCCGTTGGTGCATGAAGCTAGGGCCAGCCCCATCATAGATCAGTTGGAAGAGTCCCAACAAGCGGCCCCAAGCGCCATAGCGATCGACCATTGTGTCGGGGTAAAGAGCCGCATCAGCTTCAAGATCCACGAATAGCCGACGTACCGCATATCCTTGCTCATAAATGGTTTTGGCCTTTTCATCCTCTGATGACGGCATCAGATCGCGATCTTCGGCATAGAGCACAAAGACCAGTCGCATCAGCACAGTCAAAAGGCCTTCATAGAATTGCTGTGGATCGGTCTCAGCGACGTCGCGCAAATGGGTGTCTGTCTCTACTTCCGAAGTGAAGCCGCGAAGAAGCGTGTAAAGCGCGCCGAGGACTTGATCGGCGAGTTTTGTTGAAACGATATTCTGACTTTCGCGGGACCTCTTAAGAATTCCATCCAGACGTGTTTCTTTGCTGCCCCAAATGGCGTTTCTGCCAAGCAAAAGCTTCAGACCCGCAAGCATCTCGCGGCCAGCGGTCGTCTTAAGCCCCTCAATCGGCCACTCTAGAAAGCCAGGCGTCTCACCAGATGGTGAGTACGTTAAACGCAAAGCATTGTCGGTGACGAGTAGACCTTGCAAAACGCCACTTTCTCGGAGGTGCCGCTCAAAAGCTTGCTGCTCGGAAACACCGCTCCACTGTCCGAGTGAAGTGCGTGCATCAGGATCGGTGCCATTCGCGAGATGTTTTACAAGTAGCCTAACACCTTCACCGTCACTGCCTGCTAAAGCAGCATCAGCTTCGAGTGTGACATTCATTTCTGTAAGGCGAAAAACCGCATCTGCTGGCTTTTGGTTGCCTTTCAGAGTGCGTTCTTGTGGCCAACCCAGCACGTTGGCAGCAAGCGACCAAAAGTCATGAGCGTTTTGGGAGAAGTTTTCTGTGTCTTCAGCGGTCTGCTTGATAGGCACCAAATTTTCGGCGCTTAGAGCAGATTGCGAAACAACCAGTCCTTCCTGCCGAACATGTTTAAGCCAGAGGTCAATCATGTTTGATCCTCTGGCAGTAGGTAAACTAACCCAACGGGCTCAACGCGCCGCGCAGATATTTCGTGTTTCTGCCGTACCATCTCTGGTTCGGTTTCGATTTCTGTTTCTAGGTCTTCGAGACGCGTAGCCCAGTACATTTGGTCGAGCTCACGCTGCTTTTTTTCTTCGGCGCTGAAATCAAAAAACGTTTGGACTTCGCCCTGTTGCTTCAAAATGCGGTCGAATTGCTCTTGCAGGAGCTTGCGGAGTGACTCTGCTTGCTTCTCTCCAATGCTTCGAAGATCACCTCGTACTTTGGCTTCATTCTCACTTGCGCGTTCCTCTGCAATATCCCGCAATGAAAGAGCGTCATGGGATGCTCGTCTTCGGTAAACATCGCAAATCTCTGGTCTAGGTTGCGAAGCATCTGCTATTGCGCCCTGAAGTTCTTTATATGCTTGAGCAGCAGTCTGCCCTTCGCTTTTCAGGGGGGTCACGCCGTCTGCGTTTACGGTAGCTGCCACTGGTATCACTTCTGAATGCAAACGATTTGCACCTTTAGAATAAAGCGTCAATCGTACCAGCAAAACCAAACGTGCACGAGAGATTGGTGCGTTTAAGACTGCGGTACGCTCCAGTCTCGACCTAAATCCTTGTGCTTCAAACTGTGAAAGCAGACGTTTTACGAGACGATGCTCAAGGTGAAGGTGTTCAACATCAGATCTAAGCCTGTCACCGTCTTTGGCAGGCGAAAAACTGACTTTCTTCAGCGGCGCGTTGGATCGATACTCGGCTAGAGTTTCGTCCTTGTTTCGAGGCCTTGTGCGCAATTGGTCAAAGACTGGCGTCCAATCGGCGCTGGAAAAACCGTCTGAGTTTGGATTCAGTTCAATGATATCAATATCACCCGTATCGTCCACTTGATCCGGCGTGACTGAAGCTCCAATTTTCGTAAGGGCGTTGAGAAATACGGTTTGTAACGATCTGGGTGCAACATCTTTGCTTACTCGCGACAACTGGAGACGCCTATCAATTGAACTCAACTCCGCTTCAAGTTTTTTCAAACGTACCGCTCTATCCGAGCTTAGCTGGTGTTCCTCGACCTGTCTTTGAACTTCAAGATAACTCTCACTATCAAGGTCCTCCCGAAGTTTAGACATGTTGCCTCTAGTAATGCCGTCCTTGAAGCGCTCCTCAATTTCAGTTTCAATTACTCGACCAACTTCGCCAAGTTCGCTATTGATGCGCTCTGTTTTCTTGAATAACGCTTGCAAAATTCGATCTGAGGAACGGTTTTTGTAAGTAAAATATCGGCAAAATATCTCGGGTGCGGGCTGTAGACGTCGATCAATCCGGCCGTTCCGTTGCTCCAAGCGGGAAGGGTTCCATGGCAGGTCAAAGTGGAACAAATCATAGCAACGATGCTGAAGGTTAATACCCTCACGCGCTGCGTCGGTGCACAATAATATTCGCAGGGGCTCTTGATCGGGATCAGCATTGAACCTCGCTTTGATCCGTTCCCTCTCGTTCGGCTGTGTGCTGCCGTGAAACTCTGCGATACGGTCATCTTCCGGGCTTAGAGAAAGCTCTTCAAGCAACTGCTTGCGTAACCAGTCCAAGGTGTCGCGATATTCGGAGAAGACAATCACTCTTCTCTGGTTCCAAGAGTCGTGGGAACCCATGTTCTCTCTGATCCAGGTCGCGAGGTTCCGACTTTTTGCGTCCCCCTTGAAGGCTTGGGATTTTGCGGCCGTTGCCAGTGCGTTGCCCGCATCCCGGACCTCCCCATCGGGCATTTTCCCAATTTCCGCAGTAAGCGTTGAGTGGAAAGCGGATACAGAGGACAACAACCTCTGCTGCAATCGTACAAAGCTATATCCGCCTTTTCGGTCAGCAAGGTCGCCGAAATCCATCAAGGACTCGAACAGCGCCAACTCGGGTGCAATGGCTGCCGTATCATCGAGTTCGATATTTTTGATCCGTCTGATTGGGAAAGGTGTATCAGAAAGCTCTCTAAGATCAGATTTAAGACGTCGGACCATGATTGCATCATGCTGGTCCTGAGTTACAGGAATTCCTCGCGTGAAGCGCTGAGGGTCGAGCATTTCTAGCAAAGCGGAAAAAGAGTTTGAATGACCGTTGTGCGGTGTTGCAGTAAGGAAAAGCCTGTGTTCAAACTTCTTCGAAAGCTCACGAACTGCAAAGGTCAATTGGCTGTCGGTCGCGTATGCTTGACTATGCGCTGGTGCGGCATGGTGAGCTTCATCTAGGATCAACATTGACCGAGGCCTTGGATCACCCAGAATAGCTTTTAGGCCAACAGTGTAGGCTTCATCGCGTAGCAACGAATGAGAAATGATGTACGCACTTGTTGCTTGCCATGGGTTATATCCAAAGCCACGATCTGCCCGCATCTCAGCAAAAAACTCTGCATCGACGATCTGGGCATTCAATCCAAACTTGGAGGAAAGCTCTTCTTTCCATTGGAGCGTCATGGCAGCTGGAGCAGCCACAATGAAAAAGTCGGCCCGCTTTCGCAGGAGCATCTCGCGTAAGACCAAGCCAGCCTCGATGGTTTTACCCAACCCAACATCATCGGCGATCAAAAGGTTCACTCTGGGTAGGTCGAGTGCCTTTGCTAATGGGACCAGCTGATAGGGTGAAATCTCGATCCCAGCTCGGAACGGTGCTTGAAACAGGTTGTTATCCGACGCGGATGCCGTGTTCCACTGGAGGGACTGGAGATATGCAGTGTAACCCTTTGGGTCAGTAGGAACGTTTGAACCGAGTTGATGCCAAAGCAAGTCATCAACAAGCTCGATGGACACCTCAGAGGCAGGTAGGACGATTTGTTTTTGGCCCGTTGCATCGTCATCGAGGCATCGCAGTTCTAGGGAAACCGGTCCAAAGTCGTTCGTTTCAACTTCTTCGATCAACCAGTGCCGCCTTCTAAGTTGCACACATTGACCAATTTCAAAATTAAATGATGTCACTTCAATTATCGCCTGATCTATTTCGCAAACCGATTTGCGGCTCCATTACTTTGAGCTAACTGCGTTGAATTCGTTTTGTTTTACATTCGTTCATTCATGTTCGGCTGGCAAGCGAACAAGGTAAGTGAAGCATTTATAGGCCCAACGTAATAATCCGATGCCCCGTACGCCTCTCTGGGCCGACATTTTGAAAGAGTCAGAGGAAGGGAAGCCCGATTGCCGGGCTTGAAAGGATAGAGAGAGTCTCATCCGGGCCCGTCCAAAAGGACGAAACCCATGGCAAAATCCCAAACCAAAGCGAAGACTACGAAGCCGCCGATGGCCGCCAAAACTGCTGACGTCGGCACGACCGCGATCACAATGACGCAGGATCTCCGCTTGATCCCGCTCGATCAGCTGGAGCTTAGCCCGCTCAATGTGCGCAAAGTTGCGGCGAGTGCGACCGACGACGCAGAACTCCTCGCCAGTATTCACGAAAACGGCATTAAACAAAACCTTGTTGTCCATGCGCTGCCTGAAGGGAAATTCGCAGTGGATGCAGGTGGTCGTCGCTTGAAGGCACTCAAGCAGCTGGCGAGTGATGGTGTCATCCCCAACGATCACCCTGTCTCGTGTTTGGTCGAAGATGAGCAAAATGCGATCGTCACTTCAACAACGGAAAACCTTCAGCGCGCTGCGATGCACCCCGCAGACCAATTCGAGGCTTTCGCCCAGATGATTGCCGAGGGCCGCAAGGAAGACGACATCGCGCTCAAATTTGGGGTTAGTGTTGACCTCGTGCGCCGTCGTCTCAAACTGGCCCGCATCGCTCCCGAACTCATTGAGCAGTTCCGCGCCGGCGAGATGACTCTCGAGTGCGTCATGGCATTTACGCTGACTGATGATCATGATCGTCAATTGACGGTTTGGAACGCAGTCAAAGATAGCTATCACATTCACCCGCAGTCCATCAAACGTCAGCTGACCGAGACGGCACATTCTGCCAGTTCAAGCATTGGGCGCTTTGTCGGCATTGAGACCTATGAAGCGGCTGGCGGTGTTCTGTTGCGTGATCTGTTTGATGATAATGCCGCAGCACATATGGAAAACCCTGAGCTTCTGGAACGTCTTGCCATCGAAAAACTACAAGACGCGGCAAAGGCATATGAAGCTGATTGGAAGTGGGTCGAAGTACATCTGTCCGTCGATTACGGCGCATTCCGCAGTTTTGGGCGCGTCTATCCGCAAGACATCGAACCTGATGCTGATCTGCTGGCCGAAGAAAATGCTCTGATGGCACGAGAAGAAGAACTGGCAGCGGGAAATGACGGTGCAGATTGGACGGATGCCGAAGCAGACGAATATTACGCCATTGAGCCACGGCTACGTGAAATTGAAGCCCTGCAGAAGGCGCGTCAGCCCTATGCTGCTGCGGATCAAGCGATCGCGGGGTGTGTCGTCACAATTGGTCATGACGGCATGTTGCGGGTCGAGAAGGGTTTGGTACGCCCCGAGGACATTCCCGTCGCTGCGGAGCAGACTGAAGATCCGGCAGATGGTGATGCAGAGATTGCCGTTACCCGTCCCAACGTCACCCCTCCGAAATCTTCAGCACCCGTTCCAATCTCTGATCCGGCGACAACACTGCGCAAGGCAGACGGTATCTCAGCAAGTCTTGCCGATGAGCTACGTGCCTCGCGCCAGCATATTCTGCGCGCCCATTTGGCCGCAGATTACGATGTGGCCTTTGATGCGATGCTCTATGCGCTGTGCGAACAGGCTTTGTCGCGTTCCTACGGCACAGAGGCGCTCAACATCTCGATCAGCCCGTTTTTGGCTCAAAACCGTGAGACCTTGCACGCTGATACGGTCGCACAAAAGATGCTTGATGCATTGGAACAGGATCTTGCGGTCGAGTGGATGAGGCTGGAAAAACCAGACGACTTTCGAGCGATGTCAGCAATCCCCCTGCCCCAGAAACAAGCTTTATTCGCTTGGGCTGTGGGTCTTGCAATCAAGCCGCAGCTTCTCTCCGACAATCACCCTACCCCGATCATCGAAGAAATTGGATCGCGGTTGGACGTTGATGTTGCAGCCTGTTGGCGCCCGACAGCTTCGACATACTGGGGTCGCGTTAACAAAGGTCACGCAGTTTCAATGGCGCGCAAGCTTGTCGGCGATGATTATGCAGAAGAGCGCAGCAGAGAACGCAAAGGCGATATTGCGGCCGCGATGGAACGCGCATTCGCTGAGAATGCCGCCGAAACGGAAGGTTTTGAAGCAGTGGTTGCCTCCAAAACGGCCCGCTGGCTTCCAGACGGTATGGCATTCCAGGGCGTCGATGATCTGATGGAGACGTTCAGTTCGCCAAGGACGTCTGACGTTGATCCAGCGGGAGATGACGGTGAAATCGCTTCAGATGCTGACGATTCTGCGCCGGATGCTTTGCCAGCGTTCTTAAGCGAAACCGCAGCTTAGCCCCGCACTTTAAGATAGCAGTATCTATCTGGGCCGTCCTTGCACAAAGGGCGGCCCTTTCCCTCTTGCAGGTGCCGTAAGCTGGAATTGGTTCAGCTCGCCTGCATGGAGACGACCCATGACCACAGTACTGCAAAACAACCCGACGACCGAGGCCGCAACGATTGCAGCCCAGAACGATGCATTCCGTAAATCGATCATGTTCTTCAACGACGCCGAGAACACGCCCAAAGGTCAGTTTGTGATGACTTCCGGTGTCGCAGCCTTGGGTCCGGACGCACGTCTGGCCGCCACGCGTCAAGTAGCTGCATTTGAGGCGTTCACGCCCGACAAAGACCCCCACGGTTGGCATGAGTTTGGCGCAGTTGAGGTCTTTGGTACAACGATCTGGTTCAAGGTGGACCTGTATGACGTCAATTATGAAATGGGCTCAGATGAGCCGACTGATCCGGAGCAAACGCGCCGTGTTCTAACGATGCTTTTGCCGTCGGAATACTGACGTCCCTTCCCTCCAGTTGATCGAATTCTAGGCCGCTCTCTGATTGAGGGCGGTCTTTTCCTACTGGCGGATTTCAAGGCTCGAGATTGTCTCAGCAGCCGTCACAGGAGGCCACAAAATGGCACAAACACGCGACTATAAGATCACTCTTTATCCAGCTCATCGCGAAGGCGCATTTGTCGTGACCAAGTTCACGATGATGGACAGCTACCCCGAAAAACAGCTGCAAGCCGCGGGAATGGACGACCTCATCGCGCAGGTTACCCACTTCGCAATGGCGCACGGCGAAGGCTGCCGTGCATCCGTGCGGTGTCTCGCAGCCCGAAAGCCGCCGGGCTTCAAGAAGGCGACCGAGGATCTCTATTTCAACCTCGAGGATCGCACTGCTGAGAAGTTCAGCCGTCCAGCCGCCTGACATTCCCAGACCAACAAGTACAGGCGATCCGCATATGCTGGATCGCCTCCTTTTCCTGCTTTCAGACATTGGAGACACGACATGAATGCACATCCAAAAACGGCTACGCTTATCGACACCTTTCACGCAAAACCGCCCTCATCTGAGACGGCGCATCGCCTAGTTGCCGCGGCAAACAGCCTTCTCCCGCACTTTGAAACTGGCAAACTCATCGATGCCAAGATGCTTCGCGCAGCAATGGTGGATGCCTTTGCTGCCAGCGATACAAGCGGCGCTTGGGTCTGGAAGGACGCCTATGATGCGGCAGAAATTGCCCAGATCATGATGATCTCGCGCTACGGCGCGCTAATGCGAAAGCAGGCCGCCTCCCCTGCCCAGTTTCTCAGCATGATTGAGCGGCTCTCCGCACTGGCGCCCTCACACACGCGGCGCTCGGAAGACAGCGTTCGTTTGCAGCAATTCTCGACCCCCCTGCCCCTCGCAGCGATTGTTGCTCAAGCTGCGGGGTTTCGCCCATCTGACTTGGTTCTTGAGCCTTCAGCCGGTACGGGCATGCTGGCCGTTTTTGCTCAGATTGCGGGCGCAGGGCTTGCCTTGAATGAACTCGCTGAGATCCGTCGCGATGTCTTGCGCGCTATGTTTGTAAATGCACCGGTATCCGGACACGATGCCGCGTCCATCGACGACAGGCTTGATCGCGCGATTACACCCTCGGTGATCGTCATGAATCCGCCCTTCTCTGCGGCTCAACACGTCGACGGGAAGTACCGCAAGGCAACCAGTCAGCACGTTCTGTCAGCTTTGGCACGCCTTGCCCCCGCTGGACGCCTCGTTGTGATCACAGGCGAAAGCTTCGCACCCAAAACCAAAAGCCATGAGTCGACCTTCAGAAGCATTGGCGAAGTCGCCGACGTTGTCTTTTCGGCAGCCATTGCTGGCAAGGTATTTGCGCGGCACGGGACGAGTATCGATACACGTCTGACGGTCATCGACAAACGATCCGCTGGCGAGGACGTGGCATTGACTGACGCAGAAGACGTCTATCATCCGCTCTGCGAAATCACAGGTGATCTGTTGGCCGCTGTTTTGGCCAATTGCCCGGAACGGCCCAGTGTGATGCCCCCCTGCCCCACTGGCGTGCGTCAGACCGCTGCAAAACCTAAGACACGGCTCAATCTGCATGCGCTGCGCGATGCTGCTCGCCAGGAAACCCGTGATCTCGCTGCAGAGCGCGCCAAGCATCCGTTCGACAGCGTTGATGCGTGTCCGCTTGTGTATGAACCAAAGGACTGGACCGATCCCCAAGGCTCGTTGCAGGACACGGTGTACGAGGATTATATACTACAAGCCTTCGAGATTGAGGGTGCTGCCACCCATCCAACGTCACTGGTGCAGTCCGCAGCTATGGCGTCTGTCCCGCCGCCGCTGCCTACCTATCAACCTCTCCTCCCCACTACGCTAACACGTGACGGCGTTCTGTCTGCGCCCCAGCTTGAGAGCGTTATTTACGCCGGCCATGCCCATGCCTTTCATCTCAAAGGCTGGTTCAAGCCAAGCGAGATCGCAGGCCAGCTTGTTACGGCCGCGGAAGATGACGAAGGGGCCTTTCGTCTGCGCAAGGGTTGGTTTCTAGGTGATGGCACCGGTTGTGGCAAAGGACGTCAAGTTGCAGGCATCATCCTCGATAATTGGTTGCGCGGCCGTAAACGTGCTGTCTGGGTCTCTAAGAGCGACAAGCTCATTGAGGACGCCCGACGCGACTGGATGGCATTGGGCGGGCGGGAGAGTGACATCGTGCCGCTGTCCAAGTTTCGCCAAGGCAGCGACATTCGACTGACTGAGGGCATCCTCTTTGTCACCTATTCCACGCTGCGCTCAGCTGAGCGTGAGGGCAAAGCGTCTCGTCTTGATCAAGTCGTCGCATGGCTCGGTGATGGTTTTGACGGCGTGATCGCGTTCGATGAAAGCCACGCCATGGCCAATGCCGCTAGTGAGAAATCGGCGCGTGGCAACAAGAAGGCGTCGCAGCAAGGTCTTGCTGGCCTCGCATTGCAAAACGCCGTTCCCGATGCACGCATCCTCTACGTCTCAGCCACTGGCGCAACCGTCGTTGGCAACCTTGCGTATGCATCCCGTCTTGGCCTGTGGGGCACGGGTGACTTCCCCTTCGTGACCCAAGCCGAATTCGTGACCTCAATGGAAGCAGGCGGCATTGCGGCGATGGAGATGATTTCGCGCGACCTCAAAGCCCTCGGGCTCTATCTCGCGCGATCCTTGTCCTATGCCGGTGTGGAATACGACATGCTTGTTCATGATCTCACGCCAGCACAGGTCGCAATCTATGACAGTTATGCTGACGCGTTTCAGATCATTCACAACAATCTCGAAGCAGCGCTCGAAGCATCAGGCATCTCGTCTGATGGCGGCACATTGAACCCGCAAGCGAAATCCGCAGCGCGATCCGCCTTTGAGAGCAATAAACAGAGGTTTTTCAATCACTTAATCACGGCCATGAAGTGTCCGTCACTGATCAAAGCCATTGAGGCGGATCTCGCAGCAGGTCATGCCGCTGTCGTACAAGTTGTCTCAACCAGCGAAGCGCTGATGGAACGTCGCCTTGATGAAATCCCCCCTTCTGAGTGGCACGATCTGCAAGTCGACATCACGCCGAGGGAATATGTGATGGATTATTTAGCCCACTCCTTCCCGACACAGCTGTTTGAGCCTTACACCGACGAAAACGGTGATCTGCGATCCCGTCCCGCAGTTGATGTGGATGGCACGCCAATCATATGCCGTGAGGCTGAGCAGCGGCGCGATGCCCTCATCGAACACCTTGGAGCATTGGCACCTGTGCAAGGTGCGCTGGATCAAATCCTATGGCATTTCAGCGGGGATGTGGTGGCAGAGGTCACGGGGCGTAAACGCAGGATTGTGCGGACGTCTGAGGGGTGCCTGAAGGTCGAGAATAGACCTGCGTCCTCCAACCTGGGCGAAACCCAAGCCTTCATGGATGATACCAAGCGCATTCTGGTCTTTTCAGACGCGGGTGGCACGGGGCGCTCCTACCACGCGGACCTTGGGGCGAAGAACCAACGGTTGCGGGTGCACTATCTGCTGGAGCCCGGTTGGAAGGCCGATAACGCCATTCAGGGTCTTGGACGCACCAACAGAACCAATCAAGCGCAGCCGCCGCTGTTCCGCCCCGTCGCGACCAACGTCAAAGGCGAAAAGAGGTTCTTGTCCACAATTGCCCGTCGCCTCGACACGCTTGGTGCGATTACGAAGGGCCAACGAGAGACCGGCGGACAGAACATGTTCCGTGCCGAGGACAATCTTGAAAGCCCCTATGCCCGCGCCGCTCTGCGCCAGTTCTTCTACAAACTGCGCGCAGGTAAGATCGATGCCTGCTCCTATGCGCGGTTTCAGGAGATGACGGGCCTGACCCTTGATGACGCAGATGGCTGCATGAAGGAGGTCCTGCCGCCCATCCAGCAATTCCTCAATCGGTGTCTTGCCCTCAAGATCAGCATGCAAGATGCAATCTTTGATGCCTTTGGTGAATTCTTGGCCGCAATCATCGAAGATGCGCGACAGGCGGGCACACTTGATGTCGGCCTTGAGACCTTAAGGGCCGAGCGCTTTGAGATCATCGACCGCAAAGTCATTTTCGAGCATGAAGCTACGGGGGCAACGGCCACAGCGCTGACGGTCGAGCGGACTGATCGCAACGCGCCGCTGACGCTCACCAAAGTGAAATCCATTTGCGCCGCTATGTCCGATGCAAAGCTCTGTTGGAACGCCAATTCAAAGCGTGCGGGACTGATGACGCCTGCGCCTGCTTACATGGACGAGGACGGCGTCCCAATTCGTCGGATCAAACTGCTACGCCCAATGACCTATGATTTGTTCGAGCAGGGTGAGTTTATAAAATCAAACTGGCACGAAGTTGATGATGCGACGTTCGAGCAGCTCTGGCAGGCTGAGGTCGAAGCCGTACCGGAGTTCACCACCTCCAAAATCACACTGATCTGCGGCCTTCTTTTGCCGATCTGGGATCGCCTGCCTGCCGATAATATGCGGATTTACCGTCTACAGGCCAAGGATGGTGAACGCGCAATCGGCCGTTTGGTTTCGCAAGAACAGTTGATCAACGTCTATGCGCGGCTTGGGCTCGACAGTGATATCCAGATGCAACCAGACGAAGTCGTACGCGCTGTTATGGAAACCCGTGCCACGCTCAGTCTTGTAAACGGGTTCCAACTCCGTCGCTCGCTTGTCATGGGCCAACCACGGCTTGAATTAATCGGTGCCACGGGTGCGATACTCGCTGAGTTGAAAGCCATGGGCTGCTTTTCTGAAGTGATCCAATGGAAGACGCGCGTGTTTCTTCCATCAGAAGCACTTGATGTTTTGGCGTCACTTCTGTCACGCTTCCCCGTTGGCACGGCTGTGGATGGCGCGGCGCAATGACGAGGGATGTCCCGGTTGCTGAGATTTCAGCAGACCTTGGGGCGCGTGCTGAGAGTTTCTGCCGCGCCTACTTCTCAGAAGGCTGTCGCCAGGGCGATTATTGGCAGGTTGGCGACACGTCTGGTGCAGCGGGCCGCAGCCTCGTCATCCGCTTGCAGGCTCAAGACGGACGCAAAGCAGGTGGCTGGATAGATTATGCCACAGGTGAATTTGGTGATCTCATTGATCTGCTGCATGCCAAACTCGGATCAACCTCTCTCAAGGAAACCATCACCGAGGCCCAACATTTTTTGGGCATTGCACCCATCTCTGCCAACCCCGCGCCAAGGCGGACCTTGAAAAGCCCTGCAGCCTCCAACACGTCGCGAATGGTGTTTGCACGCAAGCTCTATGCCGCTGGCGGACCTGTCTTGGGCACCTTGGCCGCCGCTTATCTGCACCAGCGCGGCATCGCACGCTTCGGACCGGCCTTGCGCTATCATCCTCGGGTCTACTTTCGTGACGCGGACACTGGCCGAGATCTGCCAAGTTACGCCCCTGCCCTTCTGGCAAAAATCACGGACAATCAGGGCAACATCACGGGATGCGCCCGGACGTATCTCGACCCGAACACTGGTCGCATTGCTAACCTGAGTAGCCCCAAACGGATATTGGGCCAGCTTCACGGCAACGCCGTTCGGTTTTGGTCCGCGTCAGATTCCGCTGATCTCATCGTCGGCGAAGGTCTGGAGAACACGCTGTCAGTGGGCACAACCCTTCCAGACTTCAACCTGGCGTCCTGTCTGACAGCCACGCATCTTGGCCTCTTCATTCCAGCGTCAGATATCAAGCGCATCTGGATTGCGCGCGACAATGATGCGGCAGGGGAACGCGCCGCAAACACTTTGTCGGCCAAACTGGGATCGTCGAGCATTGAATGTCGGCGTCTCGTCCCAAAGCTGGGTGATTTCAACGAAGACCTGCTGGCATTTGGCAAAGACAGGCTTCGCAACGCGCTTCTGGCAGCCATGAAGGGATAAGTATCTGATAATGTAAGAGAAAGCGTGCTCATCGGGATGTGTATTGCCAGTGGCAGGCGTTCCAAGGCGTTCAATCTGATCCCGTTTGGATAAGGGGAGCGATGGGCCAGCGGGTCGGAGCTGCGTGCTCCTCGCCCGAACCGCAATGCGCCCCCGTCAGAAAATTCCCCTGCCCCGCCAAAGAAAGAAGGCGGGGCATTCCTCGCGAAACAATTTTCTGCCGTGTGCGCATTCTCCGCTGCGCTGCGATCCCAAGGGATGCGGCTCCGTCGCCGCCGGCCCTGTTATCGCCCCATCCAAACCGGGTCAGATTAAACAGAGGAACAAGACCATGCCCCTTCAAGACAAAACCAACCCCGAAGATAGCGGCCTCACGTCAGCAATCCTCGACCACCTTGCCCTTCATGGCGCAAAGCCAGGGCCAGATGAAACCGATCATCGCCCCCTACCACAGCCAGATCAGGTCGAACTCGCCATGGCGACGCTCTTTGACACCACCATCAGCCTGCTCGACGACAGCCAGTTGGAAGACAACCTCGAAGAAATGCTCTGGTCCCTCACCTCCCTGTTTCATCGCCGCCTCACCCATCTGCAAAGGCGTCTTGATGACAATGAATGCGAGATCCGCGACAGCATGAGCGCACAGGACGGGTCAGAGGTTGCTTCGGTCGAGCTGGAACGTCTGCAAATGATTGGATTGAAGCTCTGGGACCATCGCGACGCCTTCGAGCAGATGCGCGATCTGGCTTGTAACCATTTCTCTGCAGCGACAGGTTCGCCTTGGATGCCCCGCACCGGATCGAAAGTCTCGCACAGAGGTCTGACATCTGCTGTTGTGGACAGTCGGGCCTTTCTTTCGGCCAAGCGCCGCAAAGAGATCGAAGTGCATTGCCCTGAAGGCACCCGTATTGCTTTCTCAGGTGGGGACTACCAAGCCTACGATCTCATCTGGTCAGTCCTCGATGCCACGCATCAAAAATACCCCGATATGGTTTTGCTGCATGGGGGGACTCCCAAAGGTGCAGAGATGATCGCAGCACGGTGGGCAGATGCACGTGGCGTGACGCAGGTGGTGTTCAAGCCTGACTGGAAAAGCCACGGCAAAGCAGCCCCCTTCAAGCGCAACGACAAGATGTTGGAAATCCTGCCTCAGGGTTTGATCGCAACGCCAGGGTCAGGGATCACCGAGAATATCGTTGATAAAGCGCGCAAGCTGGGGATCCGAGTTAAACGGATTGGGGTATAGGATGGCGCGGTCTGGCTGGGTAAGGTGTCTTGCTTCGTCGGCAGCCACATCCCCTGCCCTTTCAGGCTCGGTGATATTCGCGCGGAATTGCTATCGCGAAATGGCGTTTCGCTGTCGAAAAATTTATGACATTGGTCTTTTGACCGACCCAGGTGGCCACCAAACCTGATCGCCAAACAAGCGAACGGCGCCCTGCGATGAGTTTACAGCTGTAAACTTCGACCCGTTTGGCCAATAGTCCGTAGTGTCTTATCTTGCGTATTGCGCTGTGCTAGACACTAAATGTAAGAAAGTCGTTGACTTAGAGAGGTGAATCGCACCTTTTATCCCCAAGTGGCGCGAAAAGAGCCACATTGAGCAAATTGGGGCAACCAGATGATTCCCGCGACACCGAGTAAAACAGACAGACCATCAGAGTTGGCAACGGACATCTCTGAGCGCCTAAACCGTGCGATCAGTGAGCATCTGCTCTCTGCATTCGCACCCGACAACACCAAATCATTGCGCCCTTTTTCGGCCCCAGAAGCCGCCGAATTGCTTGGCGTGTCGGGCCAGTTCATGCGTAAAGTCCACGGCGAGGGCACGATCCCGGAGCCAAAAGACGTTCGCGCTGGTCGCCGCTACTACAGTGCCCAAGAGTTGTGGGAAGCGCGCCAAATCCTGGAAAAAGCGTCTCGAACAAAGGGCAGATACGTCCCTGGCCGCAAAGAAGGCGAGCGACTGCAAGTCTGGCAGTTGATGAATTTCAAAGGCGGCAGCAGCAAAAGCACCTCCACAATTCACCTGGCCCACTATCTCGCACTTAATGGCTACCGGGTGCTTGTAGTCGATTTGGACCCTCAAGGGTCACTGACCTCAATGTGCGGCATCAACCCAGAGATCGAGTTTGACGGCCTCACCGTTTACGACGCCATCCGGTATGATGATCCGGTGCCGTTTTCTGACGTCGTCATGCCCACATACTTTCCGGGACTGTCGCTTGCTCCGGCACGCCTCCTCCTGTCCGAATTCGAGACTGAATCAGCGGTAAACTCAAATCCTGACCAGCCCTTCTTCTTGCGCATTCGCAATGCATTGGCCCAGGTTGAGGATCAGTACGACATCGTCTTGATGGACAGCCCTCCACAGCTGGGCTTCCTGACGATCTCCGGCATGGCCGCCGCGACGTCCCTTATCGTCCCTCTCACGCCCTCAATGCTCGACGTGTCCTCAACCGCGCAGTTCCTTGAGCTTGCCGGTGCCTATATGGGTGTCATCGAAGATGCGGGTGCCGAGCTTCAATATGACCACTTCAAGTTTCTGATCACCCGCGACGAGCCAACAGATGTGCCGTCACAACAGTTAACCTCGTTCATGCGCGCTCTCTTTTTGGACCGTGTCATGACAGCCACTGCGCTCAAAAGCACCGCGATTAGCGATGCCACGATGCTCAAACAATCGATCTACGAGGTCGTCCGCTCAGAGATGACACGAGCGACTTACGACCGCGCCAAACAATCTATGGATGCGGTTGGCAGCGAAGTTGAAGCAATGATTCACCAAGCATGGGGGCGTAGCTGATGGCACGTAAATCACTTCAGGATCTAAGCGGCATTGCCAAGACGATTGCCAATTCCAGCCCGCAACCCAAAGATCGAACCACCAAACCCGCAGCACCCGCTTTGGGGGCCCTGCAGGGGTCGCTGTCAGCCATTCGCGAACTTGACCCATCGCTCATTGATGACTGGGGACCCAAAGATCGCCTTGATGGGTTTACAGCTGTAAACTCCGAAGATGATGGCGACGGCTTTGAAACACTCAAATCCAGCATCAAAGACGGCGGCCAACAGGTTCCCATTTTGGTTCGCAGGGCAGGGGCAGAGGGCCGGTTCGAAATCATCTATGGTCGCCGAAGATTGCGCGCCTGCCGAGAGCTCGGCCTGAAAGTCCGCGCCAATGTTCAGGACCTCGATGACGCCACAGCTCTTCTCGCCAAAGGCCTTGAGAATGCGGCACGTCGCAACCTGTCGTTTTACGAAAAGGCTCGGTTTGCTGCCGTCATACGGGCGGCTGGTCACAACACCAAAACCATCCGCCAAGTTCTCAGCCTGTCCGCATCTGGGCTGTCCCACCTGACCAAGGTCACGGACAATATTCCCGACGATGTTGGCGATCAAATTGGAGCCGCTCCTAAGTCTGGCCGCCCAAAGTGGACCGCCTTAGCCGAAGCCTTCGCGTCCAAGAAGGTAAATGCATCATCATCCTTCGCAATCCTGTCAAAGTTGAACGCCGAGCTGTCGTCAGATGACCGCCTTGAGCAGCTTATGAGAGAGATTACACGGCGTGGCGCGCGTCCAAGCGAGGGCAGGGAGGCAACACCGGTACCGGGCGTTACAATCAAATCGGGGCGCGGATCAATCGCGATGTCCATCAAGAGGGCAGGGGAGAACGCAGCATTTGCTGAGTGGCTCGACCGTGAGCTCGAGGGCATCATCAAGAAATCCTACCAGGAGTTTACAGCTGTAAACCCTGCGGATGACACCAGAGGCTAGAGCAACAAAGGAGGACGTAAGCAAAGAGAAACCCCCGAAACCGAAGCTTCGAGGGCTGGACGTATTTCTACGCTTCTCAGATTAGACACCTGAATCGTAGCAGTCACCGAATCGCTAAGCAATAAAAAACGCTCTTGGGCGAACGGGAAATCTTTGCCTGCAGGCAAATCATGAGAACAATTCAAGGAATGGCTCCTGCTGGAGCACACTCGTCGCACAAAGCGACGGGGCAGGCAGGTATTGCCCAAAACAAATGGCAACTCCTCAAGGTAATCGAAGACATCAGAGAGCCGCTTGGCTTAAAAGGCACGTCCATCTCTCTCCTCAGAGCGATGATCTCGTTCCTGCGTGTCGATAATGTCGATGCCACCCGCGACGACGGGCATATTTGCTTTGCATCAAATGCCTCCCTCGCAAAACGCGCCCATGTCAGCATTCAAACCGTTGAACGTCACATTGCAAGATTGGTGTCCTTGGGCCTGCTGACGCGGCGATCAAGCGGCAATGGCAAACGGTGGGCCCGTCGAGACCGTCAGGGCAGCATTGTCCTTGCAACAGGCCTGTCACTCTTGCCGCTCGCTGAGCGTTACCCTGAGTTCGTGCGCATGGCACAAGACCACCAAGACTTCAGAAACGAACTGGGGCGGCTCAGAGACATGTGCTCAGCAGCATTGAGCGACCTCAAAACACGCCTCTTGCCCGCAGAGTGGGACGTAGGCTTGCTCTCCAAAGCGCGCAACCTGTTGAGACGCCAGCCAGACAAGCAAGCTTTAAGCGATCTTCTGGATGAAATCACTGTGGAAATCTCGAGGATAAGCTCTGCAGAACCAAATGATTTGAGGGCCAGTGACCCCGAAATTGAGGGGCATAAAGAGACTTCCAAGACTCAGTATGTTAAAGATGAAACTTCTTTTCAGATTGAAGTTGGCCAAGAAGAGATGGAGCGCGCCTACCCAAGGCTCTGCGCGGAACTCAGGTTTGCTAAGAACCAAGAAGACTGCCGTCGTTTAATGGATGATCTTGCCGGATATCTCAACCTCGGGAACACTTGGTTCTCGATAAAGGATCTTGGTCCAGCGCTCAGTTTCATGATCTTAGGATATCTCTTGGAACGCACAGAGACGATCAGCAATCACCGTGGCTACGCGTTCAAATTGTCCCAGGACCTTGCGAATAAGAGCCTTGATTGGCGTACGCTCTTGAAGAAACCGAGGTCAAAATAGGACTGATAGCATGATTGCGTTCTGGTATTTTGTTCTATTACCTTCGCAATGTGAGCAATTTGCGTTTCATTTCTGCTGGAATGATTTAACTGTGCTCAGTAATAGATGTACGATTTCAATGCCTTAATCGTTTCGCTTTCTCAGACTTTCGTTTCATGGTCCTCACAGACCAGGCTATCCTGGATTTCAATGCTGCGCACCCAAAAGCGGCCGCGAGGTAATCCGCAAAGGCGTCGCTCAGAAAGCCTGGAGAACGTAAGCATCCGGCGTAGGCCGCGGCGAGGTCATCGGCTGTCTCTTATACACATCTCCGAGCCCACGAGACCGAG
>OJBD01000051.1_pt1 | contig 29265 bp, 22 predicted proteins | sample 1590481 | NCBI WGS metagenome assembly OJBD01 (sample SAMN05416811, study PRJEB24817) | seawater metagenome | isolation source: Sea water | place: Canada:Atlantic | collected 2013-07 | reverse complement strand
CTTCTTGGAGAACAGGCTAACTCAAAACACCGGACTTTTCAGGGGAGCAGGTCACGATCATGTCCACGGTTACGGCGATGCGCGGGTAGTAGTCGTTGCGAAATGCCGTGAGCGAAGATTTCGGGTTCTTGGCACCGTTGGTGATTTTGCGGCAGAAATCATTGCCTTCACCAAACTCCTGCCGGACGGTTTGGATGATGTCGTCGGCGTGGCTGTCGGTCTTGGCAAAGATCAGGGTTTTGGGCAGCTCCTTGCGGCCAGGGAATATCTCGGGCCATTTTTCGCGGAAAGTGCGGACGACAGTCCGGATCTGGTCGGGGTTGACGACAGAGCGATCAAGCTGAGTTGCAGCATAGGCCTGCTCATCGTCCTGGGTTTCCCAACGCCGCGCGCGGGTTTCGCGCTCGCGTTTCTCGATCAACTGCTCGGCCTTTAGTGTCTCGCCGGCCTGCGTTATCTCAGTTTCGATCAGGAAAACTTCGTTGCCCACGTTGACCTTATCGGCAACGGCCTTTTCGTGCGTGTATTCACTCACAACATTTTTCTGGAAGAATCCGTATGTGCGGTTGTCTGGGGTAGCGGTAAGTCCGATCAAATAGGCGTCGAAATACTCAATGACCTGACGCCAAAGATTATAGATCGACCGATGGCATTCATCGATTACGACTACATCAAAGTATTCCGGTGGCAGTTTCGGATTATAGACGACTGGCAACGGTTCCTTGCGGTGCCACTTCTGCTCGGCTGGATTTTCCTCCTCAACGCCTTCATCGAGAAGCTCTCCCTTCAAGGTAGCATACATGCGCTGAATTGTAGAGATTACCACCTGACTATCGCCAGCGATTGACGGGGATGTAAGCCGCTGGACGTTATATAGCTCGGTGAACTTACGATTGTCGTCGTTTGGCAAGAACGCCATGAATTCCTGTTCAGCCTGCTCGCCCAAATTCTTGGTATCCACCAGAAACAAGATGCGGCGCGCACCTGCATGCTTCAACAGACGATAGACTTGCGTAATGGCGGTAAAGGTTTTGCCCGACCCGGTGGCCATCTGGACGAGGGCGCGGGGTTTGTCGTCCTGCAGTGAGGCTTCAAGTTTTGTGATCGCTGATATCTGGCAATCCCGCAGGCTTTCTGGGTTTAGGACTGGTAGCGCTGCGATGCCAGAGCGCAGAGTTCGCGCGGCGTGCGCCCATCTTTTAAGGCTTTCGGGCCGGTGGAATGCGAACACTTCGCGCGAGCGTGGATTGGGATCGAGACTATTCGTAAAACGGGTAACTTCGCCCGTGCTTTCGTAAACGAAAGGAAGGGGGGTATCTTGGCTTACCCATTTCAGTTTGGCTCGGGCATAGCCTTCCGATTGTTCCTCCACAGTGGTGAGCCGCACTCCCCAGCTGTCAGGCTTTGCCTCGACAACGCCCACTGCCTGTCGGTCGGCAAAGAGGACATAGTCGGCCGGTCCGACATCAGTCTGGTATTCGCGCACTGCGACCCCGAGGCCGACATTGAAATCGAGAGTATTCTTGTCCTGAACATGCCAACCGGCCCTTCTGAGGCGTTCATCGATACGATCACGTGCAACCTGTTCGGGTGTTTGGTTCAATGGCTTTTGCATCTAAGTGGCTCGGTTTGAAAAATTCTTTGCGACGATACTGACCGACACGCGCAGCTTTTACAATTATTTGGGGAATTTCGCGGCGCTCCAAGAAACTTTGGGCGAATGGCCCTTTTGCCGTCCTGGAGAAAGGCTTTTTGATACTGGGTTCTTGCTACGGAAATTTCTGGATTTTTCGCAACTTTTTTCTTCGCAAGCAGCTAATCCGGCCAACGTCTTCAGTATCGGAAGGAGACGAAGGCATGCATTCAAAGGACCCGCGCTCTACCCATCTCGGATGGATCGAAACCGCTCTTCGAGCGGAGAACGAAGAGCTACCTCATCTAAGGATCGTCGCACAGTCGCACTACGGTCCCCCTGACTACTTCGCCTACATAGAGGTGCACGGGGTCGGGGGAGACCGAGAAAGGCGCAAAGATCTGCAAGCACAAGTATCTCACCTTTTACGCCAACTGGGCTACACTGTGAAATTAGAGCAAGGACGCGATGTCTACCTTGTGAAGTTGAAACGACCGAAGTCCGCTCATGACAGAATAAGGATGCTCCGCTGTTTGCGTGCCGCCTGCTTGGAACCTCGCTCTTACTGAATGTCGCGCGGGCTTCTGGTGCGTCGATAGCAAGCCTGCGTGACGCGACATCGTGCACGGAGAAAGGAAAAAATTAGGTAGCTCCAGTCTGGTCCATCTCTCGAATTTTTGACGGTCGTGACGGTTCAACTATTGCCGTCCTTTCCCGGACGCGACCATCGGGCACGACTGCCCTCGGATCACAAGACTTGGAGGTTCATCATGAACTCAATCAATTTTTCACCCTTCACTGCGTCGTCGCAAAATGGATTCCTGTTGGACGCCGCGCTGGGCCGGTTGGGAAAATGGATCGACGAAGAGATCAGTTCTCTGGAAGATCTTCTCGATATATCCGATTGCCAAGATGCGATCGACGACATCGTGGCGCTTAAGGTTTTGCATCTCGAAGCCGACTGCACGCCTGCCGATTTGCGGCGGTTGCTCGGGGATGCGTCAGCATCAATTGAGCGCCTAACGGAGTACGTGTGGAAGATTGCATCAGAGGAATGTCTCGACGTCCGGGCTCCGTCATACTTCGACGCTTGGGTGCGCTGGTCAGGAGCGCGGCTTGAGGACATTTCTCATACATTGTCTCGTGCGCTTGAGGCATAAGAACACAAAAAGCCCCAGTTAGTCTGGGGCTTTTCTTGTTGGCGAAGCCGTTTCGATCGGATGCAAATTTCTGCGTCACGGCAGAGTTCATAGCCCATGGTGCTATATTGTAGCGAAGAAATTCTTCGGCTTTCGGGGGATGTGTAAATCCGTAAGCCGCTGGTCTCTGCACAACTTTTCTACGTTTTGCATAAGGATAAAAGTAGAGTGTAGATCGCCCTTAAGGTGAGTCTGTTTTAATAACAAAGGGTTATATTGGTTCTGGCAGTTCTGCTGCACAATGTGGAGGTATCCTTGAGATGTATAAAGAAGCGTTGGGGATGTCCTGAATATCCCCTAACCAGCTGAATTAATTATTTTTCCGGCGCCCTTCGTAAAGGGCGCCTTTTGCTTTGTGAAAGGCGCTTTCTGGGCCTGAGGTTGGGAGCAAAAATCGCTTGTTCGGCGCTGTGTTCCCTGAAAAGTCGAACGTCGCGATCGCGAAGCTTGGCCCGATAGGACGGAGTGCTTGCCGGGTGGTTCGAGGACGACGATGGACTTTACCTGCACTCGGGGCTGAAGATGCGCTCGCCACGCGAATGCATCGCAGCCCAAATCGCCAACGCCCGACTGTCCCGGCAAAATCGGGCAGGCTCATGTGCGTCCCTTAGGCCACAGCTCAACTTGCGTGGCTCCCGCACCTGAGACATGGTTTCCTTGATGCGCGTCGCAGCCTTGATCTAAGCAATGACCATAACGCCGCGCTCTCCGCCTATTGCTTCGCTTACTCTGCCGCGCGACCCTGAGAGAGTGTCTGCCCATGACCGGCCTCAGCACGCCCAAGCGGCATCTGAAAGGTAAAGACGGTCTCGCCCTGCGCTGATGTGACAGACAGCTCGCCGCCATGCGCCTTGGCAATCTCCTGACTGATATAAAGCCCCAGCCCGAGCCCTTGCTGATCCGGTTTGTCGCCCCGTCGAAACGGATGGAACAGCGATGGTCTGATCGCCTCGGGAATATCGGGGCCGGTGTTGGCGATCTCGATCCGCAGGCTGTCGCCCGACGCGACGGCGAGAATGCGGACGGGCTGATCCGCTGCCCCGTGGGTCACGGCATTGGACAGAAGATTCGACACCAGTTGGCCAATCCGCTGTCCGTCGCAATAGACGGGGTGGTGCAGATCGGTCGTGACCTCGATGCTCCGATCGGTGACCAGTCGAATTTCGTGCACCACGTCCTCGACAATCGTATCCAGATCCGCCGCCTCCAGCGTCCCGAGTTCGATCCCCGAGCCAAGTCGACCTCGCGCGAAATCCAGCAGGTTGCCGATGATCGCATTCATGCGATGCAGCGCATGGCGCATATGCTCGAATATCTCGGTCTGATCGGGGTTGGCGGACTTTTGCGCGATCGTCAGGCCAGAGCCGAGCGCGGCAATCGGGTTGCGCAGGTCATGTCCGACAACGGCGATGAATTCCTCGCGCAGCTTTGCGGTTTCCTGTTCGGCGCGCAGCATGACCTGCGTTGCCGCCATCGCCTCGTGATTTTCGAGCTGCATCGCGACAAGGTCCGCGAACAGTTGGAACATGCCGATCCGTTCAGGCGTGTTCAACCTCTTGGGATCTGGATCAATCGCGCAGAGCGTGCCAAAAAGAGCCCCGTCCGACGCGATGATCGGAACCGAGATGTAGCTGCGAAACTTGTACATCTCGGGCGTCTGGTGATCGCAATAGGTCTCGTCGGTCTGCGCGTCGTCAATCACCACCAGTGACCGGCTGTCGCGGATGGAATCGCAAATTGTCGTTTCCACGGGCAGTTCGTCGCCGGGCGTGAGGCCAAAGCCTAGCGTGTCTCGCGATGCACAGGTGATCCAGCGATCCTCGGTCACGCGCGCGATGGCGACGAATCCCATTTCCGTGGTGCGGGCGCAGACATCCAGAATTTTTGGCACCTGTGCCATGGCCTGCACAGTGTCGATGTCCCCCTGGTAGTCGTGTGTATCATCAGGCATCGGTCAAAATCCGCGTGGGGTAAAATCCATGAGGTCGTTTCAGACCGAATATATCACTTTCATTGCGAAAACAAAGTGAGAGCAGGCAGTTCCATTTAACCCATGCAAATTTTTAGGCGCAAAAACCCATGCGCTGCTGTCTTTTCGCCCCGATCCGGCTCCTCGGGCAATCTATGGGGCGCATAGGTTCGCTTGATCATAGCACGAGGCGGCAACGCAGATCGGGCCCTAAAGGCCTGGTGCGAATTGCCAGACCAGAACGGGAATGATCATCAGCAAGGCGATCGAAAGGATCGCCAACACGCCATCCCGGGTCAACAGGCTGGCCGCGTAGAGCGCGATGACCGTGGCCGCAATTGAGCCGGAGGAGGGGATCAGCTCCATGAACGGCATGAACAGGGTCAACAGAACGATCAGGATCAGGGGCAGCCATTTCCAGGGGCGGTGAAACAGAAGCGTCAGGCGCGGTTTCAGAAACCTTTCGACAAAACCCACGGGTTTGCGCAGCCAGTCGACGCCTTTGCGCAGCTTGTCCGTCGCGATATGGCGCCGCGTGATGAAACTCGGCAGCCAGACGGATGAGCGGCCAAAAATCATCTGCACGACCAGCGTGAATTCGATCACCGCGACCACGGCGGTGATCCCCGGTATCGTGCTGGCGGGGGAGGCGGCGATCAGGGCAAAGACCAGCATCAGCGAGGCAAAGGAACTGCTTCCCATAGCGTCAACGACATCGCTGATGGCCAATTCCGCGCCGTCAGCCAATCGTTCCAGGCGGTCAAGAATGTCGCTTAGCGCGTGTGTGGGGGGCTTTGACATAAAGGCTCGGGGTAGAGTTGTTTTCGGGCGGGACAGCCGGTCCAAAGGATGTATTGAAAGATATGGACCATTCCCGGATCATTGCCAGGCTCTCAGAAGTTGACGTCGGGGTTCTGATGCGCCGACCGCGTCGCGGGGGGCGTTGATGATGGGAAAATGTGCGGTGCTGCGCTGAGCTGCGCCGATCTTCGCGGAAGAGGCACGATGGACTTTATCTTCATGCTGACGCGCAATGACCGTACGGTTGAGGATGCGATGGATCACCTGGCCGTGGCCCAGCGCCTGGGCATCGCGCACATCGGGTTCAAGGATGTCGGCCTGCCGTTTGACCGGTTGCGCGAGCTGAGCGACGCCATCCGCGGCAGCGGAGCGACCAGCTATCTGGAGGTCGTGTCGCTGGACCGGGCGAGCGAAATCGCTTCGGCCCGTGCCGGCGCAACCATCGGCGTGGACGTGTTGCTGGGCGGAACCCATCCGGCGGATGTCCTGCCGATCCTGGCCGGCACCGGCATTCGGTACTACCCGTTTCCCGGACAGGTCACGGGCCACCCTTCGGTCTTGCACGGCCCGGCAGAAGACATCATCGCCTCGGCCCGTGCCTTGGCCGATCTGGAGGGGGTGCATGGGCTTGACTTGCTGGCCTGGCGTTATGACTCGGAGGTCGAGGCCTTGATCGCCGGGGTCTGCGGCGCGGTCCGCAAGCCGGTGATCGTGGCCGGGTCCATCGACCGGCCCGGGCGGATCGCTGCCGCCGCCCGCGCAGGGGCCGCCGGGTTCACCATTGGGACGGCTGCGCTCGACGGCGCTTTTGCGCCCTTGGGGAGCGCTGCCGGGAACCCTGATCCGGGCGATGGGGCCGGTCTGGAAACCCAGTTGCGCGCCATCCTCGCCGCGATGAGGGCGCGGGCGCCTGTGCGATGATTGCAGGCTCGTCGCGGAGAGCTCCCCGAGGGGGCATCAATGCCACCCCTGCGGGGCTCAATCCGATCATTCCCGGCGCGGTCACAGGGCGCCGGCTTCCGACCGGTGGGCGCTGAACAGGAACTGAACCAGCTCCTATCAGCGGCCAGTTAGGGGCCAATTAGGGGGCGGTCCGGGTGCGCCTCATCCGGCAAACGCACAAAAGCCACTTGGCCTTCGGCGCGGAAATTGGCACGACAGACTGGCGGGTGTCCATGATCCGCGACCCGGCTATCCGACAGAGAGGACGATTAACCATGGCACAGCAGCACCCAATTCTCTGGACCCCCAGCCCCGAACGGGCCGAGGCCACGCGGATGGCCGTCTACATGCGTTGGCTTAAGACGCATCGTGGCCTCAGCTTTGACAGCTACCAGGAGTTGTGGGAGTGGTCGATCACGGACCTCGACGGCTTTTGGACCTCGATCATCGCTTTCAATGACCTGCCGGTCAGCGATTGGCGTGAGGTTCTGGGTGCGCGCAAGATGCCGGGTGCCGACTGGTTCCCCGGCGCCGAAACCAACCTCGTCGCGCAGATCCTGCGGTTTGCGCGTGAAAAGCCCGAGGCCGAGGCGCTGATCTGCCAATCGGAAACCTTTGGCCGGGTCAGCCTGACGTGGCAGACGCTCGACCAGCGGGTCGGATCGCTGCAAGCCGCGCTGCGCGGTATGGGGGTCGGGCAGGGTGATCGCGTCGTCGCCGTCTTGCCCAATGCGACCGAAGCGATGATCGCCTTCATGGCGGTCGCGGGGCTCGGCGCGATCTGGTCACTCTGTGCGCCGGACATGGGCCAAACCGCCATCCTTGATCGCTTTCGCCAGATAGAACCCAAGGTCCTGATCGCGCAGGACGGGCATGTGCACGCGGGCAAGACGATTGATCGCCGCGATGTCCTCAAGGATCTCGCCGCGCAGCTGCCCAGCCTGACCGGCAAGATCATCGTGCCGGTGGTCGGCGACGGTGCGGGCTGGACGCTCTGGGATGATCTGATGGCCGCGCCGCAGCCCTCGCAGGTTGCCATGGTGCCGTTTTCACATCCCCTCTGGGTGGTCTATTCCTCCGGCACGACCGGCAATCCGAAACCGATCGTGCATGGCCATGGCGGTGTGCTCCTTGAGGGGGCGAAACAATCGCTGCATCTGGATGTCGGGCCTGAGGACCGGTTCTGCTGGCTGACCTCGTCCGGGTGGATCATGTGGAACTGCCAGTTGAATACCCTGGCGCAGGGCGGGACCGTGGTGCTGCATGACGGCGCGCCGAACTACCCTGATCTGCTGGAGGTCTGGCGCATGGTCGCACGGGAGCGCCTGAGCTATTTCGGGGCCGGTGCCGCGTTTTACCAGGGGTGTCAAAAGGCGGGGCTCACGCCTGGAGAGTCGCTGGATCTGTCGTGCCTCCGCTCCCTCGGATCGACCGGATCGCCGTTGAGCCAGGAGGGGTTCGAATGGGTCTACACTGCCGTCAAGCCCGACATCTGGCTGGCGCCGATTTCCGGGGGAACCGATTTGGCGGGGGCTTTCGTGCTGGGAAATCCCATGTTGCCGGTCCGCGCAGGCCAGATGCAGTGTCGCGCGCTGGGCAATGCAGTACGCGCTTATGACGAGTCGGGGCAGGAGGTCATCGGCGAGGTGGGCGAATTGGTCTGCACCGCGCCGCTGCCTTCCATGCCGCTCTATTTCTGGGGCGACGAGGACGGCTCGCGCCTGTTCGAGAGCTATTTTGACACCTACCCCGGCGTCTGGCGTCATGGCGACTGGATCGAATTCACGCCCGAGGGCGGCTCTATCATCTACGGGCGTTCCGACGCGACCATCAACCGGCGGGGGCTGCGCCTGGGGTCATCGGAGATCTATCGCCCGGTCGAGGCGCTGGAGGCCGTTCAGGACAGCCTCGTCATCGACCTTGAATTCCTCGGACGTGACAGCTTCATGGTGCTTTTCGTAGTGCCCTGCGAGGCCCCGCTGTCAGAGGCCACGCGGGATGAGATCATGCAGGCAATCCGCGCGAACGTCTCGGCCCGTTTCCTGCCCGACGAGATCGTCGAAATCACCGAGGTTCCGCGCACTCTCTCGGGCAAGAAGCTGGAAGTGCCGGTGAAAAAGCTGCTGCTCGGCGGCGACCCTGCCACGGTGGTGAATCGCGATTCCATGGCCAATCCGGCCAGTTTCGACCAGTTCACCGACTACGCGCGCCGCCGCAACGACCGGCCCGATGTCGGTTGACCTCGTCATCTTTGACTGTGACGGGGTGCTGATCGACAGTGAGGTCATCTCAGCCCGGATGCTGGTCGCGGAGCTGGCACCCTACGGCGTGGCGATCAACCTCGACTACGTGGCACAGCATTTTCTGGGGCGCAGCTACCCGGTGGTTCTGGCGCAGATCCGCGCGGAATTCGGGATCACCTTGCCCGAGGGGTTCGAGGCGGACTACCGCGCCCGCCTGATCGCCGCGTTCCACGATGAGCTGCGTATCATTCCCGGTGTGCGCGACGTGCTGAATCGACTGCGCAGGCCCTATTGCCTCGCCACCAGCTCCAGCCCCGACCGTCTGGCACAATCACTGCGCATCGTCGGACTGAGCGACGCCTTTGCCGGGCGGATCACCACGGCGAGCGAGGTCGCGAGGGGCAAGCCCGCGCCGGACCTCTTTTTGCTCGCGGCCTCCAGACAGGGCGTCGTACCGGGGCGCTGTCTGGTGATCGAAGACAGCCATGCCGGGATCGTGGCCGCACAGGCGGCGGGCATGGCGGTCTGGCATTTCACGGGTGGCAGTCACCTCGCCGGGCTGGACCCGCCGGTCGAGGCCAAGGTACCGCCTGACCGCAGATTTGCATCCTTCTCGGATTTCTTTCATCTTGCCCCGCAGCTTGAGAGGAACCCGGAATGAGCCGCGCGAATGGCGATGACAAGGACAGGTCCACGCGCGATCTTGCCGCGCGCGCCGCCTGGCTGTCGATGGTGGGTGGGCTGACGCAGGATCAGATCGCGGCCGAGCTCGGCATATCGCGACAACGCACCCAACGGCTGGTGGCGCGCGCCACGGCAGAGGGGTTGGTGCGGGTGCGGATTGACCACCCGATCGCGGAATGTCTTGAGCTTGAGCGCGCGCTTCAGGCCCGCTACGGGCTGGCTCAGGCCTGGGTCGCCCCCGGTGTCGGGGAGGGCCACGACGGTCTGCCCGCCTTTGCCGCGCCGGTGCTGGAGCGGATGTTCCAGGCCAGCACGCCGCAGACCTTTGCCTTTGGCACCGGGCGGACCCTGCGCGCCGTGATCGAACAGATGCACGCGGTCGACGGGGCACAGCACAAGTTCGTCTCGCTGATCGGGAATGTGGGGCCGGACGGCTCGGCCTCGTTTTACGAGATCATCATGCGCGTCGCGGACAAGACCTCGGGCGCGCATTACCCATTGGCGATTCCGGTGTTCGCGCAGTCGGACGAGGAACTCGCGCTTTACCGGTCGCTGCCGCATGTGAAGGCGGCGCGCGATCTGGCCAAGATGGCCGACATGGCGATTGTCGGAATCGGCCAATTAGGGCCGGATGCACCCCTGCGCGACGACGGCTTCATCACCACCGCTCAACTGGACGATCTGCGTGCAGCCGGCGCCGCCGGGGAGCTGTGCGGACAGATTTTCGACGCGCAGGGAAAGTTTCTGGAGCACCCGCTGAACGGGAAGTTTGTCGGCATCAGGGTCCCGATCGAGGGCATGCCCGTGACCGGCATCGGCGGCGGACCGGCCAAGGTCCCCGCGATTCGCGCCGCGCTCGCCGGTCGACTGCTGAGCGGTCTGATTACAGACGAGGGCACCGCGCGCGCGCTTCTTTCCGCCGACGCAACGTAACCGAATATTTACGAAAATTTGGTTAAGATGGCAGTGGAGTGGAAATGCCTTGACTCGAAGAGGTCGAAGAACTGATTATTTGACCATAAGTTGAGCAAATGCTCAACGCGCACGGGAGGAAGATCATGACAAAGAGATTGCGCGCCGAAAAGGGCGCTGGATTGGAGGCTGGACTGCGGCGCGGTGACGGGTCGCGCCGAGGCGTCGCTGGCCGGATCGTGGCCGGGCTTGGTCTGTCTTTCGGGGCCTGTGCGGTGGGCGCCTTGACCGCCGGCGGTGCGCTGGCCGAGACGACCCTGACCGTAGCGACCGTGAACAACGGCGACATGATCCGGATGCAGGGCCTGATGGAGGATTTCAACAGCCAGCACCCCGACATCAAGGTTGAGTGGGTCACGCTGGAGGAAAACGTTCTGCGCCAGCGCGTTACGCAGGATATCGCGACCAATGGCGGACAGTTCGACGTGATGACCATCGGCACCTACGAAGTGCCGATCTGGCTCGAACAGGACTGGCTCGTCCCGCTGACGGACATGCCCGAAGGTTACGATCAGGACGATTTCCTGCCGGCGATTGCGGGCGGTCTTTCCAAGGATGGCACGCTTTACGCCGCGCCGTTCTACGGTGAATCCTCCATGGTGATGTACCGCAAGGACCTGATGGAAGAGGCCGGGATGGACATGCCCGATGCCCCGACCTGGGACGACATCAAGAAGGCCGCCGCCGCGATGACCGACAAGGACGCCGGCGTCTATGGCATCTGCCTGCGCGGCAAGGCCGGCTGGGGCGAGAACATGGCTTTCCTGACGGCGATGTCGAACTCCTTCGGCGCACGCTGGTTCGATGAGGACTGGACCGCGCAATTCGATCAGCCGGAGTGGAAGGTGACTCTCGACACCTACATGGACCTGATGACCAACTACGGCCCGCCGGGTGCCTCGACCAATGGGTTCAACGAGAACCTCTCGCTGTTCCAGCAGGGCAAATGCGGCATGTGGATCGACGCGACGGTCGCGGCCTCCTTCGTGACCAACCCCGACGACAGCACGGTCGCGGAGCATGTCGGTTTCGCGCTGGCACCGGACAACGGCATGGGCAAGCGGGGCAACTGGCTCTGGGCATGGTCGCTGGGCATTCCCGCCGGGTCTGACGCCAAGGAAGAGGCCAAGACATTCGTCGCCTGGGCCACCTCCAAGGAGTACACCGCGCTCGTGGCCGAAAACGAAGGCTGGGCCAACGTCCCTCCGGGCACGCGCTCTTCCCTCTACGAGAACCAGGAGTATCTGGACGCCGCGCCCTTTGCGAAGATGACGCTGGAGTCGATCAACGCGGCCGATCCGACCAATCCGTCGGTAAAACCCGTGCCCTACACCGGCGTGCAATTCGTCGCGATCCCCGAGTTCGCGGGCTTTGCCACCGAGGTCGGGCAGGAGTTCTCGGCAGCACTTGCGGGGCAGCAAACCGTCGAGGAAGCGCTTGAAAAAGCGCAGGCCCTGACCACCGACGAGATCGAGGCGGCGGGCTACTAAGCCAACCCTTCGATTGCGGAGGGGGCGGGCAACCGTCCCCTCTGTTTTCATCGGACTTGATCGAATCCGCGTCCGCGCGCGATACTCGACCCCATCCCGCCCGACAGTGACAGGAGGTCTCCATGGCGACCCAGCATTCCCGCAGTGCCGCACGTCTGATGATGGCCCCGGCCGTGATCCTCCTGCTAGGCTGGATGCTCGTGCCGCTGGTCATGACGCTCTACTTCTCGTTCATGGACTACCGGCCGATGCGCGGGATCGTGGAATGTTGCGTCGGGTTCAGCAATTACGAACGGTTCATCACCTCCTCGGCCTTCCTCGATTCCATCATCGTGACGATGATCATGGTCGGCGGCATTCTGGCCATCACGGTGATCGGCGGCGTCCTTCTGGCGATCCTGCTCGATCAACCGATCTGGGGGCAGGGGATCGTGCGTATCCTCGTGATCGCGCCCTTCTTTGTGATGCCGACCGTCTCCGCGCTCGTGTGGAAGAACATGTTCATGGACCCGGTGAACGGGATCCTCGCGCATCTGTGGCGTTTCTTTGGTGCGCAGCCGCATGACTGGCTGTCCCAATCGCCGCTCTTCTCGATCATTCTCATCGTCTCGTGGCAATGGCTGCCCTTTGCCACGCTGATCCTGCTGACCGCGATCCAGTCGCTGGACAGCGAACAGCTTGAGGCCTCGGAGATGGACGGCGCACCGGCCCTGATGCGTTTTTGGTATATCGTCCTGCCGCACCTCAGCCGCGCGATTACCGTGGTGATCCTGATCCAGACGATCTTTCTTTTGTCGATCTTCGCCGAGATTTTCGTGACGACCCAAGGCTCCTTCGGCACACGCACGCTCACCTACCTGATCTACCAGCGCGTATTGGAAAGCCAGAATGTCGGACTCGGCTCCGCAGGCGGTATCCTCGCCGTGATCCTTGCCAATATCATCGCCATCTTCCTGATGCGCATAGTGGGGAAAAACCTCGATGCCTGAACGCTTATCGCATCACGCCCCGCATCAAGCCCCGCATCACGCCCCGGCACAGGACCACAAAGGGAGGAGCATCTGACATGGCACGCGCCCACACCACGCAACGCAAGGTCGTGATGACGACGGCGGCCTGGCTCATCGGCCTCGCGATCTTCTTCCCGATCCTCTGGACGATCCTGACCTCGTTCAAGACCGAGGCCGACGCCATCGCCAACCCGCCCAAGTTCCTGTTCTTTGACTGGACGCTGGAGAATTACGGCATCGTGCAGGAACGTTCGAATTACGCGCGCTACCTGTGGAACTCCATCGTGATCGCCGGCGGCTCCACCGTGCTGGGCCTGATCGTGGCGATCCCGGCGGCATGGTCGATGGCCTTCGTGCCCGGTCGGCGGACCAAGGACATCCTGATGTGGATGCTCAGCACCAAGATGCTGCCGGCGGTCGGGGTGCTTTATCCGATCTACCTCGTGATGATCAAAATGGGGGTGCTGGATACCAAGGGCGCACTTGTTGTCGTGCTGATGCTGATCAACCTGCCGATCATCATCTGGATGCTCTACACCTATTTCAAGGAAATCCCGGTCGAGATCCTCGAAGCCGCGCGGATGGACGGCGCCACCCTGCGCGAAGAGATCGTGTATATCCTGACGCCGATGGCCATTCCCGGCATCGCCTCGACGCTGCTGCTGAACATCATCCTGGCGTGGAACGAGGCGTTCTGGACGCTGAACCTGACGGCGGCCAAGGCGGCGCCGCTGACCGCCTTTATCGCCAGCTACTCCAGTCCCGAGGGACTGTTTTACGCGAAACTCAGCGCGGCCTCGACCATGGCCATCGCGCCTATCCTCATCATGGGCTGGTTCAGCCAAAAGCAACTCGTCCGGGGCCTGACCTTCGGCGCGGTGAAATAAGAGACGAAAAGGGGGACAACCCATGGGACGCATCACGCTGGACCAGGTGACCAAGAGCTTTGGCGACATCGAGGTCATTCCGCCGCTGGATCTGACCATCGAGAACGGTGAATTCGTGGTCTTTGTCGGGCCGTCGGGATGTGGCAAGTCCACCTTGCTGCGCCTGATCGCGGGGCTTGAGGACGTCAGCACCGGCCAAATTCGCATTGACGGGCAGGACGCGACGCGCGTCCCCCCGGCCAAGCGCGGGCTGGCCATGGTGTTTCAGTCCTACGCGCTTTATCCGCATATGTCGGTGCGCAAGAATATCGCTTTTCCAATGCGCATGGCGGGGCTCGACAAGGCCGAACAGGACCGCCGTATCGATGATGCGGCCCGGGTGCTGAACCTGACCGACTACCTCGATCGCAAGCCGGGGCAATTGTCCGGTGGTCAGCGTCAGCGCGTCGCCATCGGGCGGGCTATCGTGCGCGAACCGGCGGCCTTCCTGTTTGACGAGCCACTGTCGAACCTAGACGCGGCCCTGCGCGTCGGCATGCGGCTGGAAATCTCCGAACTGCATGAACGGCTCAAGACGACGATGGTCTATGTCACCCACGATCAGGTGGAGGCGATGACCATGGCCGACAAGATCGTGGTGTTACAGGCGGGCAGGATCGAACAAGTCGGCTCCCCGCTGGACCTCTACCGCAGCCCCCGCAACCTGTTCGTCGCAGGTTTCATCGGCTCGCCCAAGATGAATTTCATTCCCGGCGCAGAGGCCGAGGCGCATGGCGCCGCCACCATCGGGATCCGTCCCGAACATCTGAGCGTTTCGAATGAATCCGGCGCCTGGGAGGGCACGGTGGGCGTGTCCGAACACCTCGGCTCCGACACATTCTTTCACGTAAATGTCCCCTCGCTCAGCGATCCGCTGACCGTGCGCGTTAGTGGTGAAATCGCGGTGCGCTACGGTGATCGGGTCTTTGTCTCGCCCGACCTCGCCAACCTGCACAAGTTCGACGCGCAAGGGCTTCGGATCGAATGAACCGAGAGGTTTCGCTTCGGTCGCCCGCGTCGCCATCGACGCGGCGCCAAACGTCGTCCGGTGATCTCGACGACGCGCCACGCGCAAAAGGAAATGTCATGACCTTGTCCAACGCGACCCTGTCCCAATTGCCGGCCCAGATCGCGCGCCCCACTTATGACCGGGGCGCTCTGACGCCCGGCATCGTGCACATCGGCGTGGGTAATTTCCACCGCGCGCACCAGTCCTGGTATCTGCACCGCTTGTTCCAACAGGGGATGAACCACGACTGGGCGATCCTCGGCGCCGGGGTTCGCAGCTATGATGCCGCCATGCGAGACAAGCTGCTGGCGCAGGATTGCCTGACTACGCTGATCGAATTGTCCCCCGATAGCCGCCGCGCAGAGGTGGTCGGCTCCATGGTCGGCTATATCCCGATCGCCGAGGGCAATGGCCCGCTGATCGCGCAGATGGCGGACCCGGCGATCCGCATCGTCGGATTGACCGTGACAGAGAGCGGCTATTTTATCGACCCCGCGACCAAGGGGTTCGACGCGACGCACCCCGACATCCTGCATGACGCGGCAAACCCCGGCACGCCGCGCACGGCCTTTGGCGCGATGATCGCAGCGCTACGGTTGCGGCGGCAGGCCGGGGCAGGGCCGTTCACCGGCCTGTCCTGCGATAACCTCCAGGGCAACGGGGCCATCCTGCGTCAGACTCTCGTGGCGCTGGCGCGCTTGTCTGACCCGGATCTCGCAGAGTGGATTGACCGGGAGTGCAGCTTTCCCAACTCAATGGTTGATTGCATCGTCCCCGCAACGGGGCCGAGCGAGCTGGCCCTTGCGCGCGAAATGGGGATCGGGGACCTCGCTCCGGTCACCCACGAGAATTTCCGCCAATGGGTGATCGAGGATGATTTCTGCGCAGGTCGCCCGGACTGGGACCGTGTCGGCGCGACCTTCTCCCAGGCCGTGCATGACTTTGAGAGGATGAAGATCCGCATTCTTAACGGCGGGCATCAGGTGATCGCCTGTGCGGGCGACCTGATGGGGATCGAGACAATCGCGGGGTGTATGCAATCCCCTGCGTTACGCGCGCTGTTTCACAAGGTCGAGCGGGACGAAATTCTGCCCCACGTGGCCGCCGTGCCCGGTTTTACCCCCGACTCCTATATAGATTTGATCGATGAGCGGCTGTCCAACCCGGCTATCGTGGACACCACCCGACGGGTGGCGTTCGACGGCTCCGCGCGTCAGCCGGGGTTCATCCTGCCTTCGGTGCGGGACGGGTTGGCGCGTGGTTCGCCGGTTTCGGGGCTGGCCTTCGTGACGGCCTGCTGGGCGCGCTATTGCACGGGCGTGCGCGAGGATGGCAGCCTGATCGCGCCGAACGATCCGTTCTGGGACGACCTCACGCAGGTGGCTCGGGCGGCGAAGTCGGATCCGCGCGCCTGGCTGGCGATGCCTACGATCTACGGCGATCTTGCGGAGGCGCCTGCCTTTGCAGAACCGTTCGCGGACTGGCTGGGGATCATGCACCGGGACGGGCTGGCCGCCGCGCTTGAACGCTACCTCGCCGCCTGAGCCTTGCGCATAGGCGGGCGGGGTCGGGGATTCGGGAGGCCGGTTCTGTTGATTGGCGAGAGGGGCGGATGCGTCGGCGTACCGCCGTTGCGGGCATATGTTCTACCAGCTTTCCGTTTTCGAACGACCTGTGCAGAACACACAGCACGCGTGCATGATCCGCGTCTCGTCATGACCCAGTTTGTCGGGCTGATCGTAGGGCAGCAAGACCGCCACCCTATAGCTCCTTAGTCCATCGCTCCGCAGACCTAATAAACCTAGTAAAAATGTCGGAATTGACAATGGCGAGTAAAAACGTCAGGTAAAGGGGTGAGCGAACGGAATCGACCATGCCCGACCTCGCCCTTCATCCGCGCCCTTTCGCTGGCCCAGCCACTCCGGCGCGACCTCATGCGCGGTGTCACCGTGCTGCGCCATCTCGACTGAACCCTGCAGGATTTCTCATGCCCCGACTGACGACCGCCACCGCAGTTCTCGCCCTCTGTGCCGCGCCCGCGCTGGCGCAGGAAAAGAGCGCGGTGCTGACGACATATGCCGACATCGGGCAGGCGGTCTATTCCGATAGCCTGACCACGGCCAAGGCGCTGAAGGCAGCCGTCAAAGACCTGATTGCCAGCCCGAGCGAGGCGTCGCTGACAGCTGCGCGCGCCGCCTGGGTTACCGCCCGCGTCCCCTATCAGCAGAGCGAGGCGTTCCGTTTCGGCAACGCTATCGTGGATGAATGGGAAGGCCGCGTGAACGCCTGGCCGCTGGATGAGGGGCTGATCGACTACGTCGATGCAGACTACGGCGGCGCGACGGATGAAAACCTCTATGCGGCGCTCAACGTCATCGCCAACCCGAGCTTTACGCTCTCGGGCGGTGAAATTGACGCCAGTGACATCACCCCAAAATTTCTGGCCGAAACACTGCATGAGGCCGACGGGGTCGAAGCCAATGTCGCCACCGGCTATCACGCCATCGAATTCCTGCTCTGGGGGCAGGACTTGAACGGCACCGCGCATGGGGCCGGCGACCGCCCCTATACCGATTTCGCCGCTGGTGTGTCCTGCACCAACGACCATTGCGACCGGCGCGGTGATTACCTGATGGCGGCCGTCGATCTGCTGATCGAGGATCTCGACTGGATGGCGAACCAATGGGGTCAGAGCGGCGCGGCCCGTACCACGCTGAGCGATAACCCCGAGGCCGGGATTGCCGCGATCCTGACCGGGATGGGGTCGCTCTCCTACGGTGAACAGGCGGGGGAGCGGATGAAGCTGGGGGTGATGCTCAACGACCCTGAGGAAGAGCACGACTGCTTTTCCGACAACACTCACAACAGTCACTTTTACGACGGGCTGGGGATCCGGAATGTCTACTTCGGCGAATATGTCGGGATTGATGGTCGTGTGGTGACGGGCAAGTCGCTATCGGCCCTCGTCGCGGCGGCCGACCCCTCGGTCGATGGCGATCTACGCGGCGCGCTGGATCACACGATGGCGGAACTGGGCCAGTTGAAGGCGGCGGCTGAGGCCGGGTTCTCCTACGATCAGATGTTGGCGCGCGGCAATGCCGAGGGTGAGGCGATCATCATGGCCGCCGTCGACGCGCTGGTCGCGCAGACCCGCCACATCGAACGCGCGGTTGCGGCGCTCAGGCTGGAGGATGTCGGGTTCGAGGGATCGAACAGCCTCGACGATCCGGGCGCGGTCTTTCAGTGACAATCGGTTGGGCATTGGTTGGGCCGGCGGCGCGATGGCGCCAGAGTGCCATGCTCAAATCATTACCGACATTGCTCAGGCCGAAAAGGGCTTAACCATGGGCCGGACATTCGCCAAGCCGATGATCCTTCGCGCGACGCTGCTGAGCGCGCTGATCGTCATCGCGGGCGGCGCGGCGCTGGCAGAGGCACCTCGGGCCTCTGCCGATGGTCTCAAGGCTCCCTTTCTGAACGTCATCCCCCGCACGGCTGAAGAGGCCGCGCGCATCGCCCGCGTGACCGCCGCACCGGCCGATTTCACAGCTCCCGAGCCGTTCGAGGATAATCCGGCAGGCGGGGCGACCGTGCGGGCGCGCAGCGATGCGGATGCATTTTCGCAGCCCTCGGGCAATATCTCCTTCGAGCGGGAGCTCGACTTCAAGGTCGGCAACGGGTTGTTCCGCAAACTCTGGGTGTCGTCGCCTTCCTCCACGCTGGCGTCGGACGGGTTGGGCCCAATTTACAACGCCCGGTCGTGCCAGCGCTGCCACCTCAAGGACGGGCGCGGGCATCCCCCGGAGGGGTCAGAGGACAGCGCTGCCTCGATGTTCCTGCGCGTCTCGGTGCCCGCGAAAAAAGCCGTGGTGGCCAGCAAGATCGAGGCGTTCCTGCTGTCCCTTGGCGACACGCCGCAGCACAGTCGTCCGGACCCGGTCTATGGCGGTCAGTTGCAGGACTTCGGCGTCCTAGGCCACCCGGCGGAGTACCGCCTGGCGGTTGCCTGGGAGGAGGTCGCGGTCCCCCTGCAAGGCGGGGTCGCGCGCCTGCGCCACCCGACGTGGCGCGCCGCCGACCTGGGATATGGTCCACTGGCCGAGGGCGCGATGCTGTCGCCACGCGTCGCGCCGCAGATGATCGGCCTCGGGCTGCTGGAGGCGATCCCGGCGCAGGACATCCTTGCCCATGCCGACCCCGAGGACAGCGATGGCGACGGCATCTCGGGGCGGCCCCAGATCCTCTGGTCGTTCGAGTTCGACCGCCCGATGCTGGGGCGCTTTGGCTGGAAGGCCGGGGCCGCGACGATCCGGGAACAAAGCGCTTCGGCCTTTGCCGGGGACATCGGCATCTCCACCCCGCTGTTTCCCGCGCCCTGGGGTGATTGCACCGAGGCCCAGGCCACCTGCCGCGCCGCCCCGCATGGTGATGGCGATGAGCGTGGCACCGAAGTGGACCGGGAGGGGCTGGACCTCGTCACCTTTTACAGCCGGAACCTCGGTGTGCCGGCCCGACGCGACACCGGGTCGCCGCCCGTGTTGAACGGCAAGCGGGTGTTTCACGAGGCGGGCTGTGCGTCCTGCCACGTGCCAAAGTTCGTGACTGACCGCTTGGAAGGTCAGCCCGAGCAGAGCTTCCAGTTGATCTGGCCCTTCACCGATTTGTTGCTGCACGACATGGGCGAAGGCTTGGCGGATCACCGCCCCGAAGGGCGCGCCACGGGGCGGGAGTGGAAAACGCCGCCGCTCTGGGGTATCGGTCTGACGCCGCAGGTGAACGGGCACAGTTATTATCTGCACGACGGTCGCGCCCGGTCGCTGTTGGAAGCGGTGCTGTGGCATGGCGGCGAGGCGCAGCCCGCACGCGATCACGTGGCGCAGGTGACCCCCAGGGACCGCGCCGACCTCATTCGTTATCTGGAGAGCTTATGACCCGCCCCGCCTATGCCAATCCCGTCCATGTCTTGTTGGGGTCGCCCGTGCCAGTGCGCGTGCCCGTGCGCGTGTCAGTGCCCGAGACCGTGCCCGTGTCTTGCGCGTCTGCGTCATCCAGCCTCGGGCCGGCAAGGCGTCGGGGCGCGCGCTGCCTGGCGATTGCCCTGACCCTGGCACATTGTGTCGGGGTGCCGATCTCTTCCACATCGGCGCGGGCGGGTGTCCCCGAGGCGTTGACCGAGCATGTCCTGCCCGGATTTCAAACCTTCGCCGTGCAGGCCCGTGCGCTGGCGGTCAATGCCACGGCGGATTGCACTGCTGCAGGGGTCAGACCCTCGTTCCACAACAGCTTTGACGCCTGGATGGGGGTCAGCCATCTGGGGTTCGGGCCGTTGGATACGGACGGGCGCGGGCTGGCGATCGCCTTTTGGCCGGACAAGCGGGGGATGGTCGGCTCGACCGTTGCGGCGCTGCTGCGCGATGAGGATAGCGCGGTGGGGAATGCGGATCAGTTCTCCGAAGTCTCCGTCGCCGGGCGTGGGTTGATGGCGCTGGAACGGTTGTTGTTCGATCCGGACTATGCCGAATATGGGCGCGACAGCTACACCTGTCGGCTGGTGCAGGCGCTAGCGGTCGATCTGTCGCGCATGGCAGCCGCGACCACTGCCGACTGGCAGGAACAGGCGCGCTTGATGCAGACGGCGGGGCAGGCGGGCAATGTGGTCTACCTCAGCGAGGACGAACCGGCACAGCAACTTTATACGGCACTGTTATCCGGGCTGGAATGGACGGCCGATCAACGCCTTGGCCGCCCCATGGGCAGTTTTGAACGTCCGCGCCCCGAGCGGGCGGAGGCGCGGCGATCCGGTCGGTCGCTGCGCAATGTCCTGTTGAACCTGCGCGCGCTGGAGCATCTGGCAGAGGCACTGGCCGAGGGCCCCTTGCCGGTGAGCGAGGCCGCTTTCACAGACGCGATCATCCAGGCCGAAGACCTCGATGATCCGGTCTTTGCCGGAGTCGCCGACCCCTCGGGCCGACTAAAGGTCGAGATCCTGCAACAACGCGTCCGCGCCGCGCAGGAGGCCGCGAAGGTCGAGATCGGTCGTCAGCTGGGCGTGTCGGTCGGGTTCAATTCGGCGGACGGGGACTGAGATGACGACGCGCCGCGGCTTCCTCGCCAGCCTGATCGCCACGGCGGCGCTGCCACGTCTGACATGGGCGGACGCGGGCAATCCCTCCTACCTCGCGGCGGCGCGCGAAGGGGACGGTGCCTATGCGCTCTTTGGGCTGGACGGTCAGGGGCAGGACGTCTTTCGCATTCCGCTGCCCGGTCGTGGTCACGCCGCCACGACCCATCCCGTCGCGCCCGAAGCGGTCGCCTTTGCCCGCCGTCCGGGGACCTTCGCGCTGGTTGTGGATTGCGCGCGCGGGCGGGTGGCGCATCGCCTTGACGCACCGCCGGGCCGGCACTTTTACGGTCACGGGGCGTTCATCGCGGGGGGCGATGTGCTGTGCACCAGTGAAAATCACGTAGACAGCGGACAGGGGCGCATCGGCCTTTGGTCCCGTCGTGAGGGGTATCGCCGGATCGGCGAATTGGCGTCGGGCGGGATCGGGCCGCATGAGCTCCTCGCGCTATCGGGGGGTGGTCTGTCTGATGATGTGCTGGTTATCGCAAATGGCGGCATCCGCACACACCCCGATCATGGACGCGCGAAGCTGAACCTCGACAGCATGCGCTCCAACCTCTCCTATGCCTCCGAAAGCGGGGTGGAGGAGGTCGTCGAATTGCCGGACGATCTGGCCCAAGCCTCGATCCGGCACTTGGCGAACGACGGCGCTGAGGTCGCCTTTGCCATGCAGTGGCAGGGCGAACCGGGAGAGCCTGTGCCCCTGTTGGGCCTGCATCGTCGGGGGGCGGCGCCACGCCTGTGCACCGCCGATCTGGCCGAGCAAGTGGCGATGCAGGGCTATGCGGGCAGCGTCGCGATGACGGGCGGGCAGGTCGGGATCACCTCGCCGCGCGGTGGACGTGTGCATCTGTTTGGTCGGAGCGGCAACTTTACGGGCGCGATCCTGCGCCGCGATGTTTGCGGGTTGGCGGCGGATGGCAATGATCTTTTGGCAACGGATGGTCTGGGCGGTGTGTTGAGCCTGCGCCAGGGGCGCGTCGTGCCGCGACAGATGGCCGAACGTGCCTGGGACAATCACCTGGTGCGGATCGGATAGGGGCTGGGCCTCGCCTGTTATGTGGGGGTCAAGGCCGTGCCTCTGTGTGCGCTGATGAGGGTTTCGGCGAACGCCGGGCAAGCGGAAGGAAACCCTCGCTCCGCGCCTAAACCGCACCCTCGTCCGGCACGCGAATGTCCTTCATCGCGTCCATCACCAGTGGCGACAGGCCCGTGCCGCCCTCTGCGCAATGGGCGGCGAGTTGCTGCCGCATCCGGGGTTCCCAGAAATCGTTGATATGATCGGCGACGCGAGCGGCCTGATCGGGGCCGGGCTGGCTGTCAAAGAACGTCGCGATCTGGTTGGCCATGGTGATCATCTTGTCAGGCGACATCGTCGGTTCCTACTGCGCTCAACCCCGCGATGCGGTGAGGATGGGTAAAGACCTGGGCCGTCGCGTCGCGGGCCAGCGCGATCAGGGTGATGCCGGCCGCGTCGGCCGCACGCAGGGCGTGGCCGGTCGGCGAGGAGACCGCGATCAGCATTCCGCAACCCGCCAGCGCGCATTTCTGTACCAGCTCGATGGAGACGCGCGAGGTCATCACCATGGCACCGATGCTCGCGTCGATATCCTGGCGTGACAACGCCCCGATGACTTTGTCGAGCGCGTTGTGCCGCCCCACATCCTCGCGCGCGCAGATGATCCCCTCGGCTGTGAGAAACCCGGCGGCGTGGACGGCGCGAGTCTCGTCATGCAGGGGTTGCTTACGCCGTAAGTCGCTCGGGGCGGCGGTGATGCAGGCCACGCTTAATCCCGGCTCGGCGGTCACGCGGGGCAGGGTGCGACTGGCCTCGCTAAGCGAGTCGATCCCGCAGAGGCCGCAGCCGACGGGACCGATCATAGCGCGTCGGCGCTGCGTCAGAAGCTGCGCGCGCTCGGGCGCGAGCCACATGCGGACCTCGATGCCGGCCGCGTGGGTTTCGACCGAAAGGTCGGTGATTTGCGACGGCGCTGTAACGATCCCCTCGCTCAGCGAAAAGCCGTGGGCGAAATCCTCCAGATCCCTCGGACTCGCCATCATCACCGCCTGGGTGGAGCCGTTGTAGACCAGCGCGACCGGGACTTCTTCGGGCAGGGTGCGGGTGCAAGCAGTGCCGTTTTCGCCGCCCCCGATGCGGATCGCTCGCGCCGTGGTGGTGGCGGCAGAGACATCCCTGCCGTCATCCGGCCCCGGCATGACGCCGGGGGCCTTGGGTCGCGTCACACCGCCCGTCATTCCGCCGCCGGCAGGATCCGGCGCGACCGTTCGGCTTGAGCGGTGTAATCCTCCTGCCATTCCGTCGGCCCGTTGGAGGGTGCGACCTGCACCGCCGTCACCTTGTATTCCGGGCAGTTGGTCGCCCAGTCGGAATAATCGGTGGTCACGACATTGGCCTGCGTGTCGGGGTGATGGAAGGTTGTGTAGACCACACCGGGCGAGACGCGGTCGGTGATCGTGACCCGCAGCGTGGTCTCGCCCGACCGCGAGGCGAGCTTGATCCAACCGCCATCTGCGATGCCGCGATTTTCGGCGTCATGGGGATGGATCTCCAGCAGGTCCTCGGCGTGCCAGACGGTGTTATCGGTGCGCCGGGTCTGCGCGCCGACGTTGTACTGCGTCAACGTGCGCCCGGTGGTCAGCAGCAGCGGGAAACGCGGCCCGGTCTTTTCGTCCGTCGCGACGTATTCGGTGACGATGAACCGCCCCTTGCCGCGCACGAAGCCGTCGATATGCATCAATGGCGTGCCCTCGGGTGCGGCGTCATTGCAGGGCCACTGGACCGAGCCTTTCTCCTCAAGCAGATCATAGGTGACGCGGGCAAAGCTGGGGGTGGTGGCGGCGATCTCCTCCATGATCTGGGCGGGGTGGGTGTAGTGCCAGCCGGCCCCCATGGCATTGGCGAGCAGTTGCGTGACCTCCCAATCCGCGTAGCCATTGCGCGGCTTCATCACCTCGCGGACGCGGTTGATGCGGCGTTCGGCATTGGTGAACGTCCCCTCTTTTTCCAGGAAGGTGGAGCCGGGCAGAAAGACATGCGCGTAATTCGCCGTCTCGTTCAGAAAGAGGTCATGCACGATCACGCAGTCCATCGCGGCAAGGCCGGCGGCGACATGCTTGGTATCGGGGTCCGATTGCAGGATGTCCTCGCCCTGAACGTAGAGGCCGCGGAACGTGCCTTCGACCGCCGCGTCCAGCATATTGGGGATGCGCAGGCCGGGTTCCGGGTCGATCTTTACCTGCCAGAGATCCTCGTAGATCGCGCGGACCTCCGGGTTTTTCACGTGGCGATAGCCGGGCAGTTCGTGCGGGAAGGATCCCATGTCGCAAGCGCCCTGCACGTTGTTCTGGCCGCGCAAGGGGTTCACGCCGACGCCCTCGCGCCCGATGTTGCCGGTCAGCATGGCGAGGTTCGCGATGGCCATGACGGTGGTGGAGCCCTGGGAATGTTCAGTGACGCCGAGGCCGTAGTAGATCGCGCCGTTGCCCCCTGTGGCAAAGGCGCGGGCGGCGCGGCGCAGGGTTTCGGCAGGCACGCCGGTCAGCAACTCGGTCGCCTCGGGCGAATGGCGCGGATCGCTGATGAATGCGGCGTAGTCGCGGTATTCGTCCCAGTCGCACCGCTCGCGGATGAATGCCTCGTCCGCCAGCCCTTCGGTGACGATGACATGGGCAAGGGCCGAGACGACGGCGACATTGGTGCCGGGGCGCAACGGTAGATGATGCGCCTCGCCCATGTGCGGCGTTGCCAAGAGGTCGATCCGGCGGGGGTCGATGACGATGAGTTTCGCACCCGCACGCAGACGTTTGCGCAACCGCGAGGCAAAGACCGGGTGGCCGTCCGTCGGATTGGCCCCGATGACGATGGCGATGTCCGTCTGCTCGACGGAATCGAAATCCTGCGTCCCGGCCGAGGTGCCGAAGGTCTGGCCCAGCCCGTAGCCCGTCGGGCTATGACAGACCCTTGCGCAGGTGTCGGTGTTGTTGTTCTGAAAGACCTGCCGCGTCAGCTTTTGCACGAGGTAGGTTTCCTCGTTGGTGCAGCGGCTCGACGTGATGACGCCGAGGGATTTGCGCCCGTAGGTCTCGCGGATCGTCCTGAGGCGCTCGGCAGTAAAGCGCATCGCCTCCTCCCAGGAGACCTCGCGCCAGGGATCGCTGATCCGCTCGCGGATCATCGGTTTCAGGATGCGGTCGGGATGTTCTGCGTAGCCATAGGCAAAGCGGCCCTTGACGCAGGAATGGCCGCGATTGGCCTTGCCGTGCTTGTAGGGTGTCATGCGCACCAGCTTGTCGCCGTTCAGCTCGGCCTTGAACGAACAGCCGACCCCGCAGTAGGCGCAGGTGGTCAGCACGGCGCGGTCCGGGGTGCCCATCTCGGCGACGGATTTCTCCTGAAGGGTCGCCGTCGGGCAGGCCTGCACGCAGGCCCCGCAGGAGACGCAGTCGGAGTGCAGCGCATCGTCCGACTTGGCGCCAAAGGAGACGCGGCTTTCGAATCCGCGCCCCTCGATTGTCAGGGCGAATGTGCCCTGGACCTCTTCGCAGGCGCGAACGCAGCGCGAGCAGACGATGCATTTGGCCGGGTCATAGGTGAAATAGGGGTTGGAGTCGTCCTTGGGGATGTAGCGCGCATTGCTCGCCGCATCCGGCGTCTTGGCCCGGATGTCGTTGAGCGTGAGCGACCCGCCCGTGGTCGGGGCATAGTGGTTCTCACCGGGTGTGTAGCGCACCTCGCGCAGCCCGGTCATCCCGGCCATGTCCTGCAATTCGCAATCGCCATTCGCCGCGCAGGTCAGACAGTCGAGCGGGTGGTCGGAGATATAGAGCTCCATCACCCCCTTGCGCAGCCTGTGCAGGTTGTCGGACTGGGTGGTGACGCTCATGCCCTCGGCGACCGGCGTGGTGCAGGAGGCGGGGGTGCCGCGCTGTCCCGCGATCTCGACCAGGCAAAGGCGGCAGGAGCCGAAGGCCTCGACGCTGTCGGTGGCGCAAAGCTTGGGGATCTTGATCCCCGCCTCCATCGCCGCACGCATGACCGATGTGCCCGCCGGGACGGTGATGTCGAACCCGTCGACCTTGAGCGTGACCGGGGTGTCCGATTTTACCAGCGGGGTGCCCATGTCCCAATCCTTGGGCGGGATGATGAAGTCTTTCATGAGCGGGCCTTTCGTGGGATCGAAGGGGTGAGGGGCGCTGCCCCCGCCGGCGTGAAACGCCGTCTCCCCCGGGATATTTCGTGCAAGACGAGGGGGAGGGTCATTCCGCGGCCTCCGTCGTCAGCCCGAAATCATCCGGAAAGAGGCGCAGTGCGGACATCACCGGATAGGGTGTGAAGCCGCCGAGCGCGCAGAGCGATCCGTCGCGCATCGTGTCGCAGAGATCGGTGAGAAGGGCGGGCGCGGCGCTGTCCCCGGCGGCGATCCGGTCGATGGTTTCGACGCCGCGCACCGCGCCGATGCGGCAGGGGGTGCATTTGCCACAGCTTTCCACCGCGCAGAATTCCATCGCAAAGCGCGCCATGGAGAGCATGTCGGCGCTGTCGTCAAAGACCACGATGCCGGCATGGCCGATCAGCCCGCCTTTCGCGTCGAAATCCTCGTAGCCAAATGGCGTGTCGAACTGATGCGGTGCGAAATAGGCACCGAGCGGGCCGCCGACCTGCACCGCCTTTACCGGGCGGCCCGAGGCGGTGCCACCGCCGATGTCATTGACGAGGTCCCCAAGTGGCATGCCGAATGCGGTCTCGAACAGCCCGCCATGGGCGACATTGCCGGCGATCTGGATTGGCATGGTGCCGCGCGACCGCCCGAGGCCGAAGTCGGCATAATGCGCGGCCCCCTTTTCAAAGATCACCGGGACCGTTGCCAGCGAGATCACGTTGTTAACCACCGTGGGCTTGCCGAAGGCGCCTTTGAGCGCCGGAAGGGGCGGTTTGGCGCGCACGACACCGCGCTTGCCCTCCAACGAGTTGAGAAGCGAGGTCTCCTCACCGCAGACATAGGCGCCTGCGCCGACGCGCATTTCCATCTCAAAGGTCTGGCCGGAGCCGAGGATGTCGACGCCGAGAAGGCCCGCCTCGCGCGCGATGCGGATCGCGCGGTCCATGATGGCGATCGCGTCGGGGTATTCCGAGCGGATGTAGACAAAGCCGCGCGTCGCGCCGGTGGCGAGACCCGCGATGATCATCCCTTCGATCAGGCAGAAGGGGTCGCCCTCCATGATCATCCGGTCGGCAAAGGTGCCGCTGTCGCCCTCGTCGGCGTTGCAGACGATATATTTCCGATCCGCCTCTGTCTGACGCACGGTGTCCCATTTGATGCCGGTCGGAAAGCCCGCCCCGCCGCGTCCGCGCAGGCCGGAGGTCTTGACCTCCTCCACCATCGCCTCGGGGGTCATGGTGAGGGCGCGGCGCAAGCCGATCAGGCCGCCGTGGGTTTCGTAGTCCGGCAAGGACAGCGGATCTATCACGCCGCAGCGGGCAAAGGTCAGCCGGGTCTGGCGCGCGAAAAAGGGGATCGCCTCGACCGGGCCCAGGGTCTCGGCGCTGCCGTCGAAGATCGCGAGCACGGCGTCGGGGGTGACGGGGCCATAGGCGATCCGGCCCTCGCCCCGGTCGATCTCGACCAGCGGTTCCAGCCAGATCATGCCGCGCGTGCCGGTGCGGATCAGCTCAACTGAGAGGTCGCGCGCCTTGGCCTCGCACAGGATCGCGTCGGCGACATCGTCGGCGCCAAGCGCGCGGGCGGCGCTGTCGAGCGGGACGTAGACCTTGATCAATGGGCGGCTCATCAGGTCAACCCTTCCAGCTCGCGCCCGATCCGGGCGGCGTCGGTGCGTCCGATCACCTTGCCGTTCACCATTGCCGCGGGTCCGCAGGCGCAGAGGCCAAGGCAATAGACCGGCTCGACCGTGATGCGGCCATCGCCTGTCGTGCCGTGCCAGTCGATCCCGAGGGTGTCGAGCACCGAGGCCGCGACGCCATTCGCCCCGACCGCCTGACAGGCCTCGGCGCGGCAGAGTCTGACCACATGGCGACCGGCGGGGGTCGTGCGGAAATCGTGGTAAAAGCTGATGACGCCATGGACTTCGGCGCGTGTAAGGTTGAGCGCGTCGCCGATGAGGGGCAGGGCGGCCTCGGGGATATGATCATAGGCGGTCTGGATCGCATGCAGGATCGGCAGCAAAGGCCCCTCCAGATGCTGCAGAGATCGAATGATGTCGTGGATGCCCTCCGCCTGTGGCTTGCCCTCGGTCTGGCGCATGGTTCCCCCTCTGGTCGTTGTGTAGCTGTGCCAAAGCGCGCGACACGAATCAATATCGCGGTTCCGTCAATCGACAGGAAACCGCTATCGAGTGTAGCACGTCGCGGCGGTATCCGCGCCCGCTTCGCGTAAATCGTCCGCAAGAGTGGCCGAGGCGATGTCCGCGCCGGAATGGTTGGACCTGTGCCAAGGCGATGTGATTTGCAGGGGCGTTGACCATGGTACCCGCACGTGTTCGCCTGCCCGCACCGGCTCAGCCTGAGTAGGGGGTGGGTCAATCGCGGTCGTTGCTTGGGCGATCAGGCCTGCGACATGCGATATCCAAGCCGCAGGCGAGCGTGGTGAGCATCGCCCCAAGACGGATTTCAGATTGCGAGCCGCCGCCGGATGCCCTATAGCCCGCCCTGCGGCACCCATAGCTCAGCTGGATAGAGCGCTGCCCTCCGAAGGCGAACCTACGTGGTTGCAAGATGTTGAAATAAAAAGGTTTATTTTTTGGATTGAAATCTGGCATGCCCAGATATATGCCCAGAAACAGATGGTCCCGTAGCTCAGCTGGATAGAGTGCTCGCCTCCGAAGCGAGAGGTCACAGGTTCGAATCCTGTCGGGACCACCACTTTTTTGATTACATCAGGACTGGAGGTCGACCGGGTTTATCGCGCGACCATCGCGCTTACATCTCATGGTCAGCCGCTTTGGCGAAGAGCGCAATATGCGCGTCCAGGGCGCGCAGACACTGTTGCGTCACAGCAATGTATCGCTACCCAGCGCTGCCGATTCCGTAGTCCTTGCAGACATAGCTCAACGCTCTGCGACCGCGCTTAAAGGATCGGACCCTTCGCGCAATCGCCAAGACACAGCCTCTGGAAACAGCCAGATATCCTTAGCCGTTACCCCTGTCGGTGGTTGTGCCGGGTAGATGCGGTGACCTGCTCCCCTGAAAAGTCCGGTGTTTTGAGTTAGCCTGTTCTCCAAGAAG
>OJBD01000046.1_pt1 | contig 30467 bp, 39 predicted proteins | sample 1590481 | NCBI WGS metagenome assembly OJBD01 (sample SAMN05416811, study PRJEB24817) | seawater metagenome | isolation source: Sea water | place: Canada:Atlantic | collected 2013-07 | reverse complement strand
CATAACCATCATCCTTACTTAAGTTGATGGTCTCCGACAAACTCGGGGCGATTCAATCGTCTGGTGGTGACGTGTCGCTGAAATACTTCAAGGCACGTGAAACACGGCGCGGGGTGACTGCTTTTGTCCGTGGAGAACGTGAACTGTTTGAAGGGGCTTTCATCAAAGGCGGTAGCTTCGTGCGCGGACGTGTGGCGCTGAACATGGGTGGCCACGTCTTCCAGCGTATTGGTGGTCGCACTGAATTGGAGAAGCTGAAGTCTGGTGTGTTCATCCCAATCGAAATGGTTGAGGGCGCAACTGCTACAGCCTTCGAAGGTCTTGTGGCTGACGTGCTGCCGCGCCGTCTGGACCATGAAATCAATCGGGTGTTGGGCGTTTGACGCCTGCCCTTAGCTTATACTCTAGCGTCGAAAAAATTAGGGACCGTACGCCGTTCTGAACGCACGCGGGGCGTAAGCTGCCCGAGGGTTCGCTAGTCAGACGGCTTTTGTAAAGCCTTAACAATGAAGGGGCGCTGCTTAACAGACAGCCACTTGGCATTCCGCATTAACGCAGCCCGCCGGGGAAGTTTTGGAAACCATGCAGTCAGCACAGGAGCATCAGACGCAGGCAGACTTTGCGCGCCACATGGGTGTCAGCCGCGCGGCTGTTAGTCAGTGGAAGTCGCGTGACATCTTGCGCGATGACGCATTCACCCAACCCGGCAAAAAGGGAAAAGTGGTTGTGTCTGTCGCTGTCGAACAGGTGCGGCGCAACCGTGACATTGGACAAGCGCTTGGCAATGGAATCGAGACACGGACATCAACTGACACGGCACCAGCTGCCGACCCGCCTGACGAAGTTCCTACTGAAGAAATCCAGCCGGACCTTCCGCCAGCTTCAGTTGCGCCAGTTCAATCCGAACCAACCGCAACTGCGCCTGCAGCGCCAAAGAAGGATACGGTTGAAGACCAGCTGAAGCGCGCGAAGTTGGAACAGCAGCTGCGCACCAACCGCATTCAGGCATCTGAAGAAGCATTGCGCCAAGGCATGTTGGTAGCTGCTGACGACGCCCGCGAACAGATGACCCGCGTGGCCAGCATGATGCTGCAAATTTTCGAAGGTTCGTTACCTGAACTTTCGAAAACGATAGCGGCACAATTTGATGTTTCGCAGCGAGACGTTCTGCATCTTCTGCGTGCGGAATTCAAAAAAGTGCGTGCCAGCGCCTCTGAAAAAGAAAAAGCGCGAACCGCTGCGGTTGCGTCGGAGAAAAACGCTGAAATCGAATTGGGTTAAGCATGTTGGATATCGCAGTCACCAGCGCTGAGTGGATGGTTCACGATGTCTTGGCGAACGTTTTGGAGCCGCCCGAAGATGTGAATTACCTAAAATGGGCGGTTGAAAATATCGAGTTTTCAAAACGTGAAAGCGAATTTGACGGTTCTTACAACACTGAATTGTTCAAGTTCTTCGAAGAAATCTTAGCGGCCCTTGGCCCTGATGACCCGTGCCGCATCATAACCCTTAGAAAGTCTGCCCAACTGGGGGGCACGGTCCTAGCAAACATTTTTACGGGTGGTTCAATGGACATGGACCCCGGTGATTTTCTTTATGTGCATCCGACGCATGACAACGCTGTGCGCTGGTCGAAAATGAAATTGTCACCGATGCTGAAAGGCACGACGGCGCTTCGCAAAATTTTCCCGATGAAGGCACGTGATGGTCAGGATTCAGTAACCTATAAGGAGCGTCGTGACGGCCGCGGTGCATTGCTCATTTCCGGCGCGAACTCCCCGGCATCGTTGTCGCAAGTATCGATGAATCGTCAGGTCCAGGATGACCTTGCAAAGTGGGAAATGAATAGCGCTGGCGACCCTGAAACACAGGCTGATAGTCGCAGCAACGGTCGCGAGTTTGCGAAGATTTTCAAGTTATCGACACCGATGGTTCTTCCGGGGTGTCGCATAAGCGCAAACTTCGATGCCGGCAGTCAGGAATACCCTTACGTTCCATGCCCGCATTGCGGTTTTATGCAGATGCTGGAATGGGAAAACATGCTGCAAAGTTTGGATGAGGAACATCCAGAACGCGCGCACTTCACTTGCCAAGGTCCAGATTGCGGCTGTGCAATCGAAGACCATCATCGTTCTGAGATGATCCCACACGTTGAATGGCGTGCCGAAAATCCAAAGCTGAAGCGGTATCACCGCTCATTCGACTTGTGGTCGGCCTATTCACCCCTGCAGTCCTTCGAGCGCATCGCGCGTTCTTGGCTTGCTGCGAAGGGTGACCCGCCGAAGGAACAGACGTTCTGGAATGACGTGGTTGGCAAACCCTATCGCGTCCTTGGTGAGTCACCGCCATGGGAAGACCTGCGCGACCGCGCATCAGAGTCGGACTATGTGCATGGCAACATCCCTGCTGGCTATCCGCTGCTGACCTGCGGTGTTGACTGTCAGGGTGACCGGGTTGAATGGCAGGTGGTTGCATGGGGCCAAAACAAGCGCCGTGCGGTCGTGGAATACGGTGTCTTCAATGGGCACATTTCGGATGAAAAATGTCAGGCAAATCTGAACGGTTTACTGAAGCAAGGGTTCCGGAATGCCTATGGCCGAAAAGTCGAAATCGACATGCTGGCTATCGACGGCAACGCCTACACAGAAGACGTTTGGGATTGGGCGCGCAAGCATCCAGCTGGCCGCGTCATTATGGTTCGCGGTGTGCATCCAGAAAGCGCGCCGCTTCTGGCGGTAGTAAAGAAAGAGCGCAACCGGCGCGGCAAAATCGTCCGATATTCGAAACGGTTCTACAACTTCGCATCGTCTGTTTTGAAGATGTCGCTTTATCGGAACCTGAAGAAAGATGACCCGGAAGAACGTGGGTTCGTGGCGCTGCCAAGGGGGTTGGAAGATGAATACTTCCGGCAGCTGACGGCAGAGTCACGCAAGGCTCAAAAAGCCAAGTCAGGTTTCACCCGCTACCTTTGGGTGAAAGACCCTAGTCAAGCGAATGAAGGGTTGGACACCCATTTGCAGGCAGAAGCTGCTGCGACCCGCTTGGGTGTTCGCAGCCTTCCTGACAGCGAATGGGACAAGTTGATGGCGGCGCGTGAGTGTCCACCGGACGAAATCCAAGGCGATTTCGAAGACCTGTTGATGCCTGTGCAGTCTGCTGCTGCCGTCGAACCTGAACAGCAAAGCAAATCGGAAAGCGTGAAACAGCGTGTCCGGAATAAGTGGAGCAAGAAGAAGCTGTGACTGGCCTTATCAAAACCGATGGAACGCCGCTGGTGGCATCGCCTAATTCTAGCAGGATGACGGCGCGTTATCTGCGTGACACAGAAACTGGTGCAATCGCATCACGTGTTGCGCCCCTGACAAACAGCCGGGATGACATCCGTCGTGCATGGTCACGCAGTGCCGGTCTGGCGATGGACCTTATTCAGAACTCAGGTCGTTTGAAGGGTGCGTGTGATCAAGTGATCGCAGACACCGTTGGCGTTGGCCTGACCTTGAACCCAGACCCAGACCTGACAGGCCTTGGCTATTCGGATGACGAAAAGGCTGAATTCATTCGGGTTTTAAAAAGACGATGGAAGGCTTTCTGGCACGATAAAAAAGAATGCGACATGCGCGGCAAACTGAGCGGGCCGCAAATGGTCGATATTGGCCTGCGGTGGGACATCGCCTTTGGAGAAGTCACCGGGGTCTTTGATTTCTTCGATGATGCAGACCGCAGCCACTATGGAATTTCGACCGGCACAAAGCTTTGTCTGGTGCCACCTCAAAAGCTGGTGCAGGAAACCAACGCTTTTGACGGTATGTTCCAAGGGGTTCGTCACGATGGCAAGGGCCGTCCGGTGTCCTATCGCTTTGACACCAGTCTGGATGGTGCCACCGTCAAACAAGACTACGCGGCTTTCGATGCTGACGGTCGGTCACTGGTCATGCATATCTTTGACCCAATGGATGCGACCGATGTCCGTGGGATATCCAAGCTGGCACCTGCGTTTCGAAAGCATATTCAGGCTGAAATGCTGGATGACGCAACGCTTCAAATGGCGCTACTGCAAACCATTTTCGCCATCACGTTGACCAGCGAAACGCCAAGCGCGGATGCTTATGAAGCGCTAGAAGTCCTGAAGGAACAGGGTGGTAAGGGCGTCGAGTTTGGCAAGGAATATCTTGGCTATCTGTCAGGCAGTCTGGATGCCGCTGCAGACAGTCGGATTTCTGTTGGTGCAGAGCCCCAAGTTTCGCATTTGGGTCCGGGCCAGAAACTTGGTCTGGAGACAGCCAACGTGCCGGGACAAGACTTTCTGCCGTTCTCGAACAGCCTTGCCCGCGACATGGCGCGGACAATCGGGTGTTCTTACGGCGGCCTGACGATGGACTACACCGATGCGACCTATGCCAGCGTGCGGATGGAAACGTCGTCGCTTTGGCCTGTGGTTACCCGGCGGCGTGAACGTGTTGCCGCACCGATGTGTCAGATGGCCTATGAAAATTGGCTGGACGAAGAAATTGGTGAAGGCCGTATCGCTTTCAAAGGGGGATATCGCGCATTTCGGGCCAACCGATCGCGGGTGTGTTTGGCTGGTTGGCAGGGTCCACCAAAGCCAACCGCAGATGATCATAAGTCAGCTAGGGCATCGACCGAACGGCTGCGCAATGGCACCAGTTCAGTCGCTATTGAAACAGGTGATTTGGGTGTTGATGCCGATGCTCTTTTTGAAGAGCGGCAGCGCGAACATCAGCGTTATGTGGATGCTGGCATGCAGTCACCTTACGCGCCAAAAGATGCACCAGTTGTGGTGCCGCAGGTGACTAAATGAGCATAGCAAGCACCCTAAAAATTGGCGCTGATCTTATCGACATCGCCAAGCCTTGCGATGTCGTCATTGCACTGAAGAAAATGCAGCTGAAGCTGGCCGTTGGCGGCGTTCGGGAAACCGTGCGCATCGACGGTGAAGAAGTCACTTTCATGCGCGCCAATGACAGCCGGTTGGCATCCTTGATCGCGCACTATGAAAGCGAATGTGCCCGATTGGGCGGCGGTAGAAAACGAACCCGCTACGCAAAGCGCTTTCGCTACACCTGAACAAAGGAGACAGGAATGACCATTTTGGTTGACGGCGAACTCGTTCTTTACGGGTTCGTTGGTGATAACTATTGGGATGAAGGCTTCACTGCCAGTGACGTTATTTATGCCTTGGCTGAAGTTGGCCGCAGTGCGGACATCACAGTCCGCATCAATTCGGGCGGTGGCTACACCGATGATGGCATTGCCATCTACAACGCTCTTGTAGCGCATCAGGGGAATGTCGCGGTGGTGGTGGACGCCATGGCCGCATCAAGCGCGTCTTTGATTGCGATGGCTGGTGACACGATCACGATGCGTGCTGGTTCCCAAATGATGATCCACGGTCCTTCTGGCGTTGCCTACGGCAAAGCGAAAGACCTTGAAAGCTATGCAGAGAGTGCCCGGAAGGTCGGGCGCGGAATGGCTGAAATCTACGCTGAACAATCCGGCGAAGATGTCGATGATCTTCTGGAAGAAATGGAAGGCGAAATCTGGCTGACGCCCGATGAGGCTGTTGAACGTGGCTTTGCGACCGATGCTGTGAAAGCCAAGTCCTCAAACGTCACAGCCTTTGATTTTCGGCAGTACGCAAACGCCCCCGAACGACTCGTTGCAATGGCAAAGAAGAAAGACTGGACCTTCAATGCCAGCGCTTCAAAGGCGGCGTCCGCTGCCAAAACTAAGGCCAAGGAAAAGGAGAAACCCACCATGGCAAACAAACCCGCACCAGCGGACCCGAATGCTGGGCTGACATCAGCTGAAGCGTTTTCGGCTGAGGATGTGAAAACCCGCATCAAGGCCATCACAGGCGATGACGCGGCAAAGGGCCATGAAGGTCTTGCGCAGCATCTGGCTTTTAACACTGACATGCCTGCTGAAGAAGCCATTGGCGCATTGAAAGCTGCAGCATCCGAGGCACCAACTGCAGACGAACCCGCTGACCCAAAGGGCTATCAAGCCAGCCGGTCCGCAGCTGCGGCGTTGGCCCAACCCGGCGGCGGTGGGGGTGCCCCCAAGAAAGAAGCCAAAACAATCGACACGCGCGGCATCTATGCCAAGCGTAACGCACGGAAAGGAGCGTAATCATGGACAGCGCAACAATGCAGACACGCAATCTGGCATTCCTTCTTTCTGAGGCCGCAGGGCGGCGTTCCCGTGCGCAGGCCACCATCCCTTCCGGGACCGGCAAGGTGCCTGCAGGAACCGTCATCGGCGAACTGACTGCTACGTCTGGCAGCTTCGTGCCGTCGCCTAATGCGGAAACGGTGGGCGTTGAAGGTGCTGAAGTGGCTAAGGCCGTGTTGGCCTATTCGGTCGATGCCACCACCGCAGATGTCGAAGTCACCATCATTGACCGTGATGCTGAAGCCAAGCTGCCAATGCTGACGTTCGATGCGTCGGTTGATGATGAAACAAAGATTGCCGCCAAGGTCGCACAGCTGAACGCTGTCGGCATCCGCGCGCGCTGAAGGAGAGCGACAATGGAAGACGAATTCGACATCGTAACGTTGACGGCGACGATCAATGACCAGCCATTCGTGCCGGGTCAAATGGGCGCAACGGGCGTCTTTGATGAAGAAGGTGTGCCAACCCTGACCGTCAAGGTCGAAGAGCAAAATGGCAAGCTGGACATTATCGAACCAACCCCACGCGGTGCGCCGGGCCAGACGCTGGATGATGATGACCGCCAGTCGTTTACTTTCGAAGTTGACCACTTCGAAATCAACGATTCCGTGAACGCAGATGAAGTCCAGGGGGTGCGCATGTTTGGCACCACGGACGAACTGGAAGTCATGGAAAATCGCATCGAAACCAAGCTGGCGCGTCACGCACGGTCGATGGATGCCACGCTGGAACATCAACGCATCGGTGCGGCCAAGGGCATCATCCTTTCCGGCAAAGGTAAGGTTCTGCATAACCTCTATGACCGCTTTGGTTTGGCTATGCCAGCGCCGGTTGTTTTGGGTTTGGGTGCCCCGGTATCTGGACTTGCAACGTTGATCAAAGGCGAAGTTGTTCACGCAATCGAAGATGAACTTGACCAATCCTATGACCGCATCCACGCGCTGGCCGGTCGTGATTTGCACGCCGCCTTGTGGGAACAAAAGGAAGTACGTGAAACCTTCCTTGCGGACAATCAGGGTTATCAGCTGCGCGATGGTGCGCCGGATGTATTTCGCGCAGGTGGCGTGACTTGGGAGCGCTACCGTACCGGGCGACGCGCTTCTGCAGCAAATGGGGCTGGCGCATTCATTGCGGACAATGAAGCGCGGGTCTTCCCTGTCGGCGTGCCTGAGTTGTTCATCACACGCTTTGCGCCGGGTGACTGGAATGGTCTGCCGAACACGATGGGCCTGCCGCGCTATACGCGCCTGAAGGCGATGTACAACGACAAGGGCTATCATTTGGACAGCCAAATGAACGCCATTTCGCTCTGCACGATGCCCAAAGTGTTGCGCAAGGTTACCATCTAAGCCGTCCAATCAAAACGTGAAGTCAATACAGTTGGCCCGGTGCGAAAGTGCCGGGCCTTTGACTGCATCCCCATGCGGTGAACCGCATTGGAATTCAGCCAGCAAAGGAAAACATTATGGCAAACGGGAAAAAGAAATGGGTCGCATTCAAGGGCAACCTGACCATTCCAGCGGCAATGGCCGGTGAAGAAAAAGACCAGAAGGTTCAATCTGGTGAGCCTGTTCAGGTTCCAGCATTCTACGCTGACAGCGTTGTTCAGGACGGTATCGCGACATACTGCGATGCACCCAAGAAAAAGCCAGCTTCGAAAAAGACCAATGAACCGACCGATGCGGAAAAAGATGCTGCTGCGAAGGCGGCAGAGTTAGAGCTAGCGCAAAACGCTGTATTAGAGGCACAGACGGCGCTGGATGCCGCTGAAGGCACTGACGCAGCCTCAGACGCCCGCGCCACCCTGCTGTCCGCACAGCAAGCCTTGGCGGCGTTGCAGGGCTAATGGACCGCGCACTGCGCGAAGAACTGATGGAAGCGGTGGATGACGTTTGGGCGGAAACGCTTAGGCATCTTCCTCTGTCTTCTGGGCAGGAAGACCTGACGCGCGAAAAGGTCGAATTCACCGCGGTTGTTCGAACTGGTGACCGCGAGACAGAAACGATGAACTTTGGTCGTGGGAACAACGCACGGTCTGGAATTGCGGCTGCAGGTGGACACCTGCGCATCGACCGTTCTGTTCATCCAGATATAGACGTGCGGAAGGGTGACAAGTTTGTGGCGCTGGATCGCGCGGGCCAACCCGCTTTTGAAGTTTTGACAGTCGATGACCGGTCGCACTTGAGACTGATTTGCGAATTGGGGGATGCCTGATGTCACTGACGATGATGGCCTTGCGGATTGCTGCTGTCGAAGCCTTGAAGGCCGGTGGTACCATGGTTGGCACCAATGTTTTGGACAGCCAGATTTCAGCCATCGACCAGACTGTGGACGGTGACCTGAAGACGGACCAGAAGCGGCCCTTCATCGCGGTCTATTCCGACAACAGCAAAGCGGACAATTTGGGTGACACCGGTTTGCGTGCGAACGGTCGGGTCGAACTGACATTCAATTGCGGTGTCTCCCTGACGATGGGTGAGTTGAACAAAGAAACTGGCGTCACTGAAGTCATTGAGGGTCTGCCATCTACTGATGCGCAATTCGAAGCCATTCTGGACATCCTTGGATGCCAGATTTGTCGCGTGCTGACAGATGCATCCAACCCTTGGGCACAGGTCTTTGGAAATTTGGGGGTGTTGGTTTCCAAGGCGCAGGTCCGGTCCAGCAGCGCTGCTGAAAATGTGCGCTTAGCCTGTGGTCAAGTGAAGGTGACGGTCGACGCCTATGCTGACCCCCCGCTTGGTCAGGTGTTTGCGGAAGGTAGTCAGTGGCCAACGCTGCTGGCATTGATGGAGCAACATCAGGTGAAGCAGCTTGGTTTGTTCCAGTTGATGTTGGGTCAACCTGATGCCGCTGAATATCCCGATTATGAAGCCTTAACCGGCATGACGGTGCGCGATGCGGCTTCATTGCGTTTGTATTCCTTCGACGGCGTTCCTGCCGCGTCCAAGATTTCAGACCCTACCTCATTCGTGGATCGTAGCTGATGGGTTTGCCTGAACAAATGGATGACATGCGCCGCCGGTTGGCTGCGCTGGAAAGGCGCTTGGGGTCACAAGGTCGCACTGGTGTGGTCACGGAAGTTGATGCCGCGAATGGGCTTGCCCGCGTGCAGCTGACCGAAGGTGATGTGCCAATGTTGACCGGTTGGATTCCTTGGGTTGAACCTGCTGCTGGCGCGAACAAAACCCACAACCCGCCATCAGTTGGCCAGCAGGTAGAGATAAAGTCTGAAAGCGGTGACCTGCATGACGCAACCATTCAGGGCAGTCTGAATTCAGCGTCCAATGGTAGGCCGTCAGGTGCAGGTGATGAATTCGTGCTGCTGTCAGTTGGCCCTGCATCCATCAAAGCTACGGGCGGTGGTTCTGCAATCGTCATTTCAATTGGTGGCTATTCCCTGACGCTATCGGCAGCAGGGGCGGACAATACCGGCGGCGCGCTGTCTCACAACGGAAAGAACATTGGCGACACGCACAACCACACAGGCGTGACGGCAGGACCATCAAACACTGGAACACCAAACTGAAGGGAAAGACCATGACTGCATTGAAAGACTATGAAGTGACGGAAGCGCGTTTCATCGGGGGGCAGCACCGCAAAGTTGGTGAGCCGGTCCAGATGACTGAGCGCGCCGCCAAATATTACGTCGCACCCTATGGCACCGGCTTGAAGCCTGCTGCCCCGATGCGTGCTCAGACCGCACCACCGGCAGAAGCCAAACCTGCTGAAAAAGTGGCCAAAGCAGAGGGCTAAACTCGCATGGATTTGAACCACCACACGGGGGCAACGGTCGATGGTTGGATACACGTTGTCCAAAGCATCGAAACCATTCTGGTTACACGTCTGAATACGCGCGTGTTCATGCGCCAGTTCGGTTCTGATGTCCCTGTGATGGTGGACATGCCCATGAACGATGCCAGCATCATGGCTCTTTATGTTTCGGTTGCTGAAGCAATCGACCGATGGGAACCCCGATTTGAATTAACCGATGTGACCCTTTCGGCTGAGGCTGATGGGGTCATGTCGCTGCAGATGAAAGGCAATCACATGCCTAACGCGCATTTGGGTGACGCCACGATTGTCAATGACGAAACGCAAGTCATCCGGGTGCAAGGAACCCGCGTGGATAATTGGAGCCTTGTCGCATGAGCCGTTTCGCAGCCCTGGACCTTTACACGTTGCCTGACCCGTCTTCAGTCGCAGTATTGGATTTCGATGCCATTTTGGAAGCGCGTCTGCAGGAGTTGGAAGCGCAGCTGTCAGAAGTGTTCGAAGCGCCCAAAGTCGCTGAAGCGATGGCGCTGGCGCGCAATATCGCGGCCAGCCCGATGCGCTACCTAAATGAAGCCGCTGCAGCCCGCGAACTGTATCTGTCAAACCAAATCAATGCCGCCATTCGGTCGGTGTTTCTCTCAACGGCGCGCGGCAGTGACCTAGACCAAATTGGCGCAAATCGCGGCGTAGTTCGCAAAGTTTTGGATGATGCTGACCCAAACGATATCATTCTGGAAAACGATGAAGCTTTCCGGGCGCGCATCCAGTTGGTCATGGAATCCTATTCGCCGCACGGAACTGAAGGCTCGTATGTCTATTGGGCGCTGGACGCTGACGACCGGGTTGTGGATGTTGCGGTTTATGGTCCGAACCACGGGCTGGACCCTGCCATTCCTGCTGCAGAACCCAAAATGGTTGTGCTGTCATCCGAAGGTGATGGCACGGCTGATGCCGCGCTGCTGGGGGCTGTCTTTGATAACTGCATGGCCGACAAGCGCCGTCCGGTAGCTGACAAGCTGACGGTCATTTCTGCCACGCCAGTGCCTTACCAAATCCAAGCAGTGCTTCATGTTACGTCAGCGGCATCTGCTGGTGCGGTTCTGGCGGCAGCACAGGTCACAGCTGATGCCTTTATCAGCAACCGCCTGCGCATCGGTCGCAAGCTTTACCGCACCTCGCTGGCCGCTGCTTTGAGTGTTCCGGGCGTTGTTGATGTGGTCATCACGCATCCGGCTGCTGACTTGGATATTGGGCCATTCGAAGCGCCTTATTGCACGGCGGTCAATTTGACGGCTGAAGCTGTGTCAGGTGGGTGGCGTGATGTTTGATCGAACGCAAAGCATGCTGCCCAAAACAGCGACGGATTTGGCACGCGCCTTGGACATCCTTGAAGAACGGCTGTTCATGCTGCCGGTGGCGATGGTTTCCAAAGACCCCATGACGGTTTCCGAAGCCCTGCTGGATCATCTCGCATGGGAAAATTCAGTGGATGTCTGGGATGTAGATTGGCCGGAAGATATCAAGCGCAACGTTGTTGCGATGTCGGCAGAAGTTCACCGGTTCAAGGGCACGCCATATGCCATCAAGCAGGCGCTGAACGCCTTGGGCGTTCGTACGGAACTTGTGGAATGGTGGCAGGCTTCGCCCGAAGCGGCGCGGGGTACGTTCGATGTCACAGCCTATGCGGGTCGAGCGCTGTATTCTGATGAAGAGGTTTTCATCAACCAAAAGATGGTGCGTTCCATCATTGCCGTGATTGAGCGTGTCGCACCGGTGTCACGCGGGTTCACTGTCGCGGTAGGTGCAAAGCTGCGCCTGAAGCCGGTGGGCATGGGGGCAAGTGCATCAGCCATCGGTTTCGCGCGATTCCGCATGAACGTCATCCAGCAGACCCCGCGACTTACAGTCCAATCGACCCCGGCGGGTCATGCATCAGCGATTTCCGTCACGCGCGGACGCATCGCCTAAAAATCAGAGGAAGCAAATGTCAGAAACATTCACCCCGGTCATTACCGAGGCGGGTTTTGCTGCCGCGCTTGCTGCCAAGTCTGGCGGCTTTGCGGTGGACATCACCCACGTCGCGGTTGGTAGTTCAGGCTATGTAGTGCCGACAAACGGCAATGGGAAAGCCACGCAAACCGCCCTATTCGGCGAACGGCAGCGCGTGGAAATTCAGGATGCGCGCGAAGTTGGAAATGGACAGACTGACATATCATTCGTGGTCGAAGGCGCGGGTGATTATTTCATCAAGGAAGTCGGTTTCTTTCTGGATGACGGCACTTTGTTCGCCATCGCGTCGCATCCGACGCAGGGACTGATTTGGAAGTCTTCGATTTCCCGTGCCGCGATCGCGCTGGAACTGGTGCTGGAAGCAGTTGACCCGTCCAGCATCAACATCGTTTCAGCCGGTCCACCGCTGCAGCTGTTGCTGACCAAGGAAATTGCAATCCTTTCCACCATTGCTGCGCGCAACGCGCTTGAAAACATGCGGTTGTCAGACCGCATCCATGACATCACAGGAGATTTTTGATGGTAGAAACAACTTATGATGCGCAGATTCGTCAGATTGCAGCATTTGATGACCTGCTTGGCTATTTTCAGGGCCAGAAGCCGCGTTGGGATGGTGACGTTGCTGCGGCTCAGGCGGCATACGGTGCGCTTTCGAATGATTTGAAGGGCGTTGTAAAGGACTTGATGTTCTTTCCATGCACTGTGGATCCCGACGAAGCGAACCCCACTAATGTTCGGGGCGGGGTATTCAATAACATTATTTCGGCAATCCTCGCTGCGCCATCAGGGTCATATGTGTCTATTGGCTTAGTTGCTGGAAAAGTTCACCCAGTCGAAACCAACGTATTCATTACAAGTAAGACTGTTGTGATTGCGCGAACGGGTGCTGGTGATAAACCTATCATCCTGATTAAAGGTTCATCCGACGGTTCGTCAAATCGGCCTATTCGGTTCAATTCCGCATCTTTCTCATCCATTCGGTTCCTAGATGTGGAAATCGAATACGATCAAAAAGTAAACCCCGCCTTGCCGTGGTCCGCTTCTCCATTGATTTCCCCAAGCTATGGTACGCAGGTTTCTGCGTCGTTTTATGGTACAAATGTGACCGGACACGAGGGAGCATTCCTGACAAGCACCTACGCGGGCTCCACTGTTTTTCTAAATCTTGGTGTTGTGACATTGGATGGCGTTATTGGATCACAGGTTTCGTTGGGAACACTAATCGTAGGCCAGTATAACGTAACATTGCTGAACGGTGCTTTGATCCAAGATGGCGGCACTGTCGGTCAAGACGTCTTTATGAATTGATGGAGGTTTTCATGAAATTTGATATCACACATGAGGGTCGTACGACGCTGTCCGTTAATCGCGATGGGGCAGAAGCCCTTGGCTATCCGGAGGCAGTTATTGCTGCTGCCGAAGCGTCGGTGCGAACGTCTGCAATCAAGGCGGAATGCCGTCGCCGTATATATGCAACTGCATCGGCAGAAACGCAGATGAACATGGCAACGGCGGCGGCGTTCGTTTCCTCTAAAACGGCAAGTGCTCGTTCAGAACATGAAAAGACCGTCTTGACCGGCATTGAAGCCTCACTTGCTTGGGTGGCTGATATGCGGGGAAATGTGGATATTCTGGCCGCTGACGCGGAATTGGACTTTCAATTTGATGCCAACTGGCCGGAATGCCCGGACGCAGCCTTGGCTGTCGTCGGGATGTTCTAGGGCAGTTTCGACCAGTTAGAAACGTCTGCTTTCACCTTCCGTTTTGCAGACGAAGCGCAACCGCGCGTAACTCGAAAAGTGTAGATGCTTTTCACCCCGGCCAGCGTGCCGGGTTTTCTTTTGACCAAAGGAGAAATATCCATGGCTGACCTCAGCTACCATCACGGCACGCGACTGTCGGAGTCCAATGAAACCCCTGTTCTGGTTCAGGTGGCCCAGACGGCTGTCGTGGGCCTGTTGGGCACCGCACCTGATGCTGACCCTGTGAAGTTCCCGTTGAACACACCTGTGCTTCTGAAGGGTACGCCAACCGATGCTGCTGGCATTGGCGCAACCGGCACCCTGAAGGACGCGATTGATGACGTGTTCGACCAAGTTGGTGCCTACACGGTTGTCATTCGCGTGGAAGAAGGTGTGGACCTTGCTGCCACCATGTCCAATCTGGTCGGTGACGCGACGGCGCGCACGGGTGTTCATGCTCTGCTGAAATCTGAGCCGATGCTTGGCATCAAGCCACGTTTGATTGCGGCACCCGGCTTTACGTCTGGCGACGGTACAACTGCCAATCCCGTGGTTGCAGAACTGGTTGGAGTTTTGGATGCATTGCGGGCTGTGGCCTTTGTTGATGGCCCAGACACGGATGATGAAACTGCCATCCTGTACCGTCAGCAAATCAATTCGCAGCGTGTCTATGTTGTGGACCCCAAGGCTCTGGTCTGGGATACCGAAACCAGCACCAACGTCGCGCGGCCATCGTCGGCGCGCTTTGCGGGTGTGCAGGCGCGTGTCGATAAGAAGCTGGGTTTCTGGCATTCGCTGTCAAACAAGGCCATCAACGGCATTACTGGTGTTTCCCGTCCCGTCACCTATGGCGCGCATTCGAACTACCTGAATGAAAACCACGTCAACACCATCATCAACACTGGTGCCGGTTACATCACTTGGGGCAACCGTGGTGCTACCGATGATGACCTGTGGGTGTTCCTCGCAGTTCGCCGCACGGCAGACTTCATCAATGAAGCCATCGAAAAGGCTTACTTTGAATTCGTGGACAAGCCGTTCTCGGCAGCGAACGTCAAGTTGATGATCGAGTCAGGCAATGCCGCCATGCGGACCTTCATTGCTGAAGGTGCAATCATCGGGGGCCGTGTCTGGCTGGACCAAGACCTGAACGAACCGATTGCCCTGGCTTCCGGCCGCATCACGCTGTCGCTTGATTTCGAACCGCCTGCACCGATGGAGGACATTCGCTTCATCGCGCACCGCAACATCGAATACTATCTGGAATTGACCAAAGCGGCGCTTCAGGCCGCAGCCTAAGTCCGGTCAAGCCGCGAACCCACGATGCAGATGCACCACCAGTGCATCTGCACTGATGCCATCAGATAAATGGCCCATTCAGGAGATATGATATGAAATCGACCCCGGCATTCCTGCTTCGCGATTGTGCGATGTGGCTGAACGAAGACGTGAAGGTTGGCCAAGCGTCAGAAATGACCATTCCCCCCTTCAAAGTGAAGACCGACAAAATCCGCAACGCGGGCATGGTGATGGAGCGTGAAATTCGCCAAGGCTATGAGCGCGAGAACGCCAAGTTTAAAATGACCGCTTTGGACCCGGCAACCGTCGCTGCCATCAACGGCATGCAGGGAACCACCGACACGCTTATGATCACAGGCGCGCTGGTGGATGAAGATGGCACGGTTTCGAACGCGACCTGCTATCTGCGCGGCTTCCTGAAAGAAGCTGATTTTGGCAGCTGGAAGGCTGGCGACAAAGCGGAAACCGACTACACGTTCGTGTGGGAATATCTGAAGCTGGAAATTGGCGGTTCTGAAATGATCGAAGCAGATGACTTCAATGTCACTGTGGGTGGTCAGTCGCAGACTTCTGACATCCGTTCAGCCTTGCTGCTGAACTAAGGGGCTGCGCAAATGGATTTACCGATTGAAGTTAAGCTGACGCGGCCTTTCGTGGTCAATGAGCAGACCTATGACAAGCTTGCGTTCGATGAACCTGATCTTGACGCCCAAATCGCCTATGCGGAATTGGAAGCGTCCTTTCCGGAACCGAAGATGGTGAAGCAGCCGGACGGTTCTGAGCTGGCCGTGCATTCACCTATCACTGCCGCGAAGGTGAACCGCTTCTGGCTGGCCCGCCTATCGGGTGTCTCTGAAGCCGTGGTTGGCAAAATCAAGGAATCGGACCTTCAAGCCGTCAACGCTGCAGCTGAAGCTGTCTTAGGGCTTAAGGAAGGCAAAGGTGAAGGTGCCGGTTCGGGAAACGAACCCCCGGCAAAGTAGCAGAAGACCTGCGCTTTGCCGCCGGATTTGTGGCATCGGTGTTTTCGACACCATTGCCGCAGGTCTTGTCGATGAAGATGTCAGATTTCAACAGTTGGCATGAAACTGCACAGAAGGTGTGGGATTCAACGCGGCTGAAATTTGAATAGCTTCAGTCGTCCGCCAGTGACTGCTGAAAAGCATTCAGCGTGTCCCGGTCGTTTGAACGGTCGGGGCCGCTTTGATGGGTGAAGGCCCGGTATAGGATAAACAGTAGCAGCGCGAATGCGCCTGCGCCCCATATCCCGCCTGCATAGACGCCCAATACAACCGTCGCGGCGATTGCGGCAGCTATCATCACAATGGCAAAAATCATCGAAAAAATATCCATGCCATAAATATAGGCATATTACCCTACAACTTCAAGGTGTGTAGCGACATGGCAGACAAGCGGATCAAAACGGAACTGGTCATCAAGGCAGTTGACCAATACTCGTCTGAAATTCGGAATATGACAGGCGTTACTGGCCGTTTTGCGTCCAAGGTCCGGTCGGAAATGGGGCGCATGCAGGACATGCGCGGCCCGCTTCGATTGATTGAAGACTTTCGCCGCCAGCAAGCGGTGGTTCGCAAGTCTGCCGATGCGTTGGATGGGGCGAATGAAAAGACCCGCCAGCTTTTGGCGACAATTCGCGCGACCGAGAACCCGACAGCCGCAATGCGCCGTGAATTTGATCGCGCGCGTGCAGCGGCTGGACGCTTGGAGGAAAGGCACCGGCGCAATCGGGCTGAACTGCGCGGGCTGCAGGGTCAAATGCAGTCGGCTGGCGTTGATACGTCTGACCTTGCTGGTGAACAGCGCCGTCTAGCTAGCGCATTGGATGCCGCTAATGGCAAGTTTGCCCGTCAGGCAGAGCGGATGCAGCGCCTAAAGGTAATGCAGGACCGTATTGCTGAAGGCCGCGAAAGAATGCAGCGGTCGCTTGCTACTGCTGCGAACCTTAGCTTTGTCGGCAATGCTTCTATGCAGACGGGGCGGCGCATGCTGACTGGCATGTCTGCACCAATTATGCAGGCGGTCGAATTCGAAAGCGCCATGTCAGATGTCCGCAAGGTTGTGGATTTTGAAAGTCCGGCGGCATTCCGTGCGATGTCTGAAGACATCATGGAAATGTCCACGCGGATTCCGATTGCGGCAACCGGTCTGGCAGAAATTGTTGCCGCTGGTGGTCAGTCCGGCGTGGCGCAGGAGGAACTGGCACGCTTTGCTGAAATGGCCGCAAAAATTGGCGTAGCCTTTGATATTTCTGCTGGTCAGTCGGGCGATGCGATGGCCAGCATCAAGACCGCCATGGCATTGGACTTGGACCAAACCGGTTCTTTGTTCGATGCGATGAACCACCTGTCGAACAATTCAAATGCGCGCGCTGACCAGACATTGGAGTTTTTGAACCGTGCTGGTGCTGATGGTTCGAACTTTGGATTTGACAGCACGGAAACTCTTGCCATCGGTGCAGCGATGATTGCGGCAGGTGGCGGTGCTGATACAGCGGCGACATCCTTCAGGAATATGGGCCGTGCACTCACTAAGGGTGAAAGTGCTACAAAGCGTCAGGGCGCAGCCTTTGGACGTTTAGGTCTGGATGCTTCGGCTGTTGCGAAGCGCATGCAGGAAGATGCTGTAGGCACAACGCAAGATGTTCTTCAGCGCCTAAGTACGCTACCGGATCATCTGCGCGCTTCCACTATTTCTGACTTGTTTGGGGATGAGGCCCGCGAACTGACCAAATTGCTGAATAACATGCAGCTTATGCCGGAAATGCTGGCCATGGTTTCTGATGAAACGCAGTACCTTGGTAGCGCTGAGGCCGAGTATACAGAACGGTCGCGCACAACCGCGAACAACATGCAGCTTCTGCGGAACCAAACCACACGATTGGGGATCAGCATTGGTGAAGTGGTTTTACCACCTTTGAATGAGATGCTGTCGAAGTCGCAGGTCTTCATCGACAAGTTGGTTTCGTGGACGAAAAAAAATCCGGAATGGACTAAAACGCTGGTCATGGGTGGAGTTGCCCTAGGCGGAATGGCCGTCGCTGGTGGGTTTCTGCTGACGGCTGCATCTGGTCTTATCGGCACCATGGCAGTCTTGCGTTTTGGTTTGGTAGGCTTGGGCGCGCGCGCCACATTTGCGGGGGGTGGAATTGCCAGTCTAGCGGGCCGCTTTGCTGGATTGAGACGTTTGCCGCGTTTCCGCTTGTCCCGTTTGGTTGCGCCATTGCGTTGGGCTGCGGGTCTAATCCCGTCCATTCGTTGGGCTGCTTTGGCTGGCAATCTTCGCTGGTCTTCCCTCATTAAGCCGTTGGCGTGGATCGGACGCGGTGCTCTGCGGTTTATTCCGGTTATCGGCTGGGCTTCGCTGGCTGGCGAATTGGCGTGGCATCTGCTGATTAAGCCAATGGGTTGGGATAAATACTTGCCATCCATTGATTGGTCGCGGGTTTGGGGTGCGTTTTCGTGGGAAGGCTGGTTGCCGGAAGTCGATTGGTCTGAATTCGTTTCAGCGATTGATTGGCCGGATTGGGTCAGCGGCCTGTCGTGGCGGTCGCTTTTGACCCCATTGGCATGGATGACGTTTGTCCCAAGGTTGGCGTGGCGAACATTCGTGCCTGACATCGATTGGGGCTACTGGTTCAGGTTCAAGTGGGTGGACCATCTGCCTGACTGGTCTTGGGATTTCATCCCTGATTTCGACATGGCCGGTTTAATCACTTGGCCTGAAGCGCCAGATTGGCTGAAATGGCTTATGGGGCAGGATGATGAAGCAGCGCAGCTTACATCCCAGCCCTTGCAGCCATCCGTCATGTCTGCACCCGGATTTGAGGAATTGCCGCCGGAACAGCAGGCGGCGGCGCGCACAGTGGTTTCTTCCAAGTCGGACGGTTTACCTACTGCCGCCCACCTTCAGGCGTTGCGCGACTATGCAACTTCCTTGCGGGATGAAATTGCCGGAATACAGGGTGAAATTGATAACCTTGGCCAAGGCCCAATGGCTGCGTCCATGGCGCTGCCACATCAGCAGACAATGGCAGTGCGAAAGCGCGAACTGCAGGATGTTGAAGCCGAACTGGTCGATGCTGAAGCGCGGTCTGTCACGCTGACAGCGGCGCTTCAGGTCTTGGATGGAACGGAAGCCACGCCTGAAATCAATGCCACGTCTATTGACCGTGCATTGGAAAAGGTTGCGCGATTGTCTTCGCAGTTGCGGTCAATGCCGGGTGCCAGTGCGAGCGCTGCGCCATCAGCAAGGCCAGCTGGTGCGCGTGCGTTCGGTGGTTCGGTGCGTGCTGGTTTGCCTTATCGGGTGAATGAACACACGCCAAAATCCGAATGGTTTGTGCCTTCTGTATCTGGTGGAATTTTGAATGTGGGTCAGGCGCAGTCTGCGTTCATGTCCCATTTTGGTTCAACCGCGGGCCAAGGTTCAAGCATGGCGCGCGGTGCGCAGCGCATCCGGGCTGCCAGCATGGCGACTTTGGCTGCGTCTGCTCTTGTGGGTTCTACAGCAGCGGCTGCTGCCAGTGGTGCTGCAGCTAACAAGTCGATGTCGGCCCGTGTCGAGATTGGCAGCATAAGCATCGTTGCGCCATCTGGTGTGTCTGACCCGCGCGGTTTGGTCGATCTAATTAAGGCTGAACTTGGGGCTGAAGTCGAAGCCGTTTTTCGAGCCAGCTATTCTGATTAAAAGGGGCACTTGATGTCTGGACCAGTCACCATGGCTTTAGGGCCATTTTTGTTCCGTGCGCATGGCTTTGGGTACACAGATGTCAGTCGCAAGCTGGACACAACATGGGCTGAAATTGAAACTGCGGGGCGTATGAATGCCCTGCAGTGGACCGGCCCGCGTTCTGAAATTGTCACAATCAACGGCGTTCTGTTTCCAGCGGAATGGGGTGGGGAAGGCACGTTGGGCGGTGTTCGTTTGGCTGCAAAGAACGGCCTTCCGCTGATGCTTGCCAATCGGTCGGGTCAGATTTTTGGGATGCAGGCCATCCAAGGGGTCGAAGACGACAAGGCGTTTATGAACCGTTTGGGGCAAGCCGGTCGCATTTCTTATTCAATCAAGGTCAGGCAGATCGGTTCTGGCTTTTCGCTGCTTTCACTGTTGGGGATTATTTAATGCCGGCTGTTCATGTCACATCTGAAAATGACGCCTTGGATTTGATCTGCGCGCGTCACTACGGTCGCCAAGCTGGTGCAGTTGAACAGGTTCTGGAAGCTAACCCTGACATCGCGGGCGTTGCACATCGCTTGCCTGTCGGGCTGTCCATTGTGCTGCCTGACATCGCCACCAATGGCCAAGGTCAGCAAACAGTGAGGCTTTGGGACTGATGACGCATCCACGGGTTCTGGTGGACATTGATGGTGTCCCTGTGTCCGGATTGTTTTTTGAACGTCTGGTCAGTCTTAGCATCACAGACCGCGAAGGCATCCGGTCCGACACTTTGGAAATGACTTTCAACGACGCTGCCCCACATTTTGCCAGTCCAAGGCGCGGTGCGGTCGCGACCGTGACCATTTTGGCTGGTTCTGGTGGTGGATTTTCTGGCGCCTATGTCATCGACCGTGTTGACCATAGCTGCCTGCCTTACACGATCACGGTTGGGGGGCATTCGGCTGACCTTCGTTCTGACATGAAGACAAGCAAATCGCGGCATTGGGATGACACATCAGTCAAGGATATTGTCACGGAAATCGCTGGTGAATACGGGCTGGACCCTAAGATATCAGATGCGGTTTCGGGCCACGTCTATCCTTGGATTGGTCAGCAGGATGAATCGGACCTGAACTTTTTGGAGCGTGTCGCCAAACGCCATGGGGCTTTATTCACGATAAAGAACGGTGCGCTTCTTTGGTTGAAGCGGGGCGCGGGTGAAACCGCTGACGGCACATCTGTCGCGGCAACGGTCATCATCCCCACATCAATCGTCGAAGGCAGTTGCCGCGTTTCCGAAAACGATGTGGACCGGTTTGGCAAGGTTAAGGCGTTTTATCAGGATCGTGGCAGCGCAAAGCGGCAGGAAGTCACAGTTGATGGTGACGTGGAAGCTGATGGTGAACACGTAATCCGCGAACCCTTTGGTTCCAAGGCTGAAGCGCAGGCAGCTGCTGAAGCCTATGCGCGCGAAATGTTGCGCGGCTTGATCAAGACATCATGCGCAATCGTCGGGCGTCCGGGATTGATGGCTGGCCAGCCGGTCACGTATCTTGGCGTCCGTCCGGGCGTCGATGGTCGCGAATTCATTACTGAAATGGTGAAGCACTCGTACACAAAATCAGGCGGTCTGCGGACGGCATTTGAAGGGAAGCTGATGGCGAATGACTGAAGAAGTGAAACTGACCGAACTTCAGAAGTGGCGGCGCGATATGCCTTCAGCATTCAGAAAATCGTTTATCGGCATGTTCGTGGGCGGGGTGACAGCAGGAATCGTCGCGTATTCCACGGACGTTTGGTCAGGCATAATGGCGTGGTCTGAATACCCTGAAAAAGCGCTACTTCAGAGGGAAGAAGACCGCCAGCTGATGTTGGATAATGCACGCGCCATCGCACAGAATACCGAAGCGATACGGCGCTTGACCATTCCAACGGACATTTTTGAAATCAGTGACCGTTCAGGGCCAATCGACGGTTTCTGCATAGATGGTGTCCCGTGCGACATGAACATTCGCGTCAGGCGGAAGGTCGCAGCCCTAGCATGTCAAATAGTGCCGGGTACCGTGGATTATTACTACCGCAACCCACGCGACAACGAAATCCATGATGTGATCACCTTTGCCGGTGCGGCTAAGGATGTAGGCACTTCCTACATCAATCTTCCATTCAAATTTTCAACACCGCGTCGACTGCGACCCGGTGCGGAACTTTGCGTTCGCCCAAGCTATGTCAGCTGCCCCGGTATGAGCGCTAAAGATGACCCAATTGACCCTGAAGAAGAATGCTTCGAGGTGCCAATTCTTTCGCAAGTGGAGGCCGATACGAATGAATGAAATCCAAATTTCGCTGAATAAGCGTTTCAGGTATGCCAGCGATGAAGGGGATAGTTGGCGCATCATGGCTGCTGAAGGTCCGGTTTCCGGCGACTGTGAAGACTATTCGCTGACGCTGGTCTGGTTATGGGAGCGGCAGTCATTGCTGCGTTTCTGGTGGGCGCTGGTGACTTTCAAGTATCTGTTCTGGCACTGCCGTTCGCCGAGTGGTGGTGGACACCTTGTGGTGTGGTGCCGTGGGCGCGGCTGGACTGACAACATACAGCGCAAGCTAGTCGCAAAACTGCCAGTTGGTTACCGCCTGCGGTTCCCGTATCTGTTTCCGTTGGTAGCGCTGAAGTTCCTTCTGCGTCCATTGCTGCGCCTGCTTTAATACCAGCGCAAATCCACATCAATTCAACCTGACCGGCCCGTCTTTTTAGGCGGGCTTTTTCTATGGAGAATAGACATGACTATGACCATCAAAGAGCGGCAAAAGTTGCTTAAGCGTTACGGGTTTTACCATGGCCGCATCGACGGCATCGACGGACCCAACACATCGGCAGCAACTATCGCATTCAAACAGTCCAGGGGTTTGCGGGCGCGCGACTATGTTGGGCCGGTAACTATCATGGCGCTGCGTAAGGCAATTCGACCAGTCGCTGCAAACATCGCATCGGATGGGGAGCGCTACCCTATGCCGGTTTGGCTGCGTTTGGCTTACAGCCACTTAGGGCTGCGCGAAATTGTGGGGCGGCATCACAACGCTGAAATTTTGGGGTGGTGGGACCGTCTTTCGCTACCGTTCAAGGATGATGAAACACCATGGTGCGCGGGGTTCGCGAACGCGATGGTGCAGGCTGCTGGTCTGCCTATCGTGAGCAAGAACCGTGCGGCCGCTTTGGGTTGGCGCTGGAATGGGTATGGCACCCGCCTTAATGGCCCTGCCCTTGGGGCTGTCATGTCGTTGGAGCGACCCGGCAAACCCGGTAGCGGTCACATGACGTTCGTCGCTGGTCGTGATAAGCGCGGCAACATCATGGGCCTTGGTGGAAACCAAGGGAACATGGTTTCAATCAACCCCTACAGCCCGACGGCACGCAACGCACAATACCACTGGCCGGAAGGATCACCGACACCTGCAGAAATTGGGCTCAATTCCCTGCCAGTTATCACCTCCAGTGGTTCCAAGCTGACCAACGAGGCATGACATGCTGAAGCTGTTTGGAAAGTTTGTCATCGGTGGCCAGTCGGGTAAGCGTGAACAGGCGTGGGCGGTTTTCTTGTTGTGGTCCATCGCTTTTGGATGGTCCGCTGCAAAAGAGGCATCTGGCAGTTCTCTAGAGGGAACACAGGCTATCCTAACGCTTGCGCTGCCCTTGGTCATTGGCAACCTTACCGTCGCCCATGGCATGGAGTGGGTCAGTCGCCAAACCGGATGGGGTGGCAGGGAATGATTTCAATTGCATTGAAGTTCGGATGGCGGCTGCTGACCAGCCGTGTTGGCCTTGCCGTCATCTTATGTGCCGGTGTGTGGGCTTGGCATGTCGCGGATAAATCGCAGGCCGTAAAAAGCGCGCGTGATGGCTATGTGCTGCAGGTCGAACTGGCGGCTGCACAAGCTGAATTGGCTGAGATGCGGCGGCGCGCAGCTGTGGCAGATAACGCGAACCGCGTCTTGCAGGAAAAGGTGCAGGCATCAGAAGGGGAAGCCCTTCGATTTGCCGCAGAATTGGAGGCTTTCGAAAATGAAACTGACATCAACGCTGAAGGTGTTGTCGATGGTGACCTTCTGCGCCGCCTGCGATCAAACTGAAGCGCGGCTGGATACTGTAGGCGCAGATCGAGGCGCGCGCGCCGCTGAGCGCACCCTGCCAGCTTTACCTGAAGACTGCCGCGCCCTGTCGCGGGCTGGTGTCAAGAAAGGTGATCGGCTGGATGTGGCCTTGCTGAAGATTGATCGTGCTTTGACCCGTCAAAATATGCGCACAACGCGCTGCGCTGAATGGTTTGACCAGTTGCGTGCCGGGTTCCAGTCTTCACCCCCTGACGGCGCGCTGTGACTGTCACGCTGGCGTTCTACAAGGGGCGCGGCAATACTGCCTTCCAGAGGTTTCAGGATGGATTAATTCGAAGCGTGACCGGCGGCATCTATTCGCATGTTGAGTTGATTTCTGGGGCGGCTTTGCCGGGGCATTGTTCAATGTGCCTTTCAGCGTCCGGTCGTGACGGCGGGGTGCGGCAGAAGCGCATTCTTTTGACTGCAGAAAGCTGGGACTTAGTGTTTTTGCGGATGGATGCTGAAGCACCTTGTCAGTTCATCAGGGACCACTTGGGTGCGCGCTATGATTACGCTGGCTTGATGCTGTCACAAGTGCTGGCGTTTGGTCGGCACAACCCCGACCAATGGTTCTGTTCGGAGATTTGCGCAGCTGCTTTGGGGCTTCCCAATCCGCAGCGTGTGTCACCACAGTTCCTGTTTGATGTCGTGACGTGGGCGGGAAATGGCATACGCACGATCGGGCGAAAACGTGGTCCACAATTTTGATAAGCTATTGTTTTGTATAGGGCGGTTTGGACCATTTTCGTGGTCCACATCGCCCTTTTTTTTATCCAAAATTTGCTGCTATTTGTGGACCGTGTGGGGGCACCACTAACGGAGCCAATTTTTGATCTAGGAAATGAGCAGCGTTCAAGGACAAGGAAGATTTTCACATATTTTTCTTATCATGGTTTGCCTTAATAACGTCTAGGCCAACCCCTATTGCCTCTCGTCCTAGGTGAAACCCATCAACTTTGCCTAGTTCCGCGCAACGAAAGCCCGATACGAAACTTTCGCCACCTCCCTCGGCGCGCGGCTCTAAAACAGCGTGGTAGCTTCCACCATCCCTTCCGACACGCACGATCTGAATCGCTCCACCGGTCCCTTTGTCAGTATTTGTGCGAACAGCTTCGTACACAATATCTGCGAGACGCCGATTTTTGGTCAAATCCCGTTCGACAATCTGGTTAAAATATTTGCGTCCAGATCCAATCGCCACAACCCCGCCTATCGGTAAATTAATCTCATTGGCTTCGTATCGATAACCTTCTTCGATTTTTTTTGCCGTGACTAAGGCAGCTTGTGGTTTGCCCTTGGTAGGACAATACCCGAAAATTAAAGAGTCAAAGAGAAGTGGGTTTGCCCAAGTCTCATCGTGCAAGACTTCAGTAGCTTTCAATATGATCTTTACAATCGTATCAAACGTTGGCTCGGAACCCTTGTCATCACTGTGCATATTGCAGAGGATATTGCCTGCCATCATAGCAATCGCGGTCCCAGCTATGGTACTGCCGGAAAAACCAAAACCAACATCCCCCTTAATGTTTTTATTTTTTTTGGCACCTTTTTTCACCGTGAAATGGAAAGGTACTACAAATCCCTTATTGAACTGATCGGTGATCTTTCTTCCGGTTTCACCGCTACTGTTTGATATTCTTGAATCCGTATACAACATCATTCCAGAATCTGTGTTGTTTAAAACTATCAGGGTCATAGTATCCTCCCTATGGCACGACCAATTTTTAATCTATTGACCTAAAATGTAATTCGGTATTGTAGGTAAGGCTATTCATTAGCTCTACTTTGAGAAAGCATTTTGTGTCTTAATGGGTTGAACTGCTATTTCGGGGCTAGAGTTTCTATCTTCTCGCCAGCTTATCCAGCCATTTCCAGCCTTCATATTTGTCGCCTGTCTGTTTGATGTGGGTGTATCGCTGCATTGAAGACCACGAGCGATGCCCGGACACGGCTGCAACCTGCGGAATCGTTTCACCGATTTCGAACAAGCGCGTGACCCCTTCATGTCGAAGGTCGTGGAAGCGCAGGTCTTCAATTTCCAGAACTTTGCATGCCCGCGTGAATGCGGCGCTGATGGTGTCACTGTGATATGGGAACACCAGTGGCTTCTTCTTTGGCATCGCCAGCGCGATGTTCATGGCGGGGGCCGGTAGGTCACACCACACGTCATTGCCCACTTTGTCACCGGGGTGTTTCATGTCTTTGATGAACACCCTGCTGTGCGTCTGGTCCAAGCCCTTCCAAGAGACTCTTGTGATTTCTTCCTGACGGCGCGTCGAGAACAGCGCGAACCCGACTACACAATGCATGGGTAGTGAATTGGGGCGACGACGGTGCTTGTCTTCGAACATGGTCAGCAGCGCATCCAGTTCATCTAATGTAGGGCGGCGGTCGCGCTTCTTTGCTTTTCCAGTTATCCCAAGTCTATTGCAAACCACGAACGCATCTTTCATCGCCTGCTGGTCCAGTGGGATGCCCCACGCCGGTCTGGCGACGGCAAAGATTGCCCCAAGGTGGGACATATAGTTCCCAACCGTGGCTGGTGTTCGTGTCGCACCAAGTTCCTTTGCGAATTGCACGATGTCATGGCTTTGTATTTCGCTACAATTCATCGACGCGATGTCATATTCACGGATTGACCGCAGCACCTGCGCCTTAGTGCGGCCAATTTCCTTGACGCTTTCGGTGATGTAGCGGTCAATCGCTGTGCCTAGTGTTCGGCCCTTGCTTTTGACGGCGGTCAGGTCTGCGCCAGCAGCAGTGATTTCTTTCATCCTCTTTTTAAACCAAGCTGATGCTGATGAATGCTTGTCAAAAGTTCGGGATTCGCGATGCGCCCATTTGCCATTCCGTCTGATGTTGATTTGTGCAACATACGCGGTGGAACCGTCCTTGCGTTTACGCTCTATAATCTGGGGCATATCTGAACAACATTTTTGGCCGATTTGAACAACATGCATTGTTCAGATAGCAAAAAACGGACAAAAACAAGCTAAAACGCGCAACAATATGCAAAGCGAAACGGAACTTGGTTTGATAAATAACACATTAAAATCAGATATTTGCAGGTCAGCAAAGCTATCCGTTGCACCTATGATGGACTGGACCGACCGGCATTGTCGCTACATGCATCGGCTGTTTTCAGAGCAGACGTTGCTTTATACGGAAATGGTGACCTCGCCTGCCTTGGTACGCGGTGGCGCGTTGCATTTGCTGGATCATGATACCTCGGAGCATCCCGTGGCCTTGCAGCTTGGCGGGTCTGACCCGGACGAGCTGGCAGAGGCGGCGCGGATCGGGGCGCAGGCGGGGTATGACGAGATCAATCTGAACGTCGGCTGCCCGTCGGATCGCGTGCAATCGGGCTGTTTTGGCGCGGTGCTGATGGAGCAACCGGCGCTGGTGGCGAAATCCGTCGCGGCGATGCGCCGCGCGGTGGATGTGGACGTGACCGTCAAATGCCGGATCGGCGTGGATGACCAGAACCCCGCCGAGGTGCTGCCCGAGTTTCTGGCGCAGATCGTCGGCGCGGGCTGTGAACGGGTGACAATCCACGCGCGCAAGGCGTGGCTGCAAGGGCTCAGCCCCAAGGAAAACCGCGACATTCCCCCCTTGGACTACGAGCTGGTGCACCGGATGAAGGGGCTGTTCCCGAACCTGCATATCTCGATCAACGGGGGTATCACCTCGCTGGATCAGGCGGTGGCGTTTCTGGACGCCGGTTTGGATGGCGTGATGATCGGGCGCAGCGCCTATCATAACCCGACCGATATTCTGGCGCAGGCGGATCGCCGCATTTACGGCACCGGCGCAGACACCACGCCCGAGGATGTCGTGGCGCAGATGCTGCCCTATATCGACGCGCATATCGACGGCGGCGGCAAGCTGAACCAGATCACGCGCCATATGATGGGGCTCTTTGCCGGTCGCACCGGCGCACGGGTCTGGCGGCGTACCCTGTCCGAGCAGGCCTCCCGCCCCGGTGCCGACCGTCAGGTGCTGCTAGAGGCGCTGGACGCGATGCAAACACTGGCCGAGGCGCAAGAAGCGGTATAGCAACAGGGGCAACCACTCGATATTCAGGATCGCCCCCCATGCAAGACCCCACCCTCCTTCTGCAGATTGTCCTTATGATCATGGCCATCGGTGCCTTTGCCGGTGTGCTGGCGGGGCTGCTTGGTGTCGGTGGCGGTATCGTCTTGGTGCCTGCGTTCTTCTATGCGTTCCAAGCGCTTGGCTATGACAGCCCGCAGCTGATGCAGATGTGTCTGGCGACCTCGTTGGCGACGATCATTGTGACCTCGCTGCGGTCGGTGCACAGCCACAATAAAAAGGGCGCGGTCGATTGGGCGATCCTCAAGACATGGGCACCGGGGATCGTGATCGGGGCCATCATCGGGATGCTGGTGGTGGCACAGCTGCGCACGAGCGTCTTGCAGGGCATCTTTGGCGGGCTGGCGCTGGTCGTCGGACTTTACATGGCCTTTGGGCGGGCGCATTGGCGTTTGGGACAGGCGATGCCCCGTGGGGCCGCGCGCGCGGCGTTGTCACCCTCTGTCGGGTTTCTGTCGGTGCTGATGGGGATCGGCGGCGGCAGTTTCGGCGTGCCGCTGATGAGCCTGTTCAACGTGCCGATCCACCGTGCCGTGGCGACGGCTGCGGGGTTTGGCGTGCTGATCGCCGTGCCCTCTGTCATCGGGTTCCTGCTGGTTGATGCCGCGCCCAACAGCCCGCCGCTGACGGTGGGGGCGGTGAACCTGCCCACCTTTGCCATTGTCATCGCCATGACGCTGATCACCGCGCCGCTGGGGGTTAAACTGGCCCATGCGATGGACCCGAAACCGTTGAAAAGGGTGTTCGCGGTCTTCCTGATCCTCGTGGCGCTGAACATGCTGCGCAAATCGCTGGGACTGTAACCCGCCCCGATAGGCGTCAGGCGCGCAGGATGGCGATCAGTTCGTCCTGCGACAGCGCGAAGGGCGTGCCCTTCATCGAGGATGCTCCGGCGGACAAGCGTGCCACCTCTGCGTGATCCTCGGGGTTCAGTCCCATTTCCGCCAGCGTGCGCAGCCCCATCTGACGGGACCAATCGCGCAGGGCGGTGATCCCTGCCCCGTCTTGAACGTCGAATGTCGCATCGATCAGCTCAAGCACCCACATCAGGCGCGTGTGGATCTGCGTGCCTGCCTCTGCCTTTTCCAGATGAGACGCTAGCACCGCGGGCAGAAGCGCGCCGCAAATCTCTCCGTGGGGGGCACCGGTCTGGCCGCCGATCACACCGGCAAAGCCATGCACCGCCCCCAGCCCCGCATTCGCCAAGGCCAAGCCACCGCAGGTGCTGACCCAAGCCATGTCCTCCCACGCTTCCGCTGCGTCTTGTTCAACCACGGCGCGCAGGGCGGACAGCCCCTTGGGGATCGCCGCCTGACACAGCGCATCCGTCATCGGCGTCGCTTTGATGGACAGGTAGGGTTCGATCACCTGCGTGACCGCATCCAGCCCCGCCGCAAGGGTGACGCGGCGCGGTGCGCCCTGCATCAGCCCGGCATCCACGATGGCGATATCGGGAATCATCCGCGCGTCGCGCAGGCTGACCTTGACCCCATGTTCCGGCACGGCAATCACTGCGTTCTTGGTCACCTCTGCCCCCGTGCCCGCCGTGGTCGGCAGCGCGATCATCGGCAAAGGTGCGCGGTCGAGCGGTTTGCCGCCCCCTACCCCTTCGAGGTAGTCCAGCGGTGCCCCCGCGCAGGGGATCAGCGCCGCGAGCGCCTTGGCAAAGTCGATCACCGATCCGCCGCCAAGCGCTACAACCACATCCGGCCGATCAGCTGACACACGGCCGAGCCCTGCTTCCAGCGCTGGCAGGCTCGGCTCGGACCCGCAGCTTTGTGTGGTGACCGACAGGCCCGCCGCGCGGCAATCCTCGACCAACCAAGCCGCGCGCGCTGCATTGGACCCGTGCACGATCAGCACATGCGTCCCAAAGCCAGCGGCCAGCGTGGCCGTCTGCGCGGCCTGTCCACGCCCGAAATGCAGCGCTTGCGGAGAGAAGAACGAGAACATCGGCTTAGCTGTCAGCGGCGTCTTTGTGGTAGCTGTCAAGCACGGCAACCTCGTCGCGCGAGCCAAGGATCACCGGAACGCGCTGGTGCGGTGCCGTGGGGGCGACATCCATAATCGCGCCCTGCCCCGTCGACGCAGCACCGCCTGCCGCTTCGATCACCATCGCCATCGGGTTCGCCTCGTACATCAGACGCAGCTTGCCGCCGGTTTTCTGGTTGTTGCTGTCAGCGGGATACAGAAAGACGCCGCCACGCGTGAGGATACGGTGCACATCCGCGACCATGGACGCGGTCCAGCGCATGTTGAACGACCTGCCACGGGGGCCTTCCTTGCCGGCGACGGCCTCGTCCACATAGCGGCTGACGGGGGCATACCAATAGCGTGCGCGTGACGTGTTGATCGCGTATTCCGAGGTCTCGGCGGGCACGGTCATCTTGGGGTGCGTCAGGCTGAATTCGCCGGTGTCCGGATCGCTGCTGAAGCCTGCAACCTCGTCACCCTTGGTCACCACAAACATGGTCGAGGGGCCGTAGATCGCATAGCCCGCGCAAA
>OJBD01000043.1_pt1 | contig 32232 bp, 28 predicted proteins | sample 1590481 | NCBI WGS metagenome assembly OJBD01 (sample SAMN05416811, study PRJEB24817) | seawater metagenome | isolation source: Sea water | place: Canada:Atlantic | collected 2013-07 | reverse complement strand
CTCGTGGGCTCGGAGATGTGTATAAGAGACAGTTGTTCAACTGTTTCGTCATGGGCACCGTGCCTGACAGCATGGCCGGCATCTTCGACATGCTCAAAGAAGCCGCTGTGACCATGCAGCAGGGGGGCGGGATCGGCTATGACTTTTCCACCATCCGGCCCCGTGGCGCGGATGTGCTGGGGGTCTCTGCTGACGCCTCCGGCCCGCTGAGCTTTATGGATGTCTGGGATGCGATGTGTCGGACGATCATGTCCGCCGGTTCGCGCCGTGGCGCGATGATGGCCACAATGCGCTGTGACCACCCCGATGTCGAAGACTTCATCGCCGCGAAATCCGACCCCGCGCGGCTGCGGATGTTCAACATGTCCGTGTTGATCACAGACCCTTTCATGGATGCGGTCAAGGCCGATGCCAGCTGGGATCTGCAGTTCAACGGCAAGGTCTATCGCACCGTTCAGGCCCGTGATCTGTGGAACCGGATCATGAAAGCCACGTATGAGTTCGCCGAGCCCGGTGTGATCTTTATCGATCGCATCAACGAGGCCAACAACCTGAGCTATTGCGAAACCATCGCCGCCACAAACCCCTGTGGGGAACAGCCGCTGCCGCCCTATGGTGCCTGTTTGCTGGGGTCGATCAATATGGCGCGGATGGTATCCGATCCGTTTGGCGACAACCCTCAGCTGGATGTCGAGGCGCTGAACAAGCTGGTCGCGACCGCTGTGCGCATGATGGACAACGTCGTTGACGTGTCGAAATTCCCGCTGGACGAACAGCAGGCAGAGGCGAAAGCCAAGCGCCGCATCGGTCTGGGTGTCACCGGTCTGGCGGATGCCTTGTTGATGGTCGGGCTGCGCTATGGCTCGGACGCGGCGGCAGAGCAGACCGAGGCATGGCTCAAGGCGATTGCACGGGCGGCCTATCTGGCCTCCGTCGATCTGGCGAAGGAAAAGGGGGCCTTCCCGTTGTTCGAGGCGGACGCCTATCTGGCTTCCGGCACCATGCAGCAGATGGATGAGGATGTGCGCGACGCCATTGCCGAAAACGGCATCCGCAACGCGCTTTTGACCTCGATTGCGCCCACAGGCACCATCAGCCTTTATGCAGGCAACGTCAGCTCGGGGATCGAGCCGGTCTTTGCCTATGCCTACACCCGCAAGGTTCTGCAAAAGGATGGCAGCCGGACGGAGGAAGAAGTCGTCGATTACGCCGTACAGATGTGGCGCGATCTGAAGGGCGATGCGCCCTTGCCGGACTATTTCGTCAATGCACAGACGCTGGCCCCTCTGGATCACGTCAAGATGCAGGCCGCGGCACAGAAATGGGTCGACAGCAGCATCTCGAAAACCATCAACTGCCCCGAAGACATCAGCTTTGACGCGTTCAAGGATGTTTATATGGCCGCTTGGGATCAGGGCTGCAAAGGCTGCACGACCTATCGTCCCAATGACGTGACCGGATCGGTTCTGTCGGTGTCGGAAAGCGCCGATACAGCCCCGGGCGAGGTTGCGGCCCAAGCCACCGCAGAGGAAGGCGGCGAGGTCGTTTATATGTCCGATCCGCTGGACCGCCCGGAAGAGCTTGAGGGCTCCACCTACAAGATCAAATGGCCCGACAGCGAGCATGCGCTGTATATCACCATCAACGATGTGGTGATCGGCGGGCATCGTCGTCCGTTCGAGGTCTTTATCAACTCCAAGAACATGGAGCATTTTGCCTGGACGGTCGCGCTTACCCGCATGATCTCTGCCGTGTTCCGTCGCGGTGGCGATGTGTCCTTTGTCGTCGAAGAGCTGAAGGCCGTCTTTGATCCGCGCGGCGGCGCCTGGATGCGCGGCAAATACATCCCGTCGATGCTGGCCGCCATCGGGGGCGTGATCGAACAACATCTGATCGCCACCGGTTTTATCGCGGGCGAAGGGCAGGGGCTGAAATCCGACCCGCAAGCCAAGGTCGTCGGCCTGGAGGCCCCCCGCGGCAAAGCCTGCAGCAGCTGCGGCCAATACGACCTGCGCATGGTCGAAGGCTGCATGACCTGCGGCAGCTGCGGCCATAGTAAGTGTGGCTGATTGGAGTTGGGGTGAGTGTTTGTCCTTGTTTCGGCGGGCAATTGAGGGACATTCCGGCCAGAAAAACGGACTCTTGCTGGGTATAAAATGACCACTGGAAGCTAAGTCATTGATATTGCTTGATCTGAAGAATGCCGGTCCGAGGAGGCCGGCATTCTTGCGTTCCGGGCGGTCTCCTTGGCGCCTAGGTTGACCCGGCCGGCGCCATGTTCTCATAACCTTCTTAAGGATCCGGATCCTCTTACTGAAACCCCTGGCAGCCCCGCGCTGCCGAATGTTGGTCGCCAATCGAATGGCGCGCCGGCTCAGAGAGGACATCCAATGCCCCGAATACCGTTTGCCGATGTCAGGTTCCCTCCCGAAAACCTGCAGTCTGAATTCGAGATCAATACGCGCCTGAAACGTTTCCTGTGGCGGTACAGGGAGAACATGGAGAATCCTCCAGATGAGTTGGGCTTGTCGGAAGAGGACCGCGCGAAGATAGAGCGCCGGACGCAAAAATATCTCCGCACGGTCGCGAACCAATCCGGGTTGGCGCACCTCGACAGAAAAGACCGTGCGCGGCTCGAGGTCTTCCGGAAGGGTGCAATGCTTATGCCGGTCGAGACCGAGCATCGCGCCGACGAGATCGCCAGCGCCCTCCACACGGAGATGCCCTGGATGGCTCCTGCAACAGAGCGTCTCTGGCAAGACATGCGCGCTTCGGTCCGCAACGGCGATCCTGCGCCCCTTGTCCGGCCCATGCTTCTCGTCGGCCCGCCTGGGATCGGGAAGAGCTATTTTGCCCGCCTGCTTGGGGATCTGCTCTCCGTGCCAACGACAATCATCGAAGCCACAGGGGAGCCTGCGCCATTTGCTGTTACGGGGTCTCAGCGGGGCTGGGGATCCGCAAGCCCAGGAAAGGTTCTGGAAGGGATCATGGCGTCTCAAATAGCCAATCCTGTGATCGTGATCGACGAGATCGAGAAGGCTGGGGGTGTCCAGTCGACTGGCGGTCAGCGCTATTCTCTGGATGAGGGGCTGCTGCCACTCCTCGAAAGGTCTACCGCGCTTCGTTGGGCGTGTCCGTACTTCCGTATTTCTTTCGACATGTCCTGGATCACGTGGGTGCTCACAGCCAACACACTCCGCGGTTTGTCAGAGCCGTTTCTGAGCCGTTGCCCTCCCACCGAATTGACGGCCCTCACACAGGAACATCTGACCGGCTTTGCGGACCAGGAAGGGGCGCGTCGTGATCTTCCCCAGGATGCCGTTGATGCGGTCAAGGAGGTCGTCGAGGCCATCCGGACCCCGCACCATGTCAGCCTGAGATCGGTCGTTCGGATGCTGGATGCTGTCGAGCATGCAGTGAACCGCCCTGTGTTGCACTGAGAATTGTCGCGAGGGGATGGCAATGACCTCCCCGACCGCCGTCGTCCATCAATCATGCCTTTTTCAATTTTGGAGTTCGCCATGAACAAGAAACCTGCTCAGCCCCACTGGGCCAAAAAGATACGTGCCGCCATCAAAGCCGCCGATGGTGGCCCTTCCGAAACTGACCTCGCCGAGGCACCTGTGCTGAACTACTGGCGTCCCCATGTGTCTCGCCGCGGCGCACCAATCCTTTGGGGCATGGTGTCGGGTCACCCGAGACTTGCGGGCGGTTGGATCACGACCTCACAGCTCGTCGCGATTGACGCCAACCGGGGTTGGGCACGCACGGCATCCCGGTGGTATGCGCTGGGTCGCCCGTTCTCCGACTATGAGAGGTCCATAGCCAAGGGGCTCGGGATGGACGAGGCACCTTCCGGCTTCGTGCAGATCGACGTGCCTGGGTATCGGCCGCTGGATGACTTGTCCCTGCTTGATGAACTGTTGGGGGCCTGGCGAGAACGTATGGTGTTCAACGACAGTGGGGAGGGCTGACATGTCCGATGAAGAAGGCCCCAAGCACTTCAACTTCGCGGAACGGCAACGGCAGAAAGCGCGCGCTCGGCAACACGACGAGGAGCGGCTGGAACGTGGGGAGATCTCACCGCGGGAACTGCAGGAGGAGAACATGCCGTTTCGAAAACTCAGGCGCGACCGGGTGGCGATCCATAGGAACAAGAAGACTGGCGAGTTCGTATGGACGTCCTTGGAGCGGAAACGCGGGGCCGAAGATGGCAGTGAGGATTGACGTTGCACAACAAGGGCCGGCCGCAATTCGGCGTGTGACGGGTTTGCGCCCTCGTATTGCGCGCGCCTGCGCAAAGCCGGCAACACAAGATGAGATTCTTACACTCTTTCGAAACGGACCCAGGAAGAGGCATCGTCACCGGTCATCCTGTGGGCGGCTTTCCTGAACCCGGCATCCATCCAGGCGTTTGCTTGAGAGTGCCCACCATTCGCCCACCAAACCGCGACACGGGACCGCGATGACGGCGGAAGACTTGCCTCAAGGATCTGCTCCATTGCCGCAAAGCTGAGCGTTGCTGTCTGCTGCGAGTCCGGCAACGTCAGCAGGTATGCGTTGAACGGCGTGTACTTGCCATACTGGCCGAGCCTTCTTGGGACGACCGCGTGCGACCTCGACTTCATCTCAGCGGTTGCGGCGATGTTTTCGGGATTGGTTTCCGCCTCTTGAGGCTTATTGCCCACGGTCATCTGATGGGCCAGCTCGTAATGCCAGTTGGTGCGCGTGGTCGTGTCGTACCGGCGCATCTCGACGCCCGGGATGACCGGAGCATCGGAGAGTGCGTGGTATGCAATCCTCTTTCCTGCGTAGCCTCGGGAGAGCCGTTCAAAGGCTGCCAGGTAGCTTTGTCCGCCGACGAAAATCAGGTCTGTATCGGAGCCTTGGGGAAGCATGCTGAAGTCCAGCCAACCGTCATCGCTTCGGCGCAGGGCATGGTCCGGCGTCCCCTGTGAACGGCTGAAGGTGACATCGTAGTTCGGCAGCAGGAAATTGCTCGGCACGATCCCCCAGCAGGCCGAGAGGATATACGCATGATCGGTCAACTTGCAGAGACTGTCGTACGCCGGATTGGTATAAAGCTTGCCAGCCGGATGGAGGCCGAAAGGGTTGCTTCTGGTCGCGCGGTATCGGGCATTGTAGGCCAGAACAAAACTCCGCCAGCTCTGACCGTCATGCGCGATGTCATCAGGATGCGCTGCGCGGGTGCCCGGAACGGAAGGCGCCAAGGCAGGATCAGCCACAAACCGGATCTCTGTCCCATCGAGATCCAGGAACCAACCGCCGGTGCGCTTCGACTTCGCGCATTGCATCACAACTCTTCTGGCTGCGGTTTCGGGGGGTGTCGTTGCGGAACCAGATGCGATCTGTGCAAAAACCTTCAGGAAGTCCGGGTCATAGTCCTCTGCGACATGATTGCTATTCCACAGCCCGGAAAGGCGTATTGGCGCGCGGTCACTCATGTGGCCCAACCATCCTTGCGACGGGCGCTCTTGGCCCGCCAGAAGGGCGATCGCATTGCGTTCGACAAAGCCGCGCAGAGAGGCCCGGCCTGGCGCATCAGGCACGTCCAGCCATGCGATTGTCATTTGCCCCAAGACATCGCTGACCCGCGCTTCGAGATCGGCCTCGATTGCGCGCTGGTCAGGCGTGCCACGCTTGCTGTCTCCCCAACCGGGAATATCGGCTCCGGCTTTTCTTAAAAGCGCCCGTCCGACACGATCGCGAAAAACGGATCCCCTGTGATTGCCGCCCTTGGGATTAACCGTGCCGCGATGCTGGCTAAGGCGCCCCCAGAGCGTGGACTTGCTTCCATCTGTCAATGCATGGGTGCCAATTCGGACAACGCGCGGAGACCCATCCGAGCGTGTCTCTCCGTCTTCAAAGAAGAAGTAGACGCCGCGCTCGGGCCAGGCATTCTGCCCGCTGCACTCGCCGAGTCGCCGTGTCGGCAGCTGTGCGAGAATGCTGTAAAAGGCCTCGACATCTTTCAACCGTTTCGATTGCATGGCTGCAAGATCCCTGACCCGATTACCAATAGAGGCAACATGGCAATCATTCGGTGCAAAGACCACCCACCAAAGGGCAGGACCCGGACCTACGAAGCCGCTGTTGAACCGGTAGGACATCCCGAGAGCGCCTTGGTCTGTGGCTCTAAACACTGCAAGGCGAGTGGGTTGATCTGGCTCGAGGTTCATGAGGCGACGGATTATGCAGAAAGTCGGCGGATCTTTGATGCCTTCAGCGGATCGGCAATTAAAATGCGTGCAAGGTAACGAAACTATTTTTCGGTTTGCGTGACGGATTCTGCATCCGGTTTTCATCTCGGCTAAGCTCAGGAAGCAGATGCAGCCGGAGGTACATCTATGCCGGATTTGCCCGCTGCTGACGCCCAGCTCTGGTCATCCGGTCAACGCGCAGCGGACCCATACTCCTTTTATGTAGGAGCGATTCCGTCCAGTGCCTCAGGTGGGTTCGCCTCGCCCGGGTCGTGGGCGATACCAAGCTTGGCGCCGACCATTTTCCCTACGGATTTGCAGATCGAATAGTCTGGTCTCATGGATCAGCTGACGCCAAGTGCGGCAGCCATGGCTCTCCGGCCGCTCGTCGGGGCAGCGCGCGGTGATCCATGTCGTTGCAGCTTCGACCGAAGTCCAGCCGTCCTGTGACAGCGCCGTCGCAGCTTGGTGCAGGGCGCCCGCAATCGTTGTGAGGCGCCAAGGGTGCCGGCCGCTGACAAACCAGTCGCGAACGTCGGGAGATGCAAGATGTTCAGCAAATACCTTGCGGACTTGATCCATGTCCGCCGCCAGAACGTCCAGCTTCTTGTCGGCACGGGTGACCCGTTCGATGATGCCCGAGATGTCCCTTTTTGCGACACGACAGCCTTCCTCGGATAGAAGGTCATGCTCCTCAAGAAAGTGATGGACCAATGCATTGCGCTTGGCAGTCAGTTTGCGGTGCTCAGCCTCAATGCGCGAGAACTCGTCGGCCGGAAGCGCGATCTGCATCAGGAAGGAAAACGCCGGAGCATCTTCTGCCTCGTCCCGCAATCCTTGTTGCCCCTCCGGCACGAGGACGTTTCCCATCAGATCGCCCACCAGCCCGCCCATCGTCTTTCGGCGCGTTTCGTCGATCCTCTGCGCCCGCAGCTGTTCCAGCAAATCTGCGGGGCCGGATAACCGATGGGTCGCCACGATAGCCTTCAGCCGTAACTCAAAGGCCTGCAGACGCAAGAGGCACTGCCCTAATAGGCGTTCGATCTCGTGACGTTCCAGGGGCGGGGCGGTGTCGGGTGCCATTTTCTCTCCCCGTTTCGTTCAGTGACCTGCAGCGTGCCGGATCGCACCATGGCGTGCAACCGAACGCGGCGCAATCTGCTTTGGCAGACGAAGAGGACTGCCCAAAGCCGCCATCTGAAGAGACACTCCACGCTGCAACGTAGCTTTCGCGCAGCGGTCGCTGACGATAGGGTGACAGAAAATGAGGTGATGCGATGGGAAATCGAATAGTGGGCAGCCTTATCGGGGGAGCAATCGGCTTCCTTCTAGGTGCTGGTACCGGCATCGTTGGCGGAGCGTTCGGCGCGATTGCTGGTGTTGCAGTCTTCACAGTAATTGGTGCCGGTTGGGGATGGAGCGCAGGGCCTGATCTTGCTCAATTCGTTCGGCGTTGGCGCAGGAAGTGACGGCCCAATAGTAACGCTTGGACGCGGGCGCGAGGCATGGCCGCTTCCGGCCCTGAGCGGACCTTGGTAAGGTCGGCTATCGCTGCGGCGCGGCTTCCCCGAAGCAGCCTTTCATGGCATACGAGATGCCGTTGGGTGTGCGCATCCACCGCATCAGTTCAGAATGGTTTCAAACGGGACAACGATGCGGCAATGACAGCGAAACCACTTCAAGTGTAGAATCGGAAGTCCGCCCTAACCATGCCGCTCTGCGCGACGTGCTTGAGGACACGCCCTACCTCTCTTGATGCCCGTATTGGAGCGGGCAACTTCTGGTCGAACTGGGTGGAGTTCCAGTTCACTTTGGTCAGCGCTAGGATTTCCTCCGCGATCTGCGTGATGCTCCTATCGGTTTGCTTGTGGGGACATAAGAGCAAAGGGTTTGGGACCCGCATCCCTGGATATGTCGAATAGTAAGGAACGCTGCCCCTGGTATAGAGGAGGCCCTTTCCGTCCAGTTCAACAAATGTGCCCCGAAGGACAGGATAGCTCCCGTTCCTGAGCAACGAGATCGGAGAGCTTTCCTGGACCCAAACCATGTCACACATGCTGACATCAAGTTCCTCCAGGGCGTCGTCAACGCCGTCAGCCTCCTCGTCCCGGAAGTGAGAGGTTTTTAGCACCACGAGCCGGGCAGGAAGGGCTTTGTGGTGCTCCTTGTATGACCGCAGGGCATCCAGCACCAACGCCTTCATGTCAGCCCTGGTTAGGTAGGGACGACGCCCTCTCGTTTCGGTCTGTGCCCTTGCCCCACGGAGGATCAGGCCGTGCCCAGTCTCGTCGAACATCTGGGCCGTCGATGTCCAAAGCTGCTGACCATCCAGACTCCGGTGAAACCCGATCCCGAGAAAGTTGGTGGTGTAGTCACGGGGTTCATAGAGCCGCCATGGGACCTTGCCCGCCTTGTAGAACAGGCCATTCAGAAGGTTCCAGGTTCGAGTGGCAGGGCTTTGGATTTTCCTATCCTTCTGACGTTTGATTTTTTGCGGAATCTTCGCGTCCGGATCGAACACGTCCGGCCAGACGATCTGCGTCGCCACGCCCAACTCCATCATCTTGGCCTTCATCATGTCTCTGAAGTTCAGAACGTCCGGACCGCCATCGTCATCGGGTTCCCCGTTCTCCGACCTTGCCATTACGACCTTCTCAATCAGATCGATTGGCATGGAGAACACAACAACGTCAGGCTTTGCACTGCTTTCTTGGAGAACCCGAGCTTCTGCCTCCACCGCATCCAAGAGCAGGTTGATAGCCTCCTGAGTGGAACTGGCCTGGACGATCTTTTTGATCTGCCGCTTGCTCAGGGCCCGTTGTCCGGTGTTCGGCACAACAAAACGACAGCCAAACGGATTCGCATTGCCCAATCCTGGGAAGTCAGGGTTGAGGTTCGGAAGCGTGTTCGATGCGGCTTCCACGCCCTGCTGCGACTCTGTCAAGAACTGCGTAAAGCCCTCGGCGGTTTCCGATGATCCGATAACCCCGACTGTCACGACCTCACCGGCGTGGAGTTGAAGCGGTCCCAAACGGCGGAGCCCTTCTCGTGGATCGACATGCTTCTGCCCATCGCCAAATTGCAATTCCGGTTCATCGAATACAGTAGCTTTGAACGTCATACCGGCAACTCCCACTGGTCACTTTCGTCCACCACGGCATCGGAGCCGCTACTCCTCGACCAAGCAGCCTCAGGTGTCGCGACGGGCAACTCAATGACGGGAGCCGGTTCAAATCTCAGAGTTTCCGGCACTCTCTGTGAAGGTTCATGAAAAAGATCGTCGATCTCCCGTTCATCAGCCTTGCACAGCAGGTGCTGCCACATCAGCACCTGGCCCCAGATGGCGGAGTTCTTTTCCAACCGCTTCTTTCCGCTCAGGAACGCCTCGGCTCTTTGGTGCCACCGGAAGCCATCGTGGGTGAAGAAATAGGTTGGCTCGACCACCAAGAACCAATGCTGGCCGATGCGTTCGAACTTGGGATGAAAGGCATGGTGCCGAACATATGCCACACGATCTTCTTCATCTTTGCGCATCTTGACGGCAACCACCCGGGCTTTTGCCGGGTTTGTCGCCGAACGGTAGGCATAGTCGAGGGGTTTGCAGATGTCCTCAGGTCGGAACATCAACAGAGGTCGACCCTGGTGACGACCAAACATCAGGCGATCTTCGAACTGTCGCTCCAGACATCTCCGGAGAAGGTGCGCGATATCATTCTGATCATCCTGGTCGTCTGTGCTCGCGACGAGTTTGGTGTCCACAGCTTCAACGGTATCCGGCTCGACCAACAACTCAGAGCTTTCGCCACGTGGGTCATGGAAGGATACAAAGCGATTGCCCCTGATCGACCAGTCGAAGCGCCCATCATCTTCCTCGGCCATCACAGCGCTGGCCTGACGCCCGTTGGGGTAGGCCGGAACTGCAACGAAAATCTCATCCGGCAGAACCACTCGGAACATGTTGAGTACCGCCTTCTCACCGGAATTCAGTGGCGGTATCCACACACCCGGTGACGCCTGGTCGATCATCAGATTGGCAATCGCGTCTACGGAGGACTGCATGAGCCGATCTGCCACCTTATCGAACCGAAGACGGCGCTCTTCACCCGGAACATGATCCGATATGCTCTTCCAAAAGGTTGAATTGTCTTCCAGCCGATGAAGTGCGATTATCACCGGAAGATTGGCTTGCTTCCAGTTCGCAAGGTCTTTTGGGTCGATCAGGTAATCGAACGAAGTGTCCGTTTCGAACGAGTAGCGCCCTTTGACCGTGGTTTTCGCCTGAACGGCGACGAACTGGGATGAAGTGACCCCCGTATTCGGATCGCGTAGCTCGACCACGCCGTCCGTGCCGGACTCCAAGCGTCCGAAGCACTGATAGATCAGTCCAACCTTCAGGAACTCGGCCTTGATGATTGCCTCACCAGCCTCACCTGTAATCTGGTTGTTTGTGACGACCTTCGACATTCGCATCTTTCAATAGGGGGGAGACCAAACGGCTACCACATTTTGTCCCCGAGAACAATTTAGCATCAGGATACGGTCCTATTTTTCGTTGGCCGCAATCAATCGAAATTACCCTCATTGGTGATCGTTCAGATATTTCCGGCGCTGTCCCCGCACCCGTTTACGTCGGTACAATGACATTGGTGACCGAGGTGAGGACGTGTTTGGGTGTGAACTTGTAGTGTACGCGACATGTAATTGGATCGAAGATCGCGTGGCTAATAGTTGGAAATAGCTCGTCAGGCACAGGGAACTTCGCCCAAGGATTGTGGAACATGGTCACTGTATCGCCCCATCCTTCGTCGTAATCCTCAGAGTCCACATCTGTGACAAAGGGTTCGGAACTAACTTGATCTTTACCTATCCACATCCCCATGCGCAGCATTTTCACATTGGCATTTCCGAGGCCAGCAATCTTCCCCATTCGGCCAAAGGTGGTTATCGTTGCTCCGTTCGAGAACAGAACGGCGCTGACATTTTCGGCTCCAGGTTGGGCGAAGAAGCGGCTTGGTATCGTCTTCGTTCCGTGCGTGTGTTCCGCGACCACTCTTATAGCCGGTTCAAGTCCGTTTCGGCCTACAACCATCCTGGGAGAGACTCTGTCGCCGTCGACAATAACGTCGTCACGAACCCCGTAAAGATAGTTGACCAGTCCGGCCCTTGACCAAGTCATCGAACCAGGCGTGTCCTGCGTCGCGAGACCGTGGTAGTCGTGGATCGCCAGCACGAACGGGTGGCCAGCGACGTGGGGTAGCTCCCAATACTTGGTTTTCCGACTGAGTTTCTTGAACAGAGGGCTGCCAAACTTGATCGGCATATAGTCTTTCGACAGCTCTGCAATCTCGGTCGCACTATTTGCAGGCACGTCAAAGTCGGGATTTTGACCAACGGTTACGGCCTCGACAAAGAGGCTGAATCCGAATTTTGACAAGCAATAGTCCGGCACGGGATGGGAACTATCGATTTCAAAGCCAGACTTGTGAAAAAGAACGTACAGAAAAAGTTCCCATAACCTTTGATCAAATCCAGAAGTTTGAAATTGCTGAACGTAGTTTCCATCGACATCGACGAAGGAATAGGCGATCTCCTGAATGAGGTTTCGTGCCGCTTCCCGAAATTCGGATTCTATAAGAAATTTGAAATATTGATGCTGCTGCTGTTCCGGTACTACCGGCGCAAAAATATCGAGAGTTGGTTCGATCTCGTCACCTTGCGGGTAGACAGCTATACCATCTGCTTCATACGGTTTTATCGCTTCTTTAAGTGCGGCTTCCGCCTCATCCGGAGTTCTGAACCAAGTGCCACCAACTTCTAGCGCCCTGAATATTTTGCGTTGGTCTCTGCCCAAAATGATGTAGCCAAAATCCCGGTCAGTGCGGTCAAATACCACTAGGCCAAGATTAGTTAGATCAGCTGTTTCATAGTGCCGGACCTCTGCGGCCATTAGGTGCATGTATGGTGCCCTGACGTAGCAAAGCGCATCAAATCGTCTTGCTGTGATCTGCTTCAATTTACCCCTCCGGTCTGAACGCTTTGGTCGATTCGGCAATAGGCGGGAGGTCCCACAGAAGCCTTTGGAGTTGAGGGTATCATCGTTTCGACCGAATTGAACACTAGAGGCAGCCGTAAGATGCGCAAACGACAGTCAGAAAGTCGAATGTCGTCGATGATTTCTCCAGGTTAAATGTTGGCATGTATCATGTTCGGTCCTCTTAAGCAGGCACTGCTTTTCGCGAAGAGCTGCATTAACCCACAGCGTTCGGTATCACTATCAGGGTGCTGAAAAAGGATTTACGAACGCACTTCTCGTCCTGCTCGTCGGTCCCCGGCGCGATCAATTTTCATCAGCTCAACGAGAGAGCTCGAAAGTTGACGTGCTTTCGCGACGAAACGGCTCGGCCCTGACTTTTTCAGCGGCCTGCAATACCGCCTGTCGAAACCGTCTTCTCGAGATTTCCGTAACGTGACGGGTTTTGATAGCTCAGCCCAGCCGTCGTCGGCCGCTACCTCATTGACAACCACTTTAGCCTCGAAGGAGCAATGCGGTGGCGCTGCAAAAGTGCTAAAATTTATCCTGCTGGGAATGTCGGCTCTTGGTCCCCCCGCTTTTCCAGTTCGCAGGTGCAGAGAATGACGGCAATCCGCCCTTCGAGTAGGGCATGCCCATTCGATAGCCCTAGAAGCATCAGCCGCCCTTCTGCGTTACCAAGCTCATCGGGCTATTCACCGGTTGCCTCACCTATGAGAAGGTCCAACGCCTTGATGACATCATCAATCTGGTAATGCGGCCGACCATCCGCCATAGGCATTTTCGAGCACACGCAATTCGCCTCAAGGATTTCGACAACCCTCTCAGGGAGGTGCTTTGGATCGATAGGCTGTCCAGCCCTGAGCGCTCTGCGGATAATCGACAAAGTAACCAGGGTGGCCTCATTAACTTCGTCGGCCTTAGTCAGCTTCCGTGGCATCTTTGCCCCCGTTGGGGGCTCAGGAGGGCCGATGAAGCTCTTTTGCTCGCGCCGGATGTCATCAAAGGTGGGGCGATCACTCATGGGCTGTCTGTCGCTTCTCCCTGGCAAGCCTTGCCGCCAATGCCATCACGGCGATGATCTTGGTTTTGGCGACCAGGTCAATGTTGTCAGTAGTGCTAAGAGGGTGCCCCATGGCAGGTTAGGACCATGGGCCTATTCATCCCCGAAATACTTGTCAGCTTCCCCGACCCCCAATGTCTCGAGTGCCCCACGGTCAAGTTCAGTCCCCTCCGGCCGAACCAACACATGCGGGATGAACGGACCGTTGTAGTCCATCACGGGCTGGCCTTGATGAGTACGCAGCTCCCCATTCGCTTCCTGTGCCAACATGATGTAGTCGAGGAGGTACTGAACGCCATCGAACAAGGCGCTGCGCTCTTCCACGGGAAGGTCAACGATTGTCTTAAGGTCAATCACCCGGTTCATCAAATCGACGAACTCCTGCTCGGTGAAGTTCTTGGGAAGTTGCTTGGCGAAGTCGGAAAGGTTCATGGGGGTAGCCTAACATTCTTAAGGTGTGGGTGTGGTCGTTTGGATGTGTGGTCGGAGCTGATCGTCTGTCGAGTCGCGTTCGAAGGTATGTATAGGACGTGCCCTATGGCAAGTGATAATCCGAAGGTCTTGTCATTTAAGTATCTGTATTTGTTGCGAAAAGTGGGGACGTCTTTAAAGGCCGCATGGTTCCTTCATGTCACTCCGTCATGCGGTTGACGCTGCTGTCCTTCGGAGGGGCGCGGGGTATGAGGAGGTGCAAAATTATGAAAAAACAATACCTTGTTGTGATGATAGGTATGAAGGCCGAACTGTTGGCGGGGCGGTGCGTCGCCTTCGGGAGTGGTAGATCTACATGGGAATGTGCCTCGTCAGCTTCTGTCGAGGATGCGAGAAGCGATCCATGATTGATTTTCGCAAACTCACTGACGTCGAGCCCGCGCTGCAGTTGTCTCCGTTGCTCCGAGCTGCACATCGCACCATGCAGTATGCCGCCGAGAACAATGGCATCGGCCTGACCGCCACGAAGGCATTTCAGCGCAAGTTCGTCCATTGGGCCGTGGAGCATGTCGACTGGCCAGGGTACGGGCCCGCGGAGGCCTTCAGCGTCAGCAAGGTAGTCAACGAGTACGAGTTTCCGCCGATCCAGGTCGTGCATTTCTTACTTCTGCAGCTGAAGCTCGGGCGTCATTACAAGGGGAAATTTCTTCTGACGAGGAAGGGGAAGGACCTTCTAACAACCCCCGGTGTACTCTTCGGCGAATTGATCCCGTTCTTCCTGCTCGAAGTTGATCACACCTCAGACGGTCGTCTGGATGAGCGCCCTTTCGGGACATGGGATGTCTGGCTCAACGTGATGAATGTCGAACTGGAGCAGGGGCTGACAGAAAGACAGCTGTATGGTCTGTTCTATGGGGATGGGCCGGATTGGGATAATGCCGGGTGGCGAGAATTGGCGGCGTTCTCCAGCTACGTTTTGAAGCCCTTGGAATGGGCCGGGCTGATCTCGGTCCATGAGGTTGAGGGTGGCAGTCGGCGGGACTGGATGTGCTTCAAGACGGCGCTTTGGAGGGAAGCGCTTCGGCTGGAGACTGATGATGAGGTGCCCGCTGGGGTGCAGCATTGACGCTTGGTTGTCGCTCGGAAAGAAAACGTCGATCTATTTAAGTTCTGAAAAAATGGCTGAGTGCTGCGTCGATGGTGCGATGCCTTGACTGAAGAAATGGTTATGGATCGTTATCACTTTCATCAGGCGCAAAGTTTGGAGTGGCCGCGACGATACGCTTCCGCAGTGCCTCGATTTCTGGCAACATCGCTGTGTGCGGTTCTTGCTGTGGCAGCACTTCTCCGTGTAACTGTGCGCGCAATTCCATCCAGCGTGCCTTTAGAACTTGCCAGTTATGATCGTCATAGGTTCCGCTGACAACGACGGGATGGATGCGTATACGTGGGGGGTCGCCCTCGGCGCGCTCATGCCAATAATCCAAGTCTTTCAGCCAACAGCTACCCTTGCGGTCCACGCGACCGATCTGTTGTTCGACAATACCCGGGTTCCATTCTGCATGCAGTATGACCACGGTGCGGCAGGCTTCATGCAGGTTTAACCCCTCTCGCCCAACGCGGGACTGAGCGAGGAGTACCATTGGCCAGCTGGAGGCGCGGTTGAATGCGGACTGCAACAAGCGGCGTGTTTGAGGTAGGGTCGCGCCAGACATCATACGGGCAAAATTGCCCTCGCGCCCGGAAAAGTCCTGAAGATACGAGGCCAGCCTGGACTGCAAAACACTGTCGTTTTCTTGCTCTTCATCGGTTGATAATTCATCCAGCAGCCCTTTGAACAGCGCTAGCATTTCGTTGCCGGACCACGGTGCGTCAGCGCTCGCACGCCTGTCTCCAAGCGCCTCCAGTAGTGCCCCGATATCGCCTTGCAGCTCTTCACCATCGTCATCTTGGCGCAAATAGCCAACCAACAGCGCGGCGGTATCATCCTGCGGTGCTAGGGCTTCGATTTCACGATGCAGCCTTGCAAGCTCTGTTCGGCGCGCACTGGACCATTTTCGATATCGCTCGGTCAGTATCTGGTTGATCGAAGTGATACCGCCTGTCGTCACACAGAGATCAGGGTCATTCATGGCGGCAAGAACGGCGCGTTCGCTCTCGTCCCGTACTTTTGAGGCCGGCCAGTGCCGTCCATCTCTGAGCCGCCGGAGCATTTCGCGCGCGTCCAATAGGCGGGTCAGCGCATCCATCGGAGCTATGAAACGCCCGAAAACGAGAACCTTTTCGTGCCGTTCGACATAAGACTCGACCAGTCGAACAGCGGCTAGTATCGCAGGATGGGTGTAGATATCCGCGGGCTGGCCACGGAAGGCATCGAACCAGAATGACTGCTGGCCTTCTAACTCATCGTCCTGCGGCAGCTGTTCAGCAGTTTCGGATTCGGGTGCGAGACCAAAACCGTATCCTTGGGCGACCGAAAGTCTTACACGCTTCACGCGATGGTCATCCTGCGGCAGGATAGAAAGCGCTTCAGCTGCACAGAACCGACGCAGCCAGTCGCGCGTGAACCCCTCCGTTGCGGGAGATACTTTCAAGTCTTCGACGATGCGATAATCTCCATGCGCTTCTTGAAATTCGCGAATCTGTCGGTCGTGGCGCTTGTCACGCCGCAGGACAAACGGGCGCAGGGCATGCTGGAATCGCGAGGAAGTGCTCTCAAAACCTTCGGTCAACGGGTTATCCAGTTCCTCAATCTGGATGCGTTTGACCATGTCGACATAACCGCTGATCCATTCGGCGAGATCGGCGAGCGAAGTAACATCCTCGCCGTCGTCCCGACCGCTGATACGGCCCAGTGTGTCAATCCATTGAGCAGAATCCAGTTCAACAGGCGTGGCCGTCATCCCGAGGCGGAATGGATCATCGGTCTCCCAACTGACTGGCCCGAGAATGCGCGAAAGGCTGGAACCCTCCCCACGGGCCTTGTGGGCTTCATCAACGACGATCAGGTCGAACCGACCCAGCCCGTACCCTATGAGTGGAAGGATCTTGCGCTTGTATTCATCGGCCGCAAGCCATCGGTGGTCGCCGACCAAATCATCGAGCACGCTCCGACACAAACCGTGTTCAATGATAGTGTCGGCAATCGTGCGGGCGGCGCGGCGGGTGGCATGGACCTGGCTGACCTCACCACGGTGAAAGCTGTTGCGCATGAGATTGCGCCGTTTCCCGGCCAGCAATCGCGCAACATTCGGAAGCAATTCACGCCGCCATCCCCCCGCCGGACCGTTGCCTGCGTTCGGAAAGCGCATGGCTGCAAATGTGTGCGAGATCATCAGGACCTCTTCATTGGCCCAGCCATTTTTCGGCAATTCCCGCTGCTGCCTGCGATCCTTTAGCCAGTCCGCGTGTTTGATTTTTCGCTTTTGGGTTCCTTCGGCATCTTCCTCGGTGAGGAAACCTGCGATAAATCCGTCATAACTGCGCAATGGCAGCAGGGTCTGGTCATCAGGGTGAAATAGCCTCAGTTCCTTCTGCCACTGCACGCCCAACCCAGCCGGAAGCACAATCGCAGCTCTGCCGCCTGCTTTGCGGACTGCTGAAATGAGTGCAACCGCTATTCGGGTTTTGCCCATCCCGACTTCGTCGGCCAGCAAAGCGGCCCGCTGACCGGATCTGATCCGCGCAGCAAGTTGCGCAACAGATGCGCGCTGTCCAGCATCAAGCGGTTCATCCGTCTGTTGCGACGCGAGCTGCTCAAGATAATCAGCGGCCTTCATCCAATCCATGTCACATGCCCTCGTCAGCCCAAAGCGACGGAAGGTCATCGATCTTCCATTCCCGAGCTACAGCCTTCAACGATTGTTCCAGCAGGGTCAGGTCGATATCGTCAGGGCACATCCGCGGGTCCATTAGTGCCGGCAATGGATTTGCCTTCGCATCGCGAAAAAAGCCAATCATCGGCTGCTCCTGCTTGCAGATCGCGCGCAAGGTGTGACGCAGTTCTCGACACCAACGCTGCCAATCTCGCGGGTCAAGTCTTGCCTGGGTCTCGCCAAGCCGCACCAGAAGGCTCATCATCCGGCGAATAGCATAGGTTGCGGGTGGCAAATCCGGGGTATCTGAGGCTTCCACCATTGGCTCACCGCCTTCGGGTCCGTCATCGGGCTGATCTGCGTCCAAGGGTTCTGGGAACGCCTGCAGGCCGGCCAAGACGTCTTCCACTGTCAATTCGGATGGCCGTGGCACAACAAGCACTCCCTCCGCGATCACGGGAACGCGCCAGCCACCATGTGTCAGCGTGACAACGGCTGGAGCAGGTGCAGGCCAGATGCAGGGCGTGGGGCACGATGCACCGTCCGGACCTATGACATCCAGAACAATCCTGCCTGGCGCACAAAGCGTATCATCCTTCCAGTTCAACCAAGACGCTGGCGGCAGGGTTTCAGGCTCTTCGGGGGGCACAAACCCGCTGCCAGACTGTAGTTTCGAAGGCTCGACGGTCTCGTTGAACTGGATTGGCAACAGGGTCGCAAAACCTTGCTTGCTGTTCTTTCGGCTGCGCCATTTCAAGCCTTTGGGAAGATCGACGACAACGCCCGCCTCAAGATTGCCACCCGCGCTGGCGGCCTTTTCAAATCCGTTCCGGCTGAGATTCCCCGACCCTAAGTAGACGCGCCCAACGGCCTCGTCGTGACCTGCGCCGAGCAATACAAACTTAGCGTGAAGTCGCCCGTCCTCGCCATGCATAGCGGAAATCGGGCACCGGAGATTCCAACCGACCGCGGTCAGAGCCGGGCCACGCATGGCCAGACCTTGACAGGACATCGGGTTCAGAAACAGGTCCAAAGTCGCAGATTTCTTCAAGAGCTTTTCTTCGACCAGCTTCTTGCGAAACCTCTCAGGCAGCCCCGCGCCACCATCGCCTTCTGCTTCAAAATAACCGGATCCAAGGACTAGGCGATCTGCCTTTTTTCCTATTCCCAGTCGATCGACGACCTGAGGAAGCAAAGCCTTAGACCGGCTGTCGATGAAGCGTGGCTGCAAGGTAGAGTCCGGAAGGCGCTCAATCTCGTCCTCCAGCTGCGCATAGGGTAGTGCGCCGTCATATTCCCGTTCGATCAGCGTGCAATCCCCACGCTGGCGCAGCCATTCGAACATGTTCCAGGCCGCCCGAATATCTGCGATATCCTGATCTCTCGGATCATCGGTCTGAATGTCAATTGACCAGAACAGGTCAATGCTGTCCGTTAAAGGGTCTTGCGTCCAGTTTCCCGTGCTGACCGCGAGCCTGATGATATATCCATCTTCATCGCGCTTGCGAAATCCCAGCAATGCAACCTTGGCGTGCAAGAGGTTGTAACCTCGATCCTGCGGCCGCATCCACATCCAGGCTAGACCCGATATGTCCGAAATTGCGTTCATTGTCGGGTGAATGAACGCGGCTAGTACGGGGCGCGCCATTTCGCCAGTAAAGCTGCGCCGGATCTGCCCCATCACCTTGGGCGTTGCCGTAAAACCGCAGAAGAAACCGAAATCCCCGAAACAATCCTTGGGCGGCATAAAGAGGGTGATAAGCGTTGTGTTCATGATGCCGGTTCTTCACCTGCTGAGACCCGACATACCGGGTTCACATCGCCGTTCAGTTCGGTCGCAAGGCAATGAAGATTGAAAAGTCGGAATAACTGAGGCGCGAACTCGGCATCATTGACGGATTCGTCTGCATCGATGCTTGGCATCTCGCCGGCCGCTGGTCCCAGACCGATACGATCGTCTCGCCACCTGATCACCGTTCCATCGCGATCGGCCAGCTTTTGAAGAAGCTGTTGGTCCGGCAAATCCCGGACCTCTGAAAGGAATTTCCGGCTGCTTGACTCATCTGCTGCGTCAATTCTGGCGCCCAGCTGGCGGGCGCATTGGCGAAGCGCCGCGAGGGGCTCGCCCACGGTTTTATTGGCCTCGTCCAAGGGCAGCCAAGCAGCCTCATTGGCATCGCGAAGCTGAAGCAGACTTTCTTCCAAGCGATACAACACCGCCAGTGCGGCACTACGTAAATCCATGAAAGCCACCCCCGCGCGCAGGTCCGTCCAATGGTCGGAAGTTATCCCGCTGAGCGGTTCGACGGCATCGAGCTGGCCTGCACTGGGCCCGGTCTTGAGTGCCACGAGAGCACGCCGACGCGACGTTGACGGATCATCACCTCCGACAAGCCGAGCCAAGATCAGCTTACGCACATCGGGTGGGACGGCAGCATTTGGCGACAGGTCTTCAATTACCTTATTCAAACCATGAGGGGATCCCCCATGTGCCCATGCGGCCAGAACACGACGGTAGTTTGCCATCACTGGCAGGTTTAGCATCTGCGCGCCTGCGGTCTGGATGGTGAAAGCACCAAAGCGACTGCCCCGCACAAAACCAAGCGCGACCAGCGGTTGCACCATGGCCATGCGGATGGGTTGAACCACATAGGTGCCGCGTCGTTTGAGATTCTTGAAACTCCAGTCTTTCAGCCCTTGCATCTTGCGTAGACCGCGCACGCGACGGTCCGCCAGGCCCTCTTCGGTGGCCTTTCGCATCATCAAAGCCTCGACGGCGTTGCCGACTGGCAAGGCCGATACACCTAGCTCCTCGGCAATGGACACCGCCAAAACCGACCAGAGAATCGGCATCGGAAACCACATGCCACCCAAGCCTGGTACTGAACGATCATTGAAGTGCCGCACGGCGCTGGCAAGGCCCAGGTTCTGCTGCCTGCGCTGCGTAATGATGGTGTCAGGCGCGAGTATTCCCCAGGGCATCAAAAAGTACTTTCTTGATGCCCGTGGGCAGGAATAGAGGCCAGGTCCAGAAAATCCAGCCGTCCATGATCAACCCAAAGTACTGCCACGCCATTCAATTCATACGTCGGGAATACGTTTCGGACCAAGTCGGCATAGGCAGAAAGCTGCGGCCAGTAGAGGCCAAAACCCTCACCCGCACCGCCGGTCTTGTGGTCGATCAAAAGACAACCCCTCGGCCCAACTGCCAGCAGGTCGATCATTCCGGGAATTTCCGCACCCTCTTTAGTACGTCCTAGAAGAGGGATTTCACAAAGCAGATCGGTGTAGCCATCGGCCGCAAGCCAGGCTTTCAGTGCAGCTGCTCGCTCCGCGACCAGCGCTAGGGTTGTATCGTCCAATCCGGTAGCCTTGGGCAGGGATTCAGTCAGATCAGGACGCGTCAGGCAAGTCCGCAAGGCAAGATGGATCGCTGTCCCACGGGCCGCGTCACTAACTGTACGGGACCATGGTGTTCCCAATTTGATACCCTGGCTTTCTGGTGCAGACAGGGCCGTGGTAGCTTGCGATGGTTGCAACCTCCAAGGGGTCAAGTCCACAGCAGGCAAGGGGGTATCGCGGCCGAGCCGTGGTGTATCCGTGATCTCGGCCTCCGAATACGCGGTGAAGCCCGCGTGTTCGGGCAACTGCCTGATGATGGCCGGACACTCAATCCCGCCGATGCGCAGTGTATCACCACCGATCTGCGGCGTGCAGGCATCCGTGAAAACATGGAACAGGCACTTGGCTTCCGGAGCTTCCTCATCACGCTCTTTTAGGAAGCCTGGCCACTCCAACACCAGCCGATCCCGTGCCCGGGTCATGGCGACGTAAAGAAGGTTCTTCGCATTTGCCTCGAAATCCGAGCGCCGATCCTCAATGAACCGCCGCTCGGCCTCCGGGGCGGCAAGTCCCGGCGTGTGGATCAGTGCGGCCGAGGCCAGCACGGCGTCCATATCGTCGATCTCGTGAAGCGCGGTGAACCGGGTCGCGGTGCTGCCCGGCCAGTCTTCGATCCCGTGGTCGAATTCCGCAACCACGGTGATCGGCCATTCACGCCCCTTGCTGGCGTGCCATGTGACGATCTCGACCGCCTCGGCGCTGTTGGCGGCGGGGTCGGGACGGCGGTCGGAATCGCGCTCACTGGCGCGGGCATCCAGCCAGCCAAGAAACACCTTGGCGCTTTCGCCGTGGAAACCGGCTGCCGCCTTGAGATCACGGTGCGCGGATTCGAAGTCGTTTGCTTCGGCTTCAAGCCGCAGAAGGTCTGCACGCGCCTGTGCTGGGTCGGGTTGACGGTCAGCCCAGATACGCAGCCCAGAAGCATTGATCACCAGGTCCACTGCATCGGAAATCGGCAAGCGAGCAAGTCGGTCCGACAGCGCCGCCAGGCGCAGGAGGACCGGATCATCCTCCAACCGCCCTTGGATCTGCGCTTGCATGGCGGCTTGTAGGCTGAGCGGATCGGGGCCGAGGGTACGCAGGACCAGCGCGGCATTCGTATCGTCTGGGTTCGCGGCATAGCTGAGCGCCGCGCGAGCCGCCTGAACAACCGGGCTTGTCGCCCAGCCGTCCTCGGCAATGCGGACAGGTACGCCGCGAGCGCGCAATTCCTCGGCATAGCGGGCTGCGGTCGCGTGCCGGCAGACCAGAAGAGCGATGTCAGAGGGGCGCACATTCCTCGGGGCCTTGCTGTGCCGGTCGGTGATCGTTTCCCCCACCTGCAAGATCTGGGCGATGCGCTCTGCAACATGCTCTTGCGGCTTCGAATACTTTCTTACCCCGCGGCCTTTGACGATGTTCAAAACCTCTAAGGCAGGACCGGACACAGGATCACGCGTCGGGGCTAACGGGTTGTAGCCTGCGCCAAACAACCCGGCGCCCATAGCATTGACGAAGTCCATCACCGCCGGTGTAGACCGCCAATTGCGGTCAAGGGGCTGCTTCGCATCGGGGTTGGCCGCCGCCAGCGCCTGAGACAGGCGCGGATCAGCGCCCTGAAAACCCATGATCGACTGTTTGACATCCCCCACCAGCAGGGTGCGCGGCGCGCGGGCACCGAGCTGCCAGAGCAGCGCGAATTGCACCGGGTTGGTGTCTTGGAATTCGTCGATGATGACGCAGTCGATTTCATCCAGCACGGCCTGTCGCACTGCCGGATCGGTCCGCAATAGCCGCTCGGCGCCTGCAATCATGTCGGCATAGTCAATCAGCCCAAGCGCCTTTTTGCGTGTCTCATAAGCTTCCATCACTTCCTGCGCACAGGCGATCAGGCACTGAAAGTGCAGCTTCGCATCGGCCAAGGGGCCGGGATGTGAAGGCAGCACCTCGGCAGCCTGCATGATCGCAAGAGCAAGGTCATCGTAGCCCTCTGGCGTTTTCGTACGGCTGTTCGAAGTGAAGAGACTGCGCAGGGACTGCCAAAGGCTCCAGTCCCGATCCAGCATCGCCGGATCACGTTCGACACGGCGAAACAGGGCCAGATTGTTTTCCAGCGTCTCGCGGGGGCCCTTGGCTGTGACGCCGTCCATTCCACCGACCGGAAAGGCCGTGAGCATGGTAGCAACCGCCTTCGCCAACGCATCACGGGCGGCTGTGGGGTCTGCGATCACCTTGCCATAGATTTCATCGAGCCGCGTTAGTGCGGGTGCGATCAGCCCGGGATCACGGCCTTTGTCGCCGAGCCCCCGTAACAGGTCGATCATCGACAGAACCCGGCCCCGGAGTGAATCTTCGACCGTTTCGCCTTTTTGCCAGTTGGGCTGATATCTGAACCGCTCGGGTTCAGCCTTGATAGGATCAAGCGATTTCGCATGGGCCAGCGCCTGCCGGATCAGCAGCTCGCGTTCAGCATCGCCAAGGTGACGGGGTTGCAGCGATGCACCTGCTGCCAACGCATGTTCCGTCAATAAACGCAGGCCTAAGCCATGGATGGTAGAGACATATGCGCGCTCCACGGCCATAGCCTCGGTGACCAGCCCGTCCGCCAGAAGACCCGCCCGGATACGTTCGCGCAATTCGCCCGCAGCGGCTTCGGTAAAGGTCACCGCAAGGATGCGTTCGGGTCGTACGATCTTGCGCTTCACCCAGTCAGAAAGCTGGGTCTTGATACGATGGGTTTTTCCCGCGCCCGCGCCGGCGGGAACGATGACCAACCCTCGGTCTGAATCTGCTCCGTCCATGGTCATACCTCCTCGATCTGGCGGATGAACGCGGTAACCAGGGTCGAGCCATCGGTCAGCGCATAGGGCGTGAATCCTGCTTCTTTCTTGAAAAAGCCCTCATCGGCTGAGGTATTCAGCACCACCCGGCCGGCCCCTAGCTGCGCCAGCCGCTCAGCAAGCATTGCAACAGCCGCATCGTTGACGGCGTCGCCCATGTCGCGGGCGGGAGATCCTTCTGCAGGCACATGCCCGGAGGTTAAGAGCCCAGCATCATTCATAAGGTGATAGGCAATACCGACCTGTCGGCCAATCAGCGGGTCCATCCCGTCGCCGTCGCGCCGGATAGGACGGGCGAGCATGTCTCGGTATAGCCCTGCTTGCAGATCCCACCCAGCCTCCATTCGCCTGCGCCGGGCCGATGTGCCGCTTTTCTTGTGATCGACGACAAGCAGCGTACCGTCTGGCAACTCAAGGATCGCATCAGCCTTACCGTGCAGGTTGATGCCATGCGCCTCACCCGCCAGCCAGATCTCGTTGCCGATGATTTTTGCGCCAAGCGCCAGCAGATGTTCGCGCCAGCGCAGCGCCGCCTGAAGGATCTCACGCTCGAGCCCGCTGCGCTCCATTTCCCATGATGCGCTACGCAGAAACCCAGCATGGCGGGTCAGCGCTAGATCATAGGCCTCGGCAACTGCAGCGGTCAGTGCCGCAGGTTCTGGCAGGGGTTGGTCCTTCAGGAACACATGTTCAAACACGTCATGGGCAATGTTGCCTTTGGCCATCACATCGAGTTCCTCAGCGGACCAAGACATGTCGCCCGCGCCAACCTCGTCCAGAAGCCATGCCAGCGGGCTGACCAGAAGTGTTTCAAGCCGTGAGGGCGACTGAGGTTTGCTTGTTCCGTCATCTTTGCGACGGAGCGCCAACAGGTCGAGGCGTGGGAACGAGAGCGCCTCGGGGAGTTCGTCCGATTCCGGCAACGGTGGCAGACGGTGGTGTGCCACAGGGCAGTCGCCAGGCGGCAGGCGCGACAGGTCGAGGATCAGATCATGAGCTTCTTCTACATCCGATATTGCGCGTGCGACCAGTGATAGCCCAGCTGAAGGTTGCTGCCGCACGCCCGACAGATCGCGCCACGGGACCAGAAATGTCACAGACTCCGCAACCGCCTGAAGCTGCTGGTCAAAAAGGAAGAGGCTTTCAGCCAAACCCTCTGCCCTCCCGCGAAGCTGCAAACCGGTGGTGGTTCGAATTGCAGTGATTTCGCTGTCCAGAAACAGCGGGTTGGCGCGAGGCCGGGTCGGATACCGACCGTCGGTGAAATCCGTGATGATCAGATGTCGGCATTGCCGCCACGGAGTTTCGTGCGCAGACCAGAGGCTTACACCTTCAAGGTTGCGCTCTGGATCGGGACTTGACGGGGATGCAATCTGGATACCGCGCAGAATAGCTTCCCAGTCTGGGCTACCCTCGCCGGGCGGGATCGACAGACGGGCTCGAACCTCGTTCCCTTGCGCAATGCGCTCACAGATACGGTCGATCAGGAAACGCAGTTGCGCAAGGCTGCCGGCTGAGGCGCGCATGTCCGTCCAGAGGTCTTTGTGCGCTTGGGCGGGCGACAGGACATCGCCGCGAAAGTCACCATTCATAATGCTTTCTGCAAGGTCGCGCCCGGTTTGGGCTGGCCATGGCATCAGCGGTGACAAAGCCAGACTCGCAAGGACAATCGTCGGTGTGGGTGTGCGCTTGGCTAGCGCCAGTTGATTTGCTGTTTCCCCAACGATGTCGCGCTCGGGCAGGTTGCCGGGAAGCCCTGAAATCGGCACGCCCTGCTCGGCAAAGGCACGCGCGATCTGGCGCGTATCACCAGCGGCCAGAACGGCAATATCGCGCGCCGGGATACCACTTTCGATCAGGGCACGCGCTTGGGCAGCCGCAAAATCAGCGCAGGCAGCCACATCGCGTAATCCATAAAAGGCGAGGCTGTCATCCTTTGGCGCGGCCTCAATTCCAGCCTCTGCTACCCCGCCCTGCAAAGCGTGCAGTCGCGCCCCCTCACGCGCAGCGCACCTCTTTGCAGGTGCGGCCACAGCCCCGAATTCATCCTTAAGTCTTCCATAAAGTGCCTTCATCGCGGCTGGTGCATGCGGGTCAAGGGACCCTTCAACAACCGGCAATGGGTCAAGAAACCGCCCATGCGGCAGGTCCAGAACATGGCGGACCGCAGCCAGCCCCTCGGGCAATGCGTCACCCAGCTTGCGCCAAAGTGCGATCAGAGCATCCAGATGTCGCCCTGCACGGCTGTCGCCCATCGCGCCCGCTGATGGAACGCGCAGATCGGCAGTGGCCAGCACCAGACCTTCCAACGCCGTACTAACGGCTGAGATGGTCTCGACCGGCGCATTGGCTAGGCTCTCCCCCCATACCGGATGGGGGTCCTCCGCAATCGCTCGCCCCGGAGTCCATTCAGGTGCTTTGGGGGCAAGTGATAGCTCCGCGAGGCTGATATCTGTCAGGCGGTAATGCAGGCCGGAGCGGGGATCGACCACAAGAAACGGGTAGAACATTAGCTTTGAACTCACTGAATAAATTCTAATTCGTTAAGCAGACTTTATTACGTAAAAATGAACTATACGATTATTTCCGTTCTTCTTTTTGCATTTCTGAACCTGAGACTACTGAGGTGGTGTGCCCCCATTGGGTGGTCCAGTTTGAATGTTAGTGCATGGTCGGCCTTTGGTCTATCGGGACGATGCTTTTGGGCGCAGGCGGTCGGTAGCCCAAGGCGCTGTGCGGCCTGACTGTATTGTAGTGGCGACGCCACCGTTCGATCAGGATTTGAGCCTCGCGCAATGTGGTGAACACCTCGCCATTGAGCAACTCATCCCGGAAGCGGGCGTTGAAGCTCTCGCAATAGCCATTTTCCCAAGGTGAACCTGGGGCGATGAATGCCGTCTTCGCGCCGACGGCCCCGATCCAGGCCCGGACCTTCTTGGCGATAAACTCCGCGCCATTATCCGACCTTATGAATGCGGGCGGGCCGCGTAGAATGAACAAATCAGTCAAAGCATCGACCACGTCCGTTGAATTAAGTCTGCGTTTCACCAGGATAATCAGCGCCTCCTTCGTGAACTCGTCTATGATGTTGAGTGTGCGGAATATCCGACCGTCGTGGGTCCGGTCCTGGACGAAGTCATAGGACCAGACGTGGTTCGGCCGTCCTGGCCGTAGCCTTACGCAAGATCCATCGTTCAGCCAGAGCCGGCCCTTCTTGGGTTGCTTTTGTGGGACCTTCAGCCCCTCCCGCCGCCAAATTCGTTCGACGCGCTTGTGATTTACATGCCAGCCGCTGTTGTTCAGCATTCCGGTGATCATGCGGTATCCATAGCGTCCGAACTCTTCAGACAGTGCGATGATGTCCTCGGTCAGCCGTGCTTCGTCCGGCAGACCACAGGGCACCTTGCGCTGCGTTGAGCGATGCTGACCTAATGTGCGGCAAACCCTGCGCTCAGATATGCTGAGGGTCTGCCGCACATAATCGATGCATTGCCTGCGGCGGGAAGGGCTTAGAAGTTTCCCCGTGCAGCCTCAGCGAGGATCATTTTGTCCAGCGTCAGATCCGACACGGCACGTCTGAGCCGAGTGTTCTCAGTCTCCAGCTCTTTCAGCCGCTTGAGCTGATCACGACTCATGCCGCCGTATTCTTTACGCCACCGATAATAGGTCTGAACCGTCACGCCGATTTGTCGCACGGCTTCCGCAGTTGACCGTCCTTGCCCTTGCAGCACTTCGACTTGTCGCAACTTCAGCACGATGTCCTCGGGCTTCTCTCGCTTGCCAGTCATCTCGTCGTCCTCCTGAAAACGGGATAATTCTATCCCAAAAGGTGGACCACTTCAGTGGGGGCATTCCAGAGGGTTGCGTCTTTATGTATAGGCTAGGTTCACATTCAATGCATAACGCCGCGTGGCATGAGCTCCCGAAATACCTAGAAGGCGCGGCTGCGGGTAAAGCGAGCGCCTCTTAACATCAGACCATGACCGAAGCGCCCCCCTTATCCTTTGCCATCATGCTGTCCAATTCGATATTTCCACCCCTCAAGATCAGCGTTTGTCTCAGACATCCAGCCCTAGGAAATTGAGTGACGCCCAATGAAGCCCTGCCCCGGCACCTGATCGAAGACTTGAAACCCCGGCTGGGCTTTCGGCTGCCATGTTCGCCCGAACTCGATGGCACAGGCGGCGGGAACAGCAGGGAAAACGGAGAGTTCAACGTCCATTCCGTGCTGATCTTTAATCGCGTCAAAGGTCTTGCCGACAATCTGGCGAAATGCAGACAGATCGGCCTGGTTTCTCAGCTCCGAAGTGCCGACTTGATCGCTCCGAATTGCCCATATGGAAACGTCGTTTTCCTCATAAGTGGCGAGCACGCGCTCGTCAGTAATTTCTGCCGAGACAGCCAGCTTTAGAGCAACCTTCTTTGGTCCGGGGTTGCCTTGGGCCATCGAGAAGCTGAGAGGAGGTTGATCGTCTGGCCAGGCCCAGCCTGACTTCGGTTCACGGTGCTTCCCATAGACGGAGACAGCCGAGAGGTCGGAAAGCAGCCTGCCCAGCTCTATCAAGACAGGCATCGGAGCAAAGCCAAAGATCGCCAGATGCTGCAGATCACCTTCCTCGAACCTTCCCTTGATTTCACGGTCATATTTCGAGCGCAGGAGCTTCAGCACCGTTGGATAGTAATCGGGATCGCTGTCCTTGGTCGCGATGTCACGCATCTGGATGTCGATCGGGCGGCGATCTGCCAGATAGAACTCATTCCCCATGGCCTTGATGCAATCCGAAAGGGGAATGCTGGTTTCATTCTCTCCGATGGAAGCCGCGACCCGCAGGACATGGGCAGGTTTAATCAACGGATTGGAGAACAGGTGTGCGACCCTGTCCTCGTGCTGCTGTTTCATCTGCCGCAAGGCGCCGACGGTGTAGCGGTCCTTCTTTTGGGGATCATCTATTTCACGGTGATGCGGGTCACACATCAGCATGATGTTGTCAGGATCGTTGGAAAGCTCATGTGACAAGGTTGGGTCGCCACGCTCTCCGCCGGGGTCGGAAGCGATGATATGGGCAAGATAGGCATTGTTCTTACGCAAGTCGCCTGCCACCAAGTCTTCGTCGAGGCGTTTGGAACAGCCAGGGTACTGGCAGTGGCCGGCAGCACGGCCCCAGACGAGCATCCGCGTCTTGTTGTCTGGCTTAGCTCCTCTGGCCATCTTGACCTCCTTCGGCAAGCCGACGCATTTCACGTATGTTGATCGGGCCGGGTGCATTGGCTCCCCGCCAGACGCCATCGACGTGCCAGAACTCGTAATGGTGGAGCCACTCCGATGCCCAGGGGATGATCGTGTCCGAGATCCACATGGTATTGTCCCATTGACCCTCGTCAGGGTCGAACAGGCAGAGCGCGGAGTTTTCGGGTGTCTCGCCGTCCAGGATCAGGTGGGGGATGTCGATATAGTCCTCGCCGTCCCGCGGCTTCAAAGCTGGGTCGAGCAAGAAGACATACGGAACTGCCGCTACTTCCAGCCAGCTCCATTGGGCAAGTATCCGATACTCACGCTGAAAGCCCCGGATCGGCCCTATCCATTGGATCGATGGCGTCGCATCGATTATCATCGGCCGGTACACGCGCATCTTCAGGGAGGGCCACCGATGTGCCATCCGCTGAACCTGAGATTCCGCTGATCTGGGCTTGGTCCGCTTCATTTCTTCCGCAGCTCACCCGCATGGAAGTTGTGTGCAGGTGCCTTGGAGGTCGCGGCTGCGCGTGCAGGGCCCGGTGTCAGGAGTGCGGGTGTTGCGACGAAGCCCTTCCCGAGCTCATACGCGCTTTTCTGCGGAAAATTGGAAAGGCTGTCCATGTATGTCCTGACGGCGTTGCCGCTGATCCGTTCGCCGAACAATCCATCGAAGATTTTCTGGATCTGCCCGACTTCGGAGGTCCGAGCTCGTTGAAGCTCGTCAAAAAGGTGCCTCAGGTCCCCGCGGAACATTTCCATCTGGCGCGTATTCTGCGGCCAGCGATCGTTGAAATTCTCTTGGGGAAATGCTGGATTGCGCTCTTCCGGACGAAGACCGGTCTCGAGAGCGTATTTCATCTGACGATCGAGTTCAGCTGCAAGATCTTCAAGCTGAGCGCAGACTCCAAAGGAGTTCGGGGGGATCTGCGCGGCAACTTTTGACAGATAGACCGAGATGGGGCGTTTCTCGTTCCTGTTGGCATACCTGAGGTTCAGATAACGTTTCATCAGCTTCAGGGCGAGAACCTGTGGCGCATCTTGGATGGGATCAACTGTCTCTGGCAGTTCATCGATGTCTGCATCGGCGACGATGTTTCCAGGCTGAAGCCGGTCCTTGATCTCAAGCTGACTACGCAGGCTCCGAACTTGGGCCTGGAACATCTGGCTGGGAAGGGAAATTTGCCCTTTGAACCATTCCGCAAATCCATAAGGGTTCACCTTGTGGCGTTCGTCGTGACCTTCGTCTGGGCTGTGGTAGATGTCGCCGACTCGTTCTGGCCGCGGCTTCAGCGCAGGATCCATGGGTGTCACATCGAGGTGCATGAAGGCGAAGCGAAGCTGAATGCATCGCGTGCAACGTTCGATCTCCTGCACGTCCGGGAAACCCTGGAAGGCCTCGAAGAGTTCATCCAATACCCGGCGCGGGGTCCAGCCAAATGGCGTGTCGAACTCGAGGATGGCATCCAGATCGAAGCGATCTTCATCCGCCCCGTGGACGATTGTGGTTCCAATCGCTCTGGAGCCCTGTGCGTAGACCAAGGCATTATCGACATGGAGGCGCAAAGGACTGCCTTCGCGTTCAAGATGTGACGGGATCAGCTTGTAGCGCTTCTCAGCGACGCTGTTGTCGCGGGGGCTGAGCTCCATTTGGAGAACGGTCGCAATTAGAAGGGCGTCTAGCCCGGGGGACGTGTGATCAAGGGGCATGGACAACTCCTCTATTACCCAGTTGCCGATTGCCTCCCTCAATCGATCTTGATCATCAATATATGGTGTGTTTGGTGATTCCGCAACGCCAATGGTTGTTTTTTGTTTCCGGTCTGTTCTTTCTTTTTGCGAGGAGGCGAGTCGCTTTATGCCGCTGATTAATGTGCCCAACGTTGTGGGGAGCGGCGTGTCAATGCTGTGTGTTGTCTCGTGACCGTATTCTTGTTACTTGAAGGCACATCAATCGTATGCGGTGCGCCGCTCCCACACTTACAGCTTAGCGCTTGATCTGCGATTCAGAGGCTTCTTTGTTTTGTGGGGAGTTTCTCGATGGGAGCTACAAGCGAGTTTCTGGCAATGGTGCCTCGTCGTGCGGACGGGAAGCGGAATTGGCCGTCTGAGTTGAAAGCTCGGATTGTTGCTGAGACATTGATTGAAGGCGAGACGGTCAAGGCGGTGGCGAAGCGATACGAACTGATCCCCAGCACCGTGTCGGATTGGCGGCGGTTGGCGCGCCAGGGCAAGCTGGTTCTGCCAAACCTGGATGGCATGGATTTTGTGCCGGTCGAGATTGAAGCGCCTGCGCCCGAGGCCCAGCCTCTGGCGGCGACATCCTCCGGCACGATTGATGTGATCAAAGGCGATGTCACCGTTCGTCTTGATGCGGCGGCGACTGCGACACGGATCGCTGAGATCGCCCGGGCTTTGGTCACGTGATCACGCCGTCCCACAAGGTGCGGATTTTTGTCGCCAGTGATCCGGTGGACTTCCGCAAGGGCCACGATGGGTTGGCTGCTCTGGTTCAGAGCCAACTGCGTCAGAAGCCTTTTGATGGGTCGGTCTATGTGTTTCGGTCTAAGCGGGCGGATCGGCTGAAGTTGCTTTATTGGGACGGCAGCAGGCTTGTGATGGCGTACAAGCGGCTGGAGGATAACAGCTTTACATGGCCTGCGATCAAGAACGGGGTGATGCGGCTGGAACCGGCCCAGTTTGAGGCGCTGTTTGCGGGTTTGGGCTGGCGGCGCGTGCGGCCTCTGGAGGTGGCAGCCCCAGCTGCGGCGGAGTGACTCACTGGCACGTTTGCACGGGTCATTCGGCCCTTGTTTTGCTATGGTATCGGTCATGACTGCACCTGACGAATTGCCTGATGACATTGCCGAATTGAAGGCGATCATCCGTGCGCAGCAGGATCAGAATGCGCGGCTGGAAGCCTTGGTCGCTTCCTTCAAAAAGGCGCTCTTCGGGGCCAAGTCCGAGAAGATCGATCCGGCCCAATATGAGCTGGAACTCGAAGATATCGAGACGGCCATCGCGCAGGTGGAAGCCGAGATCGACGCCGACGCGCGCACCGCGCCTGTGCGGCCCCCAAAGCCTCGCCAAACTAATCGCGGATCACTGCCCAAACATCTGGAACGGGTGGAGGTTGTCATTGAGCCAGAGTTGTCATGCGCTGTGAACGGCGGAGCAATACTCGGCCACGGTAGCGACGGCATAGTGTTGTCGCGG